>ERZ780148.1510-NODE-1510-length-15526-cov-3.625687_pt1 | contig 15526 bp, 12 predicted proteins | sample MGYA00510984_ERZ780148 | MGnify/ENA primary metagenome ERZ780148 (study PRJEB29588, sample SAMEA2160902) | human gut metagenome | biome: human gut; feature: human-associated habitat; material: faeces | place: Denmark | collected 2008/2010 ...
GTAGCAGCCATCAAACTGCTACGCCTAAAAAGTCTAACATTTGGGGGTCACATCATATCAAGACAAAAGCGTTGTTTTAGACACCCCAGACAAAATCCCCCGGCTAAACCACCCCATCTTCCCTCATACAGTAGAGATTTTATATCTTTTTGGTATCCTGCGTATAAATACGCGGGTATCTGGCATGCTTGCATGCCGATACCCCTGCGCGTTTATCAGCGGGAGCGGCGCAGGAATACCAAAAAGATATAAAATCTCCGCTTGAAACCATCCCCCCTTTCATTGTAAAATAAACTCAACCACACAAAAAGGAGACCGTTATGAAACACATTTTATGCTATGGCGATTCAAACACACACGGATACATTCCCGGTGGCGGACGCTATGATGACGATACACGCTATACCGGTATTCTCGCCAAATTACTCGGCAGCGACTACCGGATTATCGAGGAAGGACTAAACAGCAGAACCTCTTCCTTTGATGACCCTTTTGAGCCATACAAAAACGGAATGGACTGTCTGGTTCCCTGCTTAGACTCGCATAAGCCATTGGATTTAACCATTCTTATGTTAGGAAGCAACGACATGAAAGTTTATTTCTCACCTTCCGTCGAAAAAATTGCAGGAAGTCTCGCCAAAGTATGCCAGACAATCCTAATGGTAAGCGAGGCACCGGTTCTGTTAGTAAGCCCGATTTATCTGGGCGATAACATGGCAGATTCCGACTTTGCAGCAAGTTTTCCGCCATCTTCCATTGCAATTTCGCATGAACTTGGCGGTGCACTTGAAGAAGTTGCAAGACAACTGGACATTCCATTTTTAGATGCCGCAAAAGTCACCCTGCCATCAAAAGAAGACAGTCTTCACTTAACAAAAGAAGGACATCTGGCACTTGCCAAAGCACTTGCCAAAAAAGTAAAAGAAATCTTAGAATAAGCGAGGCGATCATATGAATGTAGTAGGAATTATAGCAGAATACAATCCCTTTCACGAAGGACATGCCTATCAGATTCAAAAAGCAAAGGAACAATGTGGTGCAGAATTCGCCGTTGTCGTAATGAACGGTGATTTTGTCCAGCGGGGCGACCCTGCCATTTTTGATAAATATACCCGCACAAAAGAAGCACTTTTAGGCGGTGCCGACCTCATTTTTGAACTGCCGGTCCGGTTCGGTCTATCAAGCGCCGGTGATTTTGCCATGGGCGGCGTTCTCGCATTGAATGCTCTTCCATTTGTCACACATTTATGTTTTGGCACGGAAACCGGCGACCTCACCCCTCTTTTGCAGGCCGCCACCTTTCTTTGCGATGAACCCGATTCCTACCGCACGCGCGTGAAACACTTTGTGAAACAGGGTATTCTCTATCCAAAAGCCCGCTCACTTGCCTTGGCTGCTGAATCCGGGCTGCCAACAGAAACCTGGGACTCGCCAAACAACATTCTTGGCTTAGAATACTGCGTCGCCCTGCAAAAGCTTCATTCTAAAATTAAACCTTTTACCATACGGCGCGAGGGGCAGGGATACCATGACAATGACACACCGGCACTCTCCGATTTTCCTTCTGCTACTTTTCTGCGCAAACAAATTCGCAAAGCCGGGGAAAAGGAAAACCTTTCGCTAAGCGATTTTTCATCCCTGATTGGCTACTCTCTTTTAACCGCAAAAGATTTGTGCCGGATAAAAGATATTACGCCGGATTTGTCTGACCGCATCCGGAATGAATTGCCAAAATACCGGGAGATAAATGAATTCGTAAAGACAATTAAAAATCCGTCCCTCACAACCGGACGAATCAAGCGCAGCTTCTTTCAGTGCCTGTTTGACATCGAAAAAGAAGAACCGGTTATGCCGTATCTGCGTGTTTTAGGCATGAAAAAAGAAGCATCTTCCCTGCTTTCACAAAAAGAAAATGCTTCTTGTCAGATTCTCACAAAACTTGCCTTTGATGTGCCAAAAATGGACGATACTGCAAAAAAACTCTTCGCAAAGGACTTACTCGCTTCCGATTTATACCGGCAAGTCTTTTGTCACAAATACAATCAGACACTGCCTAATGAATATCAGCACTCGCCGATTGTCCTTTGAGTCTGCCATATAATTTCGTCATTTTTCTGATTTTTTCACAAAGTTTATCGTCAAACACGCCACCGGCCATTCGCCATTTCCAGTTGCCGCCAAGTGTCGATGGTGTATTTATTCTTGCCGAATTTGGCAGACACAGATAATCCTGTGCAGGAATAATGCAAAGATCCGAAACACTTCCCATCGCCAGCGCAATCAAATCCCATGTCAATTTTTTCTTCGAGGTAAACCGGCTGCGGTTCATATAGCGAAGTGCCACATCCTTATCCTCTTTTTTCAACTCATCAAAAAAACTATACGTTGTCGCATTGTCATGCGTTCCGGTATAAACGACCGAATTTCTATCATAATGATACGGCAGATAATCGCTGTCCTCTCTGGAATCAAACGCAAACTGTAACACTTTCATCCCAGGGAAACCGGAATCCGCCAAAAGTTTGCGGACCGAATCAGTCAAAAATCCCAAATCCTCAGCAAGAATCGGAAGTTCTCCCATTTGATTCTCCAAAGTCTCAAACAACTCAATGCCCGGACCTTTTTCCCACTCACCGAATTCTGCGGTTGCATCTCCATACGGAATCGCATAATATTCATCAAAGCCTCGAAAATGGTCAATGCGGAGCATATCATACAACTCGTAACACGTTTTAATTCTTGAAATCCACCACGAATACCCCTGATTCTTGTGAACATCCCAGCGGTACAATGGATTTCCCCAGAGCTGCCCGGTTGCAGAAAATGCATCCGGCGGACATCCCGCAACTGCCGTCGGCAGTCCATTTTCATCAAATTGGAACAATTCCGGATGTGCCCAGGTATCCGCACTGTCTAAGGCAACATAAATCGGAATATCCCCAATAATTGAAATTCCTTTGTCATTGGCATATTTTTTCAACGCCGCCCATTGAGTATAAAATTCATACTGAACAAATTGGTAAAAATTAACATCTTCCAGCAAACGGTTTCGATAAGACACCATTGCCTCCGGCGAACGAAGCCTAATAGCGTCCTCCCACTCCAAATAACTTTTTCCGGACTTATTATCTTTAATTGCCATAAACAAGGCATAATCAGCAAGCCACTCAGAATTTTTCTGCACAAACGCCTGATAAGAAACATCCGCTTCAATACTACTATTTGCATATGCCTTCCGTAACAGACCAAGCCGCTTCTGAAACAACACATCATAGTGTACTTCTTTACCACTCGTTCCTTCGGCGGCGCGAATGCAGTCATTCTCGGTTAAGTATCCTTTTTTCACAAGGTCATCCGGTGAAATAAAATACGGATTTCCGGCGAAAGTGGAAAATGCCTGATATGGCGAATCTCCATAGCCGGTCGGTCCCATCGGCAGAATCTGCCAGTAACTTTGACCCGCCTTCACCAACTGGTCTACAAAATCATAAGCGCACCGGTCAAAACAGCCAATCCCATACTTGGAGGGGAGGCTGGCAACCGGGAGCAAAACACCACTGCTTCTTTTCATAACCTATGCTCCTTCTATCTGTGGCAGCACTTAATTTGCTGCTAATAACGCTTTACTTACTTTCACATCAAATTTATCCGACCATGTCTTGTATGTCTTTTGAAAACTTTCCGTCTGTTTTTCAGACACAAGCTGGTTCCGGTACTGCTGCTGCAATGCCGCAGAATTGGTCTGAATACAATGTGCAATATAAAAACCGTCTTTTTCCTCAATAAGAGCAGATGTCTGATTCTTTTTCAGGCTGACAACAGCTTTTGCAAGATTAGTACGGCTGTCCTGATTTCCAATTACATACTCAATCGCATCTGCCTGTGTTTTGTTTTTTGCCACCGTGTAAAAACTATTCTGTGAGCTTGTCACTTCACTCAAAATCTGCGACATCGTATTTTTCACGGTTTCCTTATTTTTCGCGTTCGCTGCCTGATAAATCAATTCCACCTTTGCCGCCGAAAGTGTATTGGCCGCATAATCAATTTTGAGTTTTCCCATCTGTACATTGTACATTTTCTGCGCCAGTTTGTTTTCCTCGAAAATTTTAGAAAGTACCTTTAATTCAATTTCCTGCGTCTGCTTGTCCTTCGCCGGAATCGAATCAAACACCGTCTTTGCCCGGTAATCTGCCTCTTCCTTTTCATCCGTTGCAAGCTGCACCTTCTCGATAGCAGCCTCTTTGCCAATTACCTTTACCTGAATAATCTGGCGAAGCACCGACTCAATTGCTTCCTGTCCGACAGACTTATCCTTTACCGCTTTATTGTACTTCCAAATATCGGTTCCTAAAATACTCTCATACTGATTCTTCATAAAATAATAGTAGGTCTTGTATTCCTTATAAGAAACTGTCGTCTTTCCTACTGCAATAACGGAAGAATCCTCTTTTAAGTTACTATTTGATACCGATGCCGCACGCTCGGAAGAGCTTGTTTCCTCCACCGCCTCGCTTCCGCAGCCAACAACACCAATACACATGCTGACACATACTAGTATTGCCAAAATAAATCGTTTCATATCGTTCCTCCTCATTCTTTATTTGATATGCTAAGTGCACGAATTTCATCTACTATTTTCTCCGCCTCCGAAAGCACATTACCCGTATATTGATAAACAAAATATGGTTTTGCCCCCGGCACAAAACGAAGTTTTCTCCCCATCGATGCGATGAGTTTAGGAATTCCTTCCACATCAATTTTCGCCTGTGGATACATCGCAAACTGAAGCTGCTCTTTTTTACTTGCCACCTCCATAATAAACGCTTCATGCGCCTTCGCTTTCAAAATGGCAATATTCAAAAGATTCATTACACTCTTTGGCGGCTCACCAAAACGGTCAACCAACTCATCAATCATGTCTGTTTTTTCGTCTTCCGTCTCAAGTTCCGCAATTCTTTTATAAATGTCCAGTTTTTGGAATTCATTTTTAATATAACTGACCGGAATAAATGCGTCAACCTTTATTTCGACACTCGTTTCATATTCTTCCTCCGGCACTTCTTCTCCTTTGCACTTTTTCACCGCTTCATTGAGCATTTTACAGTACAAATCATACCCGACTGCTTCCATGTGTCCATGCTGGCTTGCACCCAAAAGATTACCTGCCCCTCGTATTTCCAAATCCCTCATGGAAATGCGGAATCCCGAACCAAGTTCCGTAAACTCCTTAATCGCCGCCAGACGTTTTTCTGCCACTTCTTTTAGCAATTTGTCCCGTTTATAAAGGAGAAATGCATAAGCCGTGCGGTTACTTCTTCCCACACGTCCGCGTAACTGGTAAAGCTGGGACAGTCCAAGCCTGTCTGCATCCTCAATAATAATCGTATTTACATTCGGAATATCAAGCCCGGTTTCCACAATCGTAGTCGCTACCAAAACATCAATCTCACCCTCAACAAACCGAAACATCGTCCGCTCCAGTTCACGTTCATTCATCTGTCCATGGGCAAAGGCAACCACCGCTTCCGGCACAAGTTTCGCAATTTCATTTGCCACAATATCCATATTGCCAACACGATTGTATACATAGTACACCTGACCGCCTCTTCCGATTTCTCGTAAAATGGCTTCTCTTACAATCGGCTCACTTTTTTCCATAACAAATGTCTGAATCGGCATACGGTCTACCGGCGGCTCCTCCAAAACACTCATATCGCGGATTCCAACCAAACTCATATGAAGGGTTCTCGGAATTGGTGTCGCCGTCAGCGTCAGCACATCAATATCATTTTTCATCTGCTTTAATTTTTCTTTGTGCGTCACACCAAACCGCTGTTCCTCGTCAATCATCAAAAGTCCCAGATTCTTATAAGAAACACTTTTGCTTAGAAGCCTGTGAGTTCCAATGACAATATCAACACTGCCCTTTTTCAAACCCTCAATCGTTTTTTTCTGCTCCGACGGTGTTCGCAGACGGCATAATAATTCCACGTTAATTCCGTAATCTCTCATGCGCTGTGAAAAAGTATTGTAATGCTGTGCCGCGAGAATCGTTGTCGGCACTAAAAAGGCAACCTGGCAGCCATCCATCACCGCCTTAAACGCGGCACGAATCGCAATCTCTGTCTTGCCATAGCCAACATCGCCGCAAATCAAACGGTCCATAATGCGGCTGCTTTCCATATCTGCCTTTGTCGCCTCAATTGCCTTTAACTGGTCTTCCGTTTCCTCATACGGGAAAAGTTCTTCAAATTCTTTCTGCCAGACCGTATCTTTTTCAAAACAATGACCTTTTTTTGCCTGCCTCTTGGCATACAATTCGACAAGTTCCCCGGCAATCTCCTTAACCGCACCTTTCACCCTCGTTTTCGTCTTTTTCCATTCCGGCGAATTCAATCGGTTCAGCTTTGGAACTTTGGCATCACTTCCCGCATATTTTTGCAGCACTTCAAGTGATGTCGCAGGCACATACAAATTACTTCCTGCCGCATACGCCACCTTCAGATAATCTTTTGTCACATGATCTTTTTCAATTTTTTCAATCCCCTGATAAATGCCAAGACCATGATTTTCATGAACAACATAGTCACCGATTTTTAAGTCGTTAAAACTGTGAATCGCAGCACCATTATACTGCTTTACTTTTCGTTTTTTCTTTGCGCCGAAAATATCACCTTCTGTGACAACGACAAAACGAAGCGTGGGATACTCAAACCCTCTTCGCAGATTTCCTCTTGCCACCATGATTTCTCCCGGCATGATTTCACGCTCAAAATTTCCTTCATAAGATGCCGTCAAATCAAAATCCTGCAAGTCCTCACACAGTCTGCGCCCTCTTGTCTCCGACCCGGACAGCAAAAGCACACGGTATCCGTTTTTCTTAAACCGCTGTAAATCCTTTGCCAGCATCGAAAAATTATTGTTATAGGAAGGTGCCGCCTGCACAGAAATGAAAAATTTGTGCTTCACGGTCAAATCGGAAATCGGCGTATCAAGGGTCATCAGCAAAACAAGCGGATTGTCCTGCAGCCGTTTCATCACTTCCGGTAAAGAATACAAAATGTCCATCTGTCGGGGCAGAATATATCCCTTTTCCAATCTCGTACTCATGCTCTCTCGAAACTCATATTCCACCGTCTCCGCACGCTCTACTAAACGCGCCGGCTCATCAAGAAAAACAAGCGTTTTTCGATGCGCAAAATAATCAAAAAAGGAAACGACCTGCTTTTCAAAATACAAAATATAACTTTCAAGATTTACCATGCCGTGATAAGCATGAAATGTTTCCTCAAAACTCTCAATGTTCTGGCGAAGTCTTGCTGCTTCTTCATTTTTCCCCTGCTCTTTTAACTCTTTTACGGTCTTTTCCATATCAAGCCGTATTTCCCTAAGGCCTCTCACCGCGGTATCTTCGGTCATAAACACTTCTGCCGCCGGGTAAATTTCGATTTCCGAAAGGTCTTCCACGGAACGCTGGCTCTCCACATCAATCCGGCGAATCGTATCAACTTCATCATCCCACAAATCAATTCGGCACGGGCACTCCTCAGTCAAAGGATAAATATCTATAATCCCGCCCCTTACCGAAAATTCGCCTTCACCTTCCACCTGGGAAACATTTGCATATCCCATTGCGGAAAGTTTATGCTGCATCTCTTCTAAATCAAGCAAATCACCCGGTTCAATCCGAATCCGCTGGCTTTCATATTTTTCATAAGGTACACAGGCATCCATACCCGCATCAATCGTCGTGATAATAGTCACCGGTTTGTCTCCGGCAAGCGCCTGAATTGCCTTTAACCGCTCTGCCACAATGGCACTTCCGTGGACGTCTGCACTGTAGAAAATCAAATCCTTCGCCGGATAATACATCACATTTTTATCATACAAACGATAATCCTCTAAAAGCTCTCTGGCACGGATTTCGTTGTACGTGACAATTAGGCGGACGTCAGCCAAATCTTCCATGCCGTAAATCATATGACACTTCTGTGCTTCCATACCGCCCACTACGGTAACCGGAGTCTCCCCCTTATCAACCGCAAGCCTTAATTGGGTATATTCCTCCATTTCACGGAGGGGTGCTAATAATGTCTCCACCGTTTACTCTCCTACTTTCTTTCCATTTACCGCATTCATTGCCGTCTTTACATCTTCCTGCAAAATGGCCAGAAGTCCCTCTTCTGCCAATGCAAACACATCGCGGATTTTTGCATCATCTTCTTTGCTAAAACGTCCCAACACATGTTTTACCAAATCTCCATTTTCCGGTTTTGCCCCCACGCCAATTTTAATTCTCGGAAATTCCTGCGTTCCCAGATGTGCAATAATACTTTTGATTCCATTGTGCCCGCCCGCACTTCCTTTTGGGCGAATCCTCACCTGTCCGACCGGCATACTGATATCATCGTAAATAATCACGATTTCATCCGTCGTCAACTTGTAATAATCCATGAGTGCACGCACACTCTCTCCACTCAGATTCATATACGTCTGCGGCTGCACAAGCATAACCTTCTGCCCCTCAATCACACCTTTTCCAACAATCGCTTTTCCTTCTTTACTGCGAAGTGCAATTCCATATTTATCACTCAGATAAGTCACCATATCAAAACCAATATTATGTCTCGTCGCTGCATATTCCGTTCCCGGATTTCCAAGTCCAACAATTAAAAACATTTTCCTCATCCTTTCCGTTACCAACACGTAACGCCCGGCGGCATCCTAAGATACCCCCGGGTCAATTTTATTTTCTTAGATTCTGGTTGTATTTTCTTACATGTAATAGTGATAATATCCCGGATGGTCAAAAATATTATACACGGTTCCTGCTATCGCAAATCCGACAATTAAAAGGATTATCACAAGAACTACCGTAATTAAAAGCCAGCAAAAATAGGACCTTGCGTAGTTTCTCAAATTAATACGGTTTGTACCACCAACGGCAAATACAATTGCAAAAATAAATCCAATAATCGGAATGCTGAACAATAATGTATATAAGAAATAACTCCATGCGCCAAGCGGTGTGTAATCAAACCGCGGGTCGTAATTCCGTATCGGAATGTTATTTGGCTGCGCCTGTGATGCTGTCGTTTCCTCCACATTCACATTCTCAGTTTCAATTTTCTTTACAGACGTGCCACATTCCGGACAAAATAAAGCCCCCTCATTTAATGGTTTCCCACAATTTCCACAAAACATGGTTTATCCTCCTTATTTCCTTCATCTTACTTGTGGTTTTTATTGTAACATATCCGGCTTGTTTTGCAAACACGGAAAAGAACATTGAGGAAAAAAGAATTATTACTTTAGACAATGCTTTATTTCATCCAGTGAAACCTGGTAATGTGTAATCTTTGCGGTTTTCTTCTTTACAAGAACAGCAACCTTTATATCCAGATACTTCTCCGTATAGGAATTGCTCGGTATAAATTCTTTGCCTATCTTTTCTGCATAATTTTCATTATAAACGGTTTCTTCTTTTGTCTTCACCCCGTTTTCTTTGGCAAATTGAATCCGTTTTTGCTCCGGCAGTTCATTCCATTTTTTCATGATTTTATGCATTTGTGTAACCTGCGTATCACGCGTGTCCTCGCTCTGCGTTTCCCCCTGCGCCATTTTGAATGCTTCCTGTGCTTTATCTTCATTTGCCTTTGTCTTATCCAATGACACTTCAAATAAAACACTGACACCTTTGTACTTCGGATTTGCCGAAATCTCTCCTGTCTTTTTATCGTAACAGAAATTTTCAGCACCCGGTGTCTGGTCACTCACACCTAAATAAACACCATGATTTGCAAAAATATCGAGATTATCACACTCATAAATATAATAGCGGATACCATCAATTAACTGGCTTTCCGAACTTCCGCCCATGATAAAAAGATTATACTGCCACGGTGCCTTTCCCTTTACAAAAGGCGATGCAATCATCCGTTCATCCTTTTTCTTTGTATTTTCTACTGCCACAACATAATACGATTTTTCCTTCGATACACCGGAATTAATCTCCTCGTCAAGCAATTTCTTTCCACTCACTTTTCCGAGATAACTAATTTTATAGTCACCCGACTTTTTCGTTACGACCTGCTCCGATAATCCGGCAAATTCCTTTGCCAGTCTATCATTTCCCATCTGCTCTGCTGCCTCATTTGCCGTGAGCAAATGAACCGCTGCATAGGCTGTCGTTCCACCAACAAGCAGACACAATGCAATAACCGCTGCTCTCATAAAATGACTGCCGGCAAAATTTCTCTGGCGTTTCTGTAAAATTGCTTGATAAATCTTCTCTTTATCCTCCTTTGAGCACTCCATTTTCTGATAAATATCTTTAATCTCCATTTCTATTCCTCCCTGGTCTGATATACACTGCCTTGATTAACTTCGACAGCATTTCCTTCATTCAATTCCTGTTTCAACAATTTCTTTGCTTTCTGCAAATACGTTCGTATCGTAGATTCCGGCTTTTTCAATAATTTTGCAATCTGCACACTGTTGCATCCCTCGTAATAATAAAGATACACAACGGTTTTGTATTTCACCGGGAGATTTAACACAAGTTCAAGCATTTCAATTTCATATTCATCATAGCGCCCTTTTGTCTCCTCATTTTCCTGCCAGCTTCGATTTTTCCGCCACCAATGTTTCAAAATATTTTTGCAGACATTTCCCGCTGTGACAAGAAGCCACCCTTTTACATGTTCTTTTTCTTTCACGCGCTCCATTGCCTGATAAAAGCGGCAAAAAGTTTCCTGCACGGCATCCTCCGTGTCCATCTTATTTTTCATATACGAAAAGCAAAGCCGGTACACATCCTGCATATAAGCATCGTATACCTTTTGAAATCTCGCTTCCTTATCGACGTCGTATAAAGAATGTTCCACTTTCATCCCTCCTTTCACTTAATATACAATTGGCAATGGATTTGCGTCGAGTTTTTTTCTTATTTTTCAAAAAAACTTTCAGTTGGACCCAAATAGGATTCCGGAAGTTCCTTGTCTTTTTCCCATAACACAATCCGTTCCAGAACAATTGCCGGGCTCATGCCGTAAAAATAAAGGCGGTTGCATCCCTTTTTACATATCGCTTCCGTTTCCGTAATTTTAATCTGCTCATACGCTTCTTTCTGCCACTGAGCACTGGTAAAAAAAGGCTTATCCTCTTCTTTCACCGTATTGATTATTTTCACATTTCCCTCGTTCAATGAATATCCAAGATACTGCCTGCTCTCATTTGTCACCGGAGTTGTTGGTGCCAGATAAAAACGCAGGTTGTACTCGCCGCCTTCCGGCACATAAAAATCATAGGCAATCCATGGGCGGTCATTTTCCCCGTAAAAATCCTTTGTCACAGGATATACTTTTACCGCCGTGTCCGTTCTGCCATACGGAGAAAGTGTTATAAATCCAGTATTTTTTACATCTTTTTTCGCTGTGTAGTGACCGGCATCCATTGCCACACGTCCATTATCCCAAAGAAAATATCCGGATGGATACTTCTTTTCTTCTTCTGCCTCAATATGGATTTCTGCCTCGCCATACCCGACATTTTTCACAAAAAATTTGCCTGTCTCTTTTCCCTTTAACTGCGATTTGTCAATTGTAACCGTGATATGTTCTGTCTTAGCAACTGTTCCCTGTTTTTTAGAAAAATGAAGCCACGGGCAATCCGTGTGAATTTCATATTGGACTTCTTTTTCACTGCCACAGGCAATTTCAAAAGCTATTTCTGATACATCCTTTCTCATGGCATCCCGCCAGACAAGCGGACGCTCGCACCAGAAACCACCTGTGAGATAGTGCTCATCATTTTTCTTTGCTACAATCATCCTCGGCTCATCCGCAGGATAAGCATAAGTGCGGAGCGGATACTGGCAGTTTTCATCGTTCCAGTTTTCATCACGGAATCCAATATGTTTGGATAAACCAAAGCCATAAAAAGCACCATCGTCAATTTCGTGATAATCCTTTACATACTCCTTATCCGCTTTGATACATGCTAAAACTTCATCTGCCAAATCATTGGCTTCCATGCGATTTTGCTTTGCATAGAGTTTATTGCGCCCGGCAAGAATCCACATTTTCATCAAGTTTGCTGTACCGCATACCGGAAAATAAAACAAGGAAACAAATGCACCTAACATTTCTATTGGGCATGCTCTTCGTGCCTCTTTTGCTGTGTTGAGCAGTTTTTCACAACACCTCAAAACATCCTCCGCTTCAAAAAAATGTACCGGATGATATACCCGCTCATTCATTACTTCATGTTTTCTCCTTGCCAGCAGCCGGTTATAATCCCATAAGGCTTCTGTCATCCGGGAAAGTATGCTTTCCTCAAAACAGGCAGCGAACTGTGTCCTCAGCCATTTCTTCGTATATTCTTTTGTAATCGCTGCATCCCTTCCGCCCCATTTATCAATATCATATGCCAAATCCAGGAAAAAGGAAAGACCGTATTCCTGGGTCCCGATATCTCCAATGTTAGTAACCCAGATTTCCTGCACACCAAATTCATATGCCGCAGTCATCTGCTCCCACAATTTAGGCAGATACGTTGAACCAATCCACTCAAACGCCATCGGTCCACCATGCATATCCATATGATAATACATTCCGTAACCGCCCTTGTGATTTCGCATCGCTTTTGTCGGCAGTGTGCGCGCTGCGCCCTGATTATTATCGCTAAGCATTAGTGTCACACCCTCTAATTCCGGTTCATCCAATAGCCCTTTTGTCTTTTCATCCCCATAAAAGAATGCCTCAACCTCCGTAAAAAGTACCATCATGCGCGGAACTTCATCCAAGTTTTCATTGATTGTTTCTCTTATTAACTGATTCTGCGTCTTTAACACACGGCGCAAAAGATTGACATTGTCCTCCATTGTTGCATCTGCACCGAGAATTGCCGTGTCATTTTCACCGCGCATTCCCATTGTAATCACATTTTCAAAGGAGCGGTTACGAATCAGTCCGTCCCGCCAAAAATTCGTAATTCCTTCTTCATTCGTAAGAAAACTCCATGCGTCACCATACGGCGAATCTTCCCCCCGCATTTTTCCGTATTCCGCACCCGCCCGCATACACGGCTCATGGTGGGATGTTCCCATAACAACGCCTAATTCATCCGCTAACTCAGCACTTTTTAAGCCCGGACCATCCAAATTAAAATTGGACGCCCACATGGCTGGCCACAAATAATTTCCCTTTAATCGAAGAAGCAGTTCAAACACACACTCATAACACGCTGCATTAATTCCGCTAAAATGCTTGTCTGCCCAAGTGCCAAATGCCGGCCACTCATCGTTAATAAAAAATCCACGGTATTTCACCGACGGTTCCTTTGAAACAAAAGAATCTTTCTCTGTCAAAATCACATATTCTCTGCGTTTTGGCAGCACATGATTCCAGTTGACAAGCGGTGATACGCCCAATTTTTCCGACAAATAAAACAACCCGTAAATCGTGCCTCGTTTGTCGCTTCCTGCAATCACAAGCGCGGATTTGACTCCTTCCATCGGGTTTTCCACAACTTGAAATAAATACACTTCTCTCTTTCCGCGAACCCCCGACAATTCCAGCTTTCCCGCACTTTCTAACATATCTAATCTTTTACTTTTCCCAATGGTTCCGTAAAAAATAACGGTCTGGCTTTTCGGGCTGTCACCCGCGCAAATAGCCGGCTTTTTTCCAAATACCTTTTCCATATCATTTCTTACATAGCCCGCCACTCGTTTCACGCCCTGCCACGCACTTTTTTCCTCCAAAAACTCAATTTCTTGATTGATTACTATATTTACCATTTTCCGGACCTCCTAACTATTTCTTGTCATCCTTTCAATTCTATAGTAAAATTATAGCATCTTGTTTTTGCAATAAATACATAGATTCATACATAAACATTGCAAAATCCTACTTATTGAAATAAATTTACCGGAGGTGATTATATGACTCATCCATTTTTTTCAGAATTAAATGAAACGCTCATTTGCGAACACAAAACAAATAGTTGGAATACGGATGATACGACGCCCTATCACTGCCACGATGGATATGAAATTTTGGTTTTTATAGGAGGCCACGCTTCCTTTTTTGTTGAAAATGATGGCAAAATTCTTGAACCGGGCGATATTGTCTGCTGCCCGCCAGGTGCGTTTCACCGCGCCATGCCTCTTCAGGATAAAGCATATGACCGCTTTTTAATTGCCATTCCTCATGAACAATTAGAAAAATTGAATACCGTAAATACAAATCTGGCCTCCTGTTTTTTTCGTGGGCGTGCCTCGCTTCCTCTGCTCCATCCGTCACAGAATACGTTCCAAAAAATATTATCCTGCTGTAGAGAACTGGAACAATGCCTGGCAGAACACATCTATGGCTGGGATGTTTTGTGTACAGCGCTTTTAAGTCAGATTTTGGTGATGTTAAATCAGGAAAAAGCAGTCCTAAGTGCACCTTCTTTTTCCAATCCTATCCCACCTCTCGTTTCCGAAATTTATGACTATATTGATAAAAACTTTACGGATACTTTAAGTGTCTCGCAGTTAGCAGTGCATTTTCACCACAATGCGGACTACTTAACCCGTGTATTCCAGCGTTTCAGTGGATATACAATCAAGCAGTTCATCCTTTTAAAACGAATTTCCTACGCAAAAGAATTGCTACAAAAAGGGCATTTGCCAAACGATGTCTGTTTCTTATGCGGCTTCCAGAACTACTCCAATTTTTCACGCTGTTTCCATAATCATCTGGGATTGTCGCCAAGAAAGTATCAACAGTCTCTGTCAGAGCGAACCTTGTAAAAAAAATTTTCTCATGCTATACTTAGTTTGTTACTGGAATTTTTTTACAGGGAGGATTTATATGAAACGAAGAATAAATATTTTATGTCTTATCGCACTTTTGCTTTCTTTTGTTCTGCCATACACACCGGCTGCTGCAAAAGCGCCCGCCATGAAACGTCATCTGACGCTTACCGTAGGACAAAAAACAACACTCAAAATTTCCGGCGGAATTATCCGCAAAAAATCCTTCAAGAGTTCAAAAAAGAGTATCGTATCGGTAACTTCTAAAGGAAAACTTACTGCCAAAAAAGCAGGTCAATGTAAAATTACGGCAACCATCCAGTGGAAACCGAAAAAGAGTTTCCGCAAATTTTTCAAGAAAAAATTATACTGCCAAGTTACCGTACAAAACAAAAAAGAAAGCGGTCTTACCTTTCGCTCAAACCGCCTCCTCACAGAACACTTTTTGAAACATGGTGCCGAGTTTCCTTATTCATCCGCCGCCGAGTATCTGCGCGGAGCAAATCGGGTAATAAAAGACCAAAATGCTCTCCATAAAGCGGAAGCCGAAGACGGTGATGATGTTTATTATTTAGCTGCTGCCAATGAAATTGTTTTTGTTTCCACAGACGGCTACATCCGAACTTACTTTAAACCAAACGATGGAATCGACTATTTCAACCGCACCTAGTATTAATCCTGATTTTTCGGAACCGCCAAAAGCGTAAGCGCAAATGGCAGAAT
>ERZ780148.1511-NODE-1511-length-15514-cov-3.941781_pt1 | contig 15514 bp, 6 predicted proteins | sample MGYA00510984_ERZ780148 | MGnify/ENA primary metagenome ERZ780148 (study PRJEB29588, sample SAMEA2160902) | human gut metagenome | biome: human gut; feature: human-associated habitat; material: faeces | place: Denmark | collected 2008/2010 ...
TCAAGCTCTCCACGATGTGGGACAATGGACTGAAATCCCTGATTAGTACAGCCTTTTCGGGTTAAAATGGCTGTTTTCCCGATCCCTGCACGAGATGTAAACAGGACTGTACCGGGAGGAAGCATTTTGGCTGAACTATTCTCATAACCCAAGCCGGTTATCTTTTTCTGACTCGAATTTGCATAGATTTGATCCGCAATTTCAGCAGGTGCATACCAATCAATATCACCGTCCCAATAGCTCTGATTTCCTGTACTTGGGGTTCCACCACCCACAATGTCAGCAATATCTCCCAACTTACGCTGTTCCCAAGAAAAATCAAAAGAGCCAAGGAAACACCTTGGCTCTCTTGTTAAGACCGCATATTTTTTCATTTTTCGGCTTGCTTTAGCGGTGATGGCACTCATTACGGCATATCAACCTCAAATCCACCGGTAAGAATAAACTGCCGCAAAAGCTGATCCGTTTTCATATTGACCTTGGGCGGAATCAACTTGGTTTGTTCATATGCTTCAAAGAACGCTTTTGCTTTGGACTTATCGACGCTCTTTTTCAGCTCGTCAAACCTGCCAAACTCATTGATAGTCGCTTCATTCAAGTTAAGCCCCATCATATTCCTGAGTTTATCCTCATCAAGACCGAAGATGGTTGCAAAACGGTGAATTTGGTCATCTTTTGCTCTAAACTGATACTCCGTGATGTAGTCACGAAGCGTTTTTCCGTCCTCGGCAATGACATCGCCTCGCTCAATGTCGTGCAGAAAGATATTTGCGTATTTCTGCTCCTCTTGCGTTAGGGCATCCGAAACTGCAAGGTACAATAGAAAAACTTTATCCCCCCGTAACGGAAATTTAAATCATTAAAATCAAGCGGCAGGCTCATTTGGTCTGAGCCTGCCGCTTTCTGTTATCCTACACTCTGTTATTTGGCAGAGTGCTTTTGCTTTTTGCTGACAACCGTAGTGCCTATAACAGCTCCGCCGCTGATAAACAGCAATGCGATCCACAAAGCCAGATTGCTTGTGTCACCGGTCTTGGGAGAGTCGGCCTCTTCCGCAAGTTTCTTGATCTTCTCAGCTAAAGCGTCAACCTTGCCCAGAGCGTCCTTGCCGAGCATGGCTTTTTCGTTTTCGGTAAGCCCGTCAAGGAGCTTCTTCACTTGGTCGAGCGCACTCTTGTCGTTGAGCTTTGCGTTGTCTGCCGAGGGGAGCTTGCCGATCTCATCGGCTGCTTTTTCCGCATTGCTTATAGCCGCAAGCGCCGCCTTCACTGTTTCAAGCTTTTCTTCAAGGTCTCTCTGCTCTTCTTCGGTATAGTTGCCGTCAAAATCGCGCAGAGCGCCCTCCAAAGCCTTTTCAGCCTTTTCAAGGGCTTCCTTGTTTTCGAGCTTCACATTGTCCTTGGTGATGCCGTCAACCGCCTTGATCTCATCGGCCTCGGCAGCGTCCTTCGCCGCAGCAATGCGGTCAAGGAGCGCACGAGCTGTGCCCTTCAGAGCTTCAAGAGCGGCTCTCTCTGATTCCGTCAGGTTGTCGCCGTCAAGCAGCGTGTCAATGTCGGAGATCAGCTTCTCAATGTCCGCCTTGTCGGCGCTCGTCACCTTGTCGATATCGTAAGCGGTCACAGCGTCGGTCAGGCGTGTGATTTCGTCTGCAACATCTGCAATACGCTTATTCAGATCCTTGCATTTTGCAGCCGCCTCGGTCAGCTTGTTCCACTCATCGTCGGTGGATTCGCCGTCGTCAAACGCCTCGGCGATGTCGAGGATTTGTCTTTCGACAGCGGATATCGTCTCTGCGTCGCTCGATTTCACGTTTTCGTCCGTAATCGCCGCAATAGCATCGGTAATGGACGAGATCGGCTTCATATAAACCGTATACTCGGTCATATTGCCCGCCTTATCCTCTGCGCGGATAACATAGGTAGCATCCTTGTCGCCGACAAGAGTGAATACATCTTCGACGGTCTCACCGTTCAGCGTGACCGATGCAAGGTTTTCGTCGTCGATCGCGACCTTTTTGGTCACATAGTAGGTCTTGTCATTCTCGACACCGACGATCTCGGGTGCGGTGGTATCAAAGGTCGCACCGTCCGAGCCGATGAGGGTGACATTTCCGGCGTTGTCCTCGATGCGGACATAGATAACGAACTTATCCATATCCTTTGCCTCAATGTCAAAGTCGCTGTTATCTGTCCAGTCGGTGATTGCGCGAACCTCTTCATCCGTGAGGATTCTGTCGGATTTGAAGTACATCACGGACTTCACACCGGAAGCCTCATCCGTCGCCGTCAGCTTGACATGGACATCGTCCTTGAAGAACAGACCGAAAGTGATCGTGTTGATAAACTTCTGGAACGCCGTGCGCTCGTTGAGCTTAACCTCACCGGTCGGCGCGGTCTTGTCGATCTTGTAGTTCTCGGTGACTGCCGCAGAAATGACGCCGGTTTCGGTATTCTTCACGAAGAAGGTCAATTTGCCGTTACCGGTTTCATCCGATGCGGTAAGGGAATCCACCCACTCGCCGTTTGCCGTGTCGGTCAGGCTGAGCTTGTAGCCCTCCTTTGCCGTGATGATAAAGTCTTTGTTGAGCCAATCATTGGAGTTCACGCCGTATTCGCTGCCGTCAGCCACATACTCGACGATATTTGCCGTAATGCCGCTCGGCTGCGTGAGCGTGTAGTTGGCGACGGTCACGCTGTCGCCGGAAAGCGTAAATGCGGTGAAGCTGATAGCAATGTTTTTACCGATCTTCACACTGTCAAAGGTCGGAACACCGTTCACGAGCGTCAGCACATCGCCGTCGACCACACCGACAAGCGCAGGTGTGCCGTCGATCTCGGCGGTTTTTTTGCCGTCATACTGCTTATCCTTGACCTTGAGGTCCGCGATCGTCAGCTCCTTGGCAGAAATACTTGCCGTGGTGCTTGCAGGCTGAGCCGCCAGCACATAGTTTGCAGCATCGTCTCCCGAAAGGGCAAACTCATAGAATGCGACCGTCTTCCCGTTGCCGACATTCTTGTCGTCATACGCCGCCTTACCGGTGACGATATCAACCTTGTCGCCGTCAATCAGTCCGTCGAATGTGCCCTTTTCCGTAATCTTGGCATCGGTGCTGCCGTCGTAGACTTTGGAAGCTTCAACCGCCGTATCCACGATCTTGATTTCCTTGACCGTGATATCCGCAGTTACGGCCTCGGGCTGAGCGGTCAACTTGTAGTTTGCTGCAGCATCACCTTCAAGCGCAAAGCCGGTGAACGTTACCGCCTTGCCCTTGCCGACATTCTTATTGTCGTAGGCAGCTTTACCGGCTGCCACCTTGAGGTTTTCGCCGTCGTAGTTGACGGACGGTGCACCTGCGTTCGTGATCTTCGCATCGGTCGTGCCGTCGTAGATCCTGCTCGCCTCAACCGCCGCGCCGTTGATTGTGATCTCCTTGACGGTGATGTCAGCTGCGGTGTCCGCAGGTTGGGAAGCAAGAGTATAGTTGCCTGCCGCATCGCCTGCCAGAGCAAATCCGGTAAAGGCTACCGTTTTGCCCGTGCCGACATTTTTGTTGTCGTAGGCTGCCGAACCGGTTACGATCGTAAGGTTTTCGCCGTCGTAGTTGTCGGACAGCGTTCCTGCATTTGTGATCTTTGCTTCGATCGTGCCGTCATAAACCTTGGAGCCTTCCACGGTCGCACCGTTAATCGTGATCTCCTTGGCAGTAATGTCGGCGGTTGTGTCTGCCGGCTGTGTGATCAGCTTGTAGTTGCCTGCCGCCGAGCCGGAAAGCTCAAATCCGGTAAAGGATACCGCCTTATCGGTACCGACATTCTTGTTGTCGTAGGCTGCCTTTCCGATTACGATTGCGAGGTTATCTCCGTCATAGTTTACCGACAGTGTTCCTGCATTTGTAATGGTCGCATTCGTCGTACCGTCATAGGTCTTATCAGCAACCTTGACATCAGAGATCGTAACCTCTTTCGGCTGAATCTCAAATTCCATTGTCGAGGAAGCTGACTTGAAGGTATCCGTCTCGGCTGTGGTGATACGGATCGTATACTTTCCGACATTCTTCGGTGCTTCGGTCGTATATGCCGTATCTTCCTCATCCGCTCTCTTGTATTCAAATGTCAGAGCTCCGTCGGAATCGGTATTGAGGGTCGGCTTGCCTATCGGCTTTCCGTCATAAATCTTTCCGTCGCTCGGCGTATGGTCGAGCGTCGGAGCCTTCTTTTCGACGGTCAGCTTCATAACAACATCTGCAGGAGCATCATTGCCGGAGTTGTCCGCATAATTTTCACCCATCGGCTTGATTGTCAGGCGGATAGTATATTCGCCTGCTGCCAACGTGCGAAGATAGCTGTTTTTCAGCATAAGCATGCCGTTGGCAAGTAAAGCATAGTCTGAGCCAGCACCGATTTCCTCTGTACCGTTATAAACCTTAGCAACGAAGTTACCGTTCAGATTCAGCTTGTAAACCACATCGGAATCGGTAGTCTTTGTAAAGGTCTGTGCCCCGGTGACCGCCTCGGCATCGGTGTAAACCACCACGCCGTCGGTGTTGACGACGGCAATATTGCCGCTCTGATCCGTCACACGAACATAGACGAACGCCTTTTGGTTCGGCTCAATGCTGAAATATGCCTTACGGTCGTCATTAAGCGTCAGCTCTGTCCAGTTGCCGGTAATCGCATCCTTATCCGCAAATGCGGTTTCGGACAGGAGGTATTCAACCTTTCTAATTCCGCTGCCGAAATCGTGAGCCTTCACTTCCACCGTCTGCGTCTGCTTGAAGAACAGCCCGAAGGTGATTCGGTTCAGGAATTCCTTGAAGCTGTTTCCGCGAATACTGACCTCCACCTCCGGTGCGGTAATATCCGCCACGCCCTCGACGGTGATGACGAGGTCTTCGCTGACATCGCGGACAACGAAGGAAGCGCTGTCCCTATCAGAGCTCAGTTCGTCGAGTTTATTACCGTTCACGAGCACCTTAAAATCCTCGGTCCTGGAATAGCCATTGTTGAACTCCACAATAAAGTCATAGCTGTCACCGTATCTGACAGTGGACTCACGCGAATGGATTATATAGCCTACGCCGGTGGGCAGCGTGACATGATAGGTCTTAAAGATCCCGAAGCGGAAGCTGACCGTGTTGCCCGCAACGTCGGTCGCCGTGATCAAATGCGTCTCGTTGTCCGGCTCCATGGTATATTTCCCGTTGACGAGCGTAATCTTCTCGCCGTCCAGCCACACGGTGAAGTCGTTTTCATCGGTAACGGTGAACTCCAGCGAGCCGTAGTGATTATTCTCCGGATCAATACCGGAAATGACCGGTGCTTCGGTATCGACAGCCTCCACATAACCGCAGCCGCAGAGCTTTTCGTGAGTGGAGGTTTTCCATATGCAGGTATGAGTGTGGTCTACGACCTTAACATCCCCGGCGATGCCCACACGGCCGTCGATGATAAAGCTGTTATTCATATCCTCAAAAGCCTTACCCTCCGCAAGACAGTCGATAAGATGCTGACCGTTAACGGTGATATTGGTAAATTCGCCGCCGCTTAGAGTGAAATCAACATTATTTTCAGCTCCGACCTCGGCATATGAGCCGCCGGAAACGATAAGCTTACTGCCCGACTCTGCCGTGAGCTTTTTGTCAAATGTGCCGCTCACAATTTCAAGCGTTCCGCCCGATTTTACATTGACAATATTGCCGTAAGCGCCGCCTGCGGATTTAAGGCTTCCGCCGTTGTTTACGGTAACCGTTCCTCTGACGGTACACTTTTCCGCCTCGGCGTTGCCGCTGATTGAAAGATTACCCGGTATTTCACAGGAATTAAGCTTTAAGCTGCTTTTACCCGTAACAGCACCGGCGAGCTTGCAGTTTCTGAGATCCCCTTCGCCAACGCAATTGATCGTGCCTGCAAAGTGAGTTCCGAACGCCGTCAGCTTGCCGCCCTTGGCGCAAATGACATTTCCGGTGATCTCGCCGCCGCCGACGGTAAGGTCAGCGCCTTTAGCCACATTCAGCGCACCGTTTATTTTGCGGTCGGTCGCATCCAGCGTGAACTCGCCGGTCTTGATCGCCACCTTTTCGTTTACATCAGCCAGCAGCTTCAGCGTGCAGCCCTTGTTCGCGTCGGTCTGCGCCGCCGCAAGAGCGTCTGCAAAAGTCACATATCCGGTCGTTTTGCCGTCCTTAACAATAGCCGCCGCAAGGTCGCAGCCGCACTGGGAGCACTTGTTATACTCGTCATAGCCCGGGTGCTCGCACACTGCCATAGTGATTGTAAAAGTATTTGAATAGAGCACATAGCCGTTGTATTCCAGCTTAATACGGTACTGTCCCGAATCCGCCGTAGTGAACTCCCACAGGTTAATGGCATCCACGAAAATCCTCGTAGGCTTGACCGTGTTTGTATACACGACCGTTCCGTCTGTCTTTTCACCCGTAACGGTGATGTCGCCCTTGGGCGGATAACCGCCGCTGTATTCAACCGCAAAAGAAGCCCACTTTTCGTAATTCGGCGTAGTGAGATAGTAGACCTTGTTGCGAGGCTGGCTATGGAAGATCAGCGGAGCGGACACGACGGTGACGCCTTTGATCCAATAGGTTGTGCCCCTTCCCGAGATGTATTGACTCTCTACATCCTTCTCGCTCGCATACTCGCCGCTGCTCAGCATGAATGCACAGCCGTCGGCGAGGTAGGTCAGCGGAGATACGGAATCGCTGCCTTCCTTGCTTGCGACACAGTTAAACTTACCGCCCTTGATCGTCAGGCTGTCGGGACCATCAGCCGAAACCTTTGAAAGGTCGGTATAGTCGCCGCGCTCAATCGTCAGGTGACTGCCGGAACGAACTTCAAAAATCTCGCCCCATCTGCTGCTCTTGATTTTTCCATCGCCGACCGTATCGGTAACGGTCAGGTTACAGCCGCCGGTCACCGAGAGTCCCTGTAGTGATTCCGCTCCGTCTCCTATGGTCAGCGCTTTCCCTGCAAGATCGAGCGTGTAGGTACCGGTTTTAAGGTAAATATAGTAGTTAGAAATCAGTGAGCCGACATTCTCCCTACACAGCGTAATATCCTGCAGGAGCTTTACCGTGCTGCCGTCGTTCTGCTCGGCATAGCGGATAGCGCTTTCAAATGTTTCAAACAATTTTGTTGTTCCGTTTGCTTCAACAGAGAGGAAAAACTCCATTCCGCAGTCGGGGCAGATGCCGTCACTACCGATATCTGCATGATCGCAGGCAACGATGGTGTCATCTTTCAGCTCCGTTACCTTTGCCTGCTCAAGAGTCAGACCTTCAAAGCGGTAGCCCCTGGCGAGCAGATCGGCACAGGTAAGTCCTTCGATATCGACGATCTTTACCTCGCCGTAATGTCCGCCGTAAAGCGCAGTTTCTCTTGTGTATGACCAACCTACATCAAGTTTGGAAATGATAAGCGATTCAAAGGAACCGGCGTTGACCGTCAGTGTGCCGCGCTTATGTTCCAGTTTTTGGAAGGAGCATTCGCCGTCGATCGTCAGCTGACCTCCGTCCACCATGACATCCGCATTCATAGCACCATTGCCTACGAATGTAATATCGCCCGCGACATAGAATAGGGCAGCCACGGAATCAGGGTCAACACTCGAAGGATTAGAAATTGTGTAGCCGTTCAGATCAAATGTCCATTTTTTGCTTGTACTGCCATACGCCCCGACTCCGGCCTTTTTTTCAACATTTCCGTAAAGCTTCAGGTAGAATCGGTCGAATCTATTCTCATCAGCTTTACGCATTGTCTCATCCAAGCCGCCGCCTGATACAAACTCTTCCTCGTTATTATCATTGCTGCATTTGATCAATACGGCAGCCTGATATCCGCAGTATGCGCATACGCCGGTCTCCTCGTCAAAGGAGTGCTCCTTGTGCACATAGACCTCAACCGTCGAAATATTGCCGGCCTTGTCGTGCACCTCAAATGTGATCCACCGTTCGGTGCGATCGGTATCCGAAGCAGCCACAAGAAAAGGACTGCTCCATATCTTATCCTTTTCTCCGTCTATCGTTCTATATGCTGTGTCAAAATTATCGTCGATAAAATTGATTTGTGTGTCGCCGCAGACTTCCGCCCGCTGGCCGTTTGAATATCTTTTACTTTGACCGTCAGCGTCTACTTCGATTACGGGCGGCGTTGTATCTATTACAAAGCCGTCGGTAGAAATATATTCTTCATTTCCTGCAAAATCATTAAGTCTTGCATAAACTACATAACGGCTGTCATCGGAAATGTCAATTTCACCTTTGTATTCCGTAAAGGCTGAGTTCTTAACTGTCTCCAAACTCAGCTCGGTATTGCTGATAAGGTATTCAATCTTTACCGCATGCTTTGTTTCATCATATCCTGCCTGACTGTAGCTGTCGTCACTGGCAGTGATTTCCGCCGTAACCTTTTCCTTATAAAACAAACCGAAGGTTATCGCATGGATAAAGCTTTCCCACCATGTGCGCTCTTTAATTTCAATTCTACCTGTAGGCTTATTAGTGTCCTTTGCATAATTGCCGTACTCAGCGTGGCAGACAGAGCAGATCGCCTTTTCAAAGTAGCCCGCCTCACGGTCGTTTTTGCCGCTGTCATGAGGGCAGGCGTAATCGCACTCTGCGCACTTGCCGTCAACATATGTATCGTGGGTGTGCGGCTTGATAACGCATTCTTCACTGTAGCCAAAGGAGACATACGTGTTTTCTCCCTCTCCGTCAATCCGCCAATATGCTTCATCTTCGACATCAATATACTTTCCGTCCTTATCAAAAAGCATACTTCCGTCGGCAAAAAACGCTTTCAGCCCTGCATAATCAATGGCGGTGATACCTGTACGATCATAGTAAATTCCGTCATGCAGCGTTGCCGATGTGATTTTTACCGAAGGATGCGCTCCCCACACATCAGCCACGCCGAATAGCCCTGTAAAGGTTCCGTTTACCACCGTAAGGCTTCCGCTGAAAATATAAGCCGCACAGGAACGGGCGCTTTTAAATCCGTGACCGGCAGTTAGTTCTACCACGTCCAAGGTTACAGTTCCGCCGTCAATTGCCAAAGCGTTGGCACATGACTTGTTTATATCCGTTTGATCCTTGTTGAAGGTATTGATCAGTTTTCCGTTTCGGATAGTGATATCTGCCGTACCGCTTACGGTAAGCAACTGATTTGTAATTTCACCGCTGACGGTTTTGCTGTTGAGATCAAGGGTAAATTTGCCGGACTGCGCAATGATACCGTCTTCCGCCTTGTCAAGAGTGATATCACAGAGCAGTTTCAGCGTTGAACCTTCGTTATCGACTGCCGCAATCCATGCGTCGTCAAAGGATGCAAAGCTTGCGTATGAGCCGTCTGTGTCTGTAACTATTGCGATATATACCTGCGTGCCGCAGTTTTCACACTTACCCGTAGCACTGTCCACCACGCTGTGGTCACAGTTGAAGCCGCAGGGGCAGGCCGTGCCGCCACCAAAATCGTGGGTATGGGAAACGATCATCATTCCCTCGGTGCTCCGGTTTGTCGAATACACATCGGAAACAAACTCCTGCGGGTCGGAAACGGTCACGGTGTTACTTTTATTATCATAACTGCATTTTACAAAAGCCGTTCCCTCGGGCAGATAGTCAGCAAGTACCTTGCCATCCGGCACCTGCAAGCCGCTCAGCAGAACCGCGCCCTCTTTCAGGATAAGGGTGCCGCCGTTCAGTGTAATAGAAGGAGACAAAACGTCCCCTTCAGGTATACCGCCCATGACACGGACATCTTCCTCTATCGTCACACTGCCGTCGTTTATCTCAATGCCGGTTCGGGCGCTGGAGCTGGACCACCACTGGAAGAGATTTCCGTTTTTCAAGGTAACGCTGCCGCCATTTACGGTCAGAGGAACAATGCTCCCCCAATCATCAATATAGCCACTCCATATGTTACCGCCCAGGTCAATTGTGACCGTACCGTCGGTGCTGACAACATTTTCATTTACCTGCCGCGCAAGGGTTACCGTACCGCCGACAGGTGCGGCGGCGTCAATGGCGCTTTGCAGTGATGCATATTTCTTTCCGTCGTATGTTGCCGAATGAACCGCACCGCAGATGCAAATTTCGTCTTTGCCTTTATAGGTATGTGCAATATCGTCTACCGAATATTCGCATTTACATGTTGCCGTGTGGGTCAAGCCGTCGCTGTTGGGGGCATAGGTATAAGTGTGATATTCCGTGCTGTATCCTTTCCCGCAAGCGCAAATCAGGCGGTGTATGTCTGCACGGATGTATTGATATCTTGCCGTTGTATGTGCAACACCGGTTTCTGCTGTACCGCAAAGGTCGCAGGTCCGGTCGTGGGTATCGTTTGTTATGTTTGTGTATGACCATTTATGCTCGGTGCATTTGGTAATGGTTATCGACGTACCATCGGTATTATCGTAGGCATACGCCGTATTTTGGTCGTCGGTCTTAACACATTTCAGGCCTTTAGCAATGGTAACAGTAACCTTGCCGTAGGGCATAAGTTCAGGGTTTGTACCGATAGGCTGCGCGCCGTTATCCGTTTGTGCGGTGACGGTACCGCCGTAAATATTTACGCTGGCGCTGCCGCCGGCAGTATTATGCATAATACCGATGCCGGGTTGACGAACACCGGCTGTTCCTTTGACAATCAGTGTACCGGTACCGCCGTTTTGCCCGTAAATATTAAGCGTTGCGCCACCCATCAAATACAAGGTTTTTTGCAGGTTGAGTGTTGCTCCTTCACAAAGGATCAGGTTCAAGGTTTTGCCTCCGGCAATACCGATAAGGCCTTCCTTATTGACGGTTCCCTTGACAACGTACCAACCATTCAACCCTGTGGATCCATCGGTAGACTCGGTAAGCTCGGTGTACTCCGTGCAGCTCTGCTCGGTACCGTCCGCCGCGATGTATTTCACGCCGGGTTCCGGTACAACCGAAATCTCACGGTAAAGTGCCGACTCAGAATTTTTTTCATCATCGGCATTCTTTTGGTATACATAGCCCTTTGCAAGCAGATCGTCTACCTTGCCGCCGTCCTCACGCAGAATGCTGGGAATGCTGTAAACCTGAACGAAGTTCCCCTTTTCATCCATCTTAGAGCTTGTAAAGGTGCTGGAAAACCTGCCGCCCGACAGGCTGACATTGCCGTCGAAGCCCTCGGCGATCCACAGAGCATTGCCCTGCTGGGAGATAAACTTGCCGCCGTTAACGGTCAGATTGCCGCTCTTTACATAAAGGGGCACAATGTTGTTTTCCTCTCCGAACTTGCTGCCGTTTATAATAACATCTCCGCCGTCAAGATACACGATACTGCCCGAGATCTTGTCGTAGTTAGATGTTTTGTTCTTGATACCGTCGCCGCCGACATCCTCGATGGTGAGCGTTCCGCCCTCCATATAAAACACGCTGTTGGAGATATCGGTACCGTTCGGATAGTAGAAAATACCGCCGAGGGTTTCCCTGTTTTCGGAGTTATTTACCACGGTCAGGTGGGCGTTTGTGCCCTTTTCAAAGGTAAACATGCTTGCCGACGCCTGATCTCTGGTGTTGCGGTTATACATATCAAAGCCGTTTACATCAAGCGTAATATCGCAGTTATCCTCGGCGGTAAAGGTTACCCCAAGGACCATGCTGCCCTTAAAGCTTTGCAGCACCTTGACCGTGCAGGGGTCGGTAAGCTTCTTCGCTGCGTCAAATGCCTCCTGAATGGTGGCATACTCTGTCACCGTTTCGTTTACGGTAACAGACGCCTGATTGCTGTCCGCAGCAAATACCGACAGCGGCACCATGGAAAATACCATGATGACCGTCAGCAGCACGGAAAGTATCCGCTTTTCAAGTGTCATGTTTGTGTTCATCTCGTTACTCCTTTACACGCATCTTGCAATCGCCGCAGAGAGGATCTGCGGGGAAACAGGCTTTTTATGAAAATACGCACAGCCGAGCCTGTAGGACTGCGCGCCGAATCCGTTATCATTCGAAAACCACAGCACCGGGACGTTTTTGCAGACGCTTTTGGCGGCGATCACGCCCTCCATGCCGTCTGCGCCGTCCATCGCTATCACGATGCAGTCCGGCGGGCTTTCTCCGAGTCCTGTGATAAAGCTGTCATAATCCGGATAGCCTGTTACCTGCATTTTACGGTAACGCAGGTCCGGCAATGCAGTGACAGAGCACATAAACTCATCTTTGTCCGCCTCTGTTCCGTATAGAATCAACCTCATATGGCACCTCCTTCACAGGCATACTTATACATAAATATCATAACTGATGTCGGGAATTTCCGCAATCGGTTTGGCGCAAGCGGTCAAAAAAGGACTCAAGCGGTAATCATTTGGGGATTGACTCTTTGTTTTTTCACAATCATGTGGTATAATGAATGCAGTTTAGTAGTACCCGACCGTATAGCATAAAGAGGAGTTTTGGTTTTGAGGATCGCAATCGTTGACGATGACATACGGATGTATGAATGTCTGCAAACTTATTTTGGAGAACTGCTCGGTTCATCTGCCGAACTTACATATTTCAAAAGCGGAGAGGATTTTCTGCGAGCTTGGCAGCCTGACGCTTTTGAGCTGATCGTGCTGGATATTTTCATGGACAAGCTCACCGGCATGGATGTGGCAAGGGAAATACGCAAAACGGACAGCGATGTCCGTATCGCATTCGGCACCACAAGCAATGAGTTTGCCAGCGAGAGCTACGAGGTAAATGCCTGCTACTATCTGCACAAGCCGTTTGACCGGGAGCGTGTCAAAGCAATGCTTGACCGCATCGATCTTGCCCAGGTCGAAAAGGAACGAACAATACAACTGCCTGACGGCAAAAGCGTCGTACTGCGCGATATCATTTATGCAGACTACGCCGCACATTATACGACGCTGCACTGCAAATACGGCAAGGATATTATCCTGCGGGCAAACCTTTCGGAGATCGAAGCGCTGCTTTGCGGCTATCCGTATTTCTTTATCCCGTCGAAAGGGCTGATCATCAACTTTCACGAGGTCGACGCACAGAACGCAGACACCTTTACTATGAGCAACGGCAGCCTTATTCCCATCAGCCGCCGCAAGGCAAAAGAGGTGACGGATGCCTATTCATCCTTCCTGTTTGAGCAGCTGCGTAAAGGAGGCAAACGGTGATGCCGCCTGTTTATCGGTTCATTGAGATCATCGTATATTCGCTGCTGAACTTTCTGCCGTTTCTTGCCTTGGCGCTCTATCCGTTCCGGCACAGTCTGCGATTTTCAAGAGGCGTTACCGGAATTCTGATCGGACTGCTGTCTGTCATTCAGGTGATGCTCGGCGCATGGGTCAGCTTTGTTCCCGGAAATCATGCCGCAATCGCCAGTGCGCTCAGCACAGCGCTGTATGCCGCTTTCTATTTTCTCGCCGTGAAGAAGCATTTCGGCAAAACGCTTTTCACGCTGCTGATGATCTCCAATCTTGCCAACTTCGCCGTAATCTCCGCCAAATGCATTGAGGGACTTTTGTTTCCGGCATTGGCTATGCAGAGCTACCGCTGGTCGTTCTCGATGATGCTCTTTGCCGTTGAAATCCTTCTCTCTGTGCCGATCTTTCTTTATATGAAGTCCGTATTCACTCCGGCAGTAGAAAAAGAACCGTCCGGCTTTGAGTGGCGGTATTTGTGGCTGATCCCCGCAACATTTTATATTGTATGGTATTTTGCAATATACAGCGTTGTCTCCCGTTCGGCGCTGGAAATTGCGCTGCGTCCGAAGAACACTCTGTTTTTATTTATCATCAATGTGGGAGCAATCCTGATCTACTATGTCGTGACCCGCCTAATTTTGGAACAGAACCAAACGCTGGAGCTGAAAGAGAAAAATCATCAGTTCTCTATGCAGGCGGTGCAGTATGAGAATCTACAGGAAAAAATCACCGAGGCCCGCCGTGCCAAACACGATGTGCGGCATCATATCTCGATCATACGCGAATATGTGAGCAAGGGAGAGCTTGACGCACTGCTTAGATATCTCGACGGCTATAACGACAGTCTGCCGGATGATTTGCTCATTCGTTTCTGCGAGAATCCCGCCGCCAATGCCGTATTGCTTTATTTCGCGCAGCAGGCGAAGGATAATGATATTGACTACATCGTCAACGCAGAGATCCCCGGGAACATTTTCGTTTCGGATACCGATATTTCCGTTCTGTTCGGCAACCTGATCGAGAACGCCATAGACGCCTGCAAAGAGGAGTCGGGCGATGACCGGAAAATCGATATTCGAGCAATGCTCAAAGGCAGCACGCTTTGCGTCACGGTCGATAACACCTTTACCGGAACGCTCCGGCGCACAACAGATAATGAATTTCTCTCGACCAAACACAAGGGACGCGGACTCGGCACACAGTCGGTAAAAAGCATTGCCGAGCAGTACGGCGGTGTCTGCCGCTTTGAAGTAAAGGACGGTATGTTCTGCGCCTCGGTAATGTGCAATAAAAGATAGATATTCAAAAAGGCACAGCCATCGAAATGATAGCTGTGCCTTTTGCTTTATAATTCTATTTACTTATTGACGGCATCCTTGAGAGCCTTGCCTGCTTTAAATGCCGGAGCCTTAGATGCCGGGATAGTGATTTCCGCACCTGTCTGAGGATTCTTAGCGGTTCTCTCTCCACGCTCACGGGTTTCAAAAGTGCCGAAACCGACAAACTGTACCTTGCCACCCGCAACAAGTACTTTTTCAATCTGTGCGAGGGTTGCATTAATGATGTTTTCTGCGTCTTTCTTGCTTGCGCCGGCAGCCTCTGCAACTGCAGCAACAAATTCTGTTTTGTTCATATCTGAACCTCCAAAGTGTATTTTCAGCGTATATTGCTATATTTAATATACCATATTTCGAGCTGTTTTGCAAGAACGGATGTTGCATTGGGGTAGTGTACTTAATTAATCATCTCTTTTTCAATCCCTTTTAGCCTCCCTTAACCTTTGCCGTTCCGTCCTCATTCAGAGAGATGATCTCAACAAGACCATTTGCGGGAATGGAAGTGCCGCTGGCAGATACGATTTCCTCGGCGGCAAACAGCCCAAAAGAAATGTTTTTCATTTCACCGTTTGTGCCAATGCCGAAGTGCTCATTCTGCTCAATGGATTTCACAAGACTGATTTCCACCTTCTGACGCTCGTTTTCAAAGGAAGTCGCCGTTTCGGTAACGGCAACGCTCTGACCGGCGTAGACAAGCCCAACGGAATGTGGTTCGGGATTGAGCACCATCCCGTGGGGTGCTGTGATCTCACGCACCTCATATTTGCCAAGATAGAGTTCACGGCTCACCGCTGCGCCGCTTACATCGGTTGTAACGGTGTCTACGACCTCGCCCTTCTGATTTCGGACAGTGCCGTCCGGCGTGATAATATCCTCTGCGGCGACGATCTCATAGATTGCACCGGGAAGTCCACGCTTTTCATACTGCGGCTGATAAACGGTGGGCAGCTCCTTGCCGCTTTCATCCACGCCGCCGCTGACGGAAACACCAAAGA
>ERZ780148.1525-NODE-1525-length-15431-cov-4.516259_pt1 | contig 15431 bp, 12 predicted proteins | sample MGYA00510984_ERZ780148 | MGnify/ENA primary metagenome ERZ780148 (study PRJEB29588, sample SAMEA2160902) | human gut metagenome | biome: human gut; feature: human-associated habitat; material: faeces | place: Denmark | collected 2008/2010 ...
GGAATACGGTCAGCCCATGCACGCCTTTGACCTCAAGTATGTCAAGGACGGTCAGATCGTCGTCCGCAATGCCGCCCCCGGTGAGACCATCACCACGCTGGACGGCACCGTGCGGGAGCTTTCCCCCGAAATGCTGGTCATCGCCGATTCCGAAAAGCCCAGCGCCGTAGCGGGCGTGATGGGCGGCGAGTACAGCGGTATCCATGAGGACACCAATACCATTGTTTTTGAATCCGCCTGCTTTAAGGGCAGCAGCGTGCGCCTGACCGCCAAAAAGCTGGGCATGCGTACCGAGTCCTCTGGCAGATTTGAAAAGGGGCTGGACCCCATGAACTGCGAAGGCGCTCTGCTGCGTGCTTTGGAGCTGGTGGAGCAGCTGGGTGCGGGCGAGGTCGTCTCCGGTGTCATTGATATTGACCACGCCGACCACACCCTGCACCGGATTCCCTTTGACGCCGACTGGATCAATCGCTTCCTCGGCATCGACATTACCCGTAAGGAAATGACTGACTATCTGCGCCCCTTAGAGATCGCCGTGGCGGGAGATGAGTGCATTGTCCCCAGCTATCGCGCCGATCTGGAACAGAAGGCGGATATTGCCGAGGAAGTCGCCCGTATGTACGGCTACAATAAGATCCCTACCACCGCGCTGCGCGGCTCGGCGGAGGCGGTCGTCACCCCGGAGCAGGATTTTGAACGCCGCATCAACAGCGCCATGATCGCGATGGGCTATGATGAGATTGTCACCTACTCCTTTATGAGCCCCAAGATGTACGATAAGATCTGTCTGCCGGCGGAAAGCCCCATGCGCAAGTCGGTCGTCATCACCAATCCTTTGGGCGAGGATACCTCCATCATGCGCACCACCGGTCTGCCCAGTATGCTGGATACGCTGGCGCGCAACTACAATAACCGCAATCCGGAGGCATGGCTCTACGAAATTTCCAGCGAGTACCTGCCCCGTGAGGGTGAGGAGCTGCCGGAGGAAAAGGCAGTCCTCATGATCGGCTGCTACGGCGGCGATGCGGATTTCTTCACCCTGAAGGGTACCGTGGAAAGCCTGCTTTCCCGCTTGAACCTGCCCCGTGCCGATTATACCGCCGTTTCCACCCACCCCAGCTATCACCCCGGCCGCTTTGCCGTGCTGACCGTCGGCGATGTGGAGATTGGCTCGGTGGGCGAGGTTCACCCCAAGGTGCTGGAGAATTTCGGGATCGACTGCCGTGCATGGGTCGCACGCCTGGATATTGCCCGTCTTTTTGCCGTGCGTCTGCCGGAGGCAACCTATCACCCCCTGCCCCGCTTCCCTGCCTCCACCCGTGATCTTGCTGTTATCTGCGAGGACAGCCTGCCGGTTGCCGTCATTGAGAAAACCATCTCCGGCGCTGTGGGCGGCATTCTGGAGCAGATCAGGCTGTTTGATGTCTACCGCGGCGCCCCCATTTCCGCCGGGAAAAAGAGTGTTGCCTATTCGCTGGTGCTGCGTGCCGCCGACCGCACCCTGACCGTGGAGGAATGTGACAAAGCCATCGAAAGAGCGCTGAATGCCCTTTCTCAGTACGGTATTACCCTGCGTGCCTGAGTATTGACGGGTAAAAATGCTCCTTTGCGGTTTTTACCCTTGTATTCCCCTGTACTTTACGCTAAAATATAGATAGGTACTTCTCCTTTGCCCGGAAAAGGCAGCCCCTTATGCCGGGCAAGGAGCAGAAAGCCCACACAGAAGGGAGAGTGACCATATGGCAAATACCGAACCGACCATTTCCTTTTCCATCAAGGAGGATCGGGAAAAAGAGCTGAAAAAAACACTGACCACCGTATATGAGGCGCTGCTGGAAAAGGGCTACAATCCCATTAACCAGCTGGTCGGTTATATTCTCAGCGAAGACCCCACCTATATCACCACCCACAATAACGCCCGTGGGCTGATCCGTCACATTGACCGTGACGAACTGCTACAGGTGCTGCTGCGCAGCTATCTGGAGCGTTAAGCGCCTCTCCCCTATCCCACCAAAAAGGAGGTCCAGCCCCATGGAAAACATGCTGGAATATAAGGGGAAACCGCTGGTACGCAGCGGCAATACCCTTTACTACGGCAACCCTGCGGAAAGCTGCGTTGCCATGCTTAAAATTCTGACCACCAAGGACGATGCGGAAAAGACCGCCGACCGTGTGCTGGTACAGATCCTCTCCACCGACGAAACGCTGCCCCCCAAGGACCGTATGATCAAAAAGACCGAAAAGAATGGTCTTTACGAGGCGCTGAATATCGCTTCGATCTGGCTGGAGCGTTCCCTGAACCCCACCGCCTGATAAACTGTAAAAAAGCCCCCGAGCACCGGTGTTTTTCCGGTATTCGGGGGTGTTTTTTCGGTCATTCGCTTCGGGGAGGACTGGCAATCAGGTATTTGATGAGAATTCCCTGGCTGCTGAACATCTCCTCGTGCTCGGTGCGGGGGCTTTCCGCCGGCGCACCCTCCCGGTGCAGGTCGCGGGTGCAGTAATCCAACGACCAACCTGCCTCCTCCAAATAGGCAAGCGACGCCATGAACAGGTCATCGTCATCGGTCTTAAAATAGAGCTTTGCCTGCGGCGACATGAGCTTTTGATACCGCTCCAGCTGGCGCGGGTGGGTCAGCCGGTGCTTGTGCTGACGGCACTTGGGGCAGGGCGGACAAAAATTGATATACACCTCATCAAAACGGTCGTTCTCGTCCATGATCAAAAGGATCCGTTCAATATCCACCGCTGTCATCAGGAGATTCTCCATCGGCTGTCCTGCCGCGGCGTACGCCTCCTGCGCCTTGCGTTTTGCCAGCACCAGCATCTCGCTTTTCAAATCCAGCGCCACATAGTTTTTTTCGGGGTGGGCGGGCGCCATCTGCGCCAGAAAGCCGCCCTTGCCGCAGCCAAGCTCCAGATGCAGCGCCTGATGGCCGGGGAAGTGCTCCAGCCAGCGGCCGCGCAGCGCCTCGGGGTCAGTGATCAGCGTGGCCGCGCAGCGCTCCATGCGCGGGACGAGGTTGGGCTTTTTTCGCATTCTCATAGGTTGATGCTCCTGTCATAACAAGTCCTGATTTGATGTTTAGAGCATACCACACGCGCCCGAAAACTGCAACGCAGAAAACCATTGCGCATTTCTAAAGAATATGTTAAACTTTATTTTATGCAAATTGCGAAATTCCATATCCGGGTGTAGCGCAGCTGGTAGCGCGGGTGGTTTGGGACCATCAGGCCGCAGGTTCGAACCCTGTCACTCGGACCATAAGTCCACCGTAATTTTGATAGAATTACGGTGGCATTTTTCTATGCCCGAAAACCGCTTGAAATAAGGCTTTTCGGCTGTTTTGGCATATAAATTGATCCCGCTGCGGAGAAATTTCGCAGCGGGATTTTCATTTTATGTAGGCTATTTTTGTCATAAGTGTAGCAGTAATCGTTAGATTTACGTATATTCGTTGAATTCGTGTTGCCTCTTTCTGGATGAATAATTCATTTCAGTCTTGAAATATGGAATTAATTTCTTTATAATGAAAATGCGTGGATAACGCAGGCAAAACATATCATTAGAACGAAATGCGCTGATGATTTTTGGTGAAGAAAGCGAATGGGCTTCTAATGTACTCCATTTTACGGACTGAGCCGAAGTTGTATTTTCGTGGAGTTTGCCACTCCACTACAAAAGCGAAGAAAAAGCCTTGCTATGCAAGGCTTTTCCCGTTTTTATGATATTCACTTACACTAGTTTTGACTGCGTAGATCATAGACCCACTACCTTCAATTTCTGCATATTATCCCGTTTCAGTTCCAGCGAAGCGTGCACATACCGGTCCAACGTGATCGTCACAGAGGTATGTCCTAATATTTCTGACAATGATTTAACTTCAAATCCGACCTCAACAGCTCGCGTCGCAAATGTGTGGCGCAGCGTATGAAAATGCACGCCCTCCAGACCGCATGCCTGCGTGTACTTTTCCAGTCGATACTGCAATGTCCGCGGCTCCATGAACGCTTCCGTTCCGGTCAGAACATACGCAGCTGAACTTTGCGGTTTCATGCGCCTGCAAAGCCCGGTTGCGTATTCCGTCATAGGGATCGTTCGCACGGAGGTATCGCTTTTGGGCGGACCAATCACAATCCTTGTTCGAGCACCTTGCGATACGCTGGTATCATGCAGCCTTTGCAGGGCCTTTGCAATTCGGATAGCTTTATCGTTTGTAGAAACACTTTCCCACTGCAGTGCACAGAGTTCACCAATTCGTATGCCTGTACATAGCGCCAGCAAGATACCAAATCGGCACGAATCCAGATCCTCATGTAGATAGGCAACGAGGCGCGCCTGCTCTTCTCTGGACAAAACGCGCATCTCCTTCTTGCCGATCTTCGGATAGTTGATCTCCACCGCGGGAAATGAGCCTGCAAACTTCGAGGAAGCGAACTTCAAAATGCCATGCAGCACGACTAGAATATCATGCACCGTCTTTGGCGCCAGTTCATCTTCGAATTGCAGTTCTTTGATGAAATCGTCCATCAATTCCGTCGTGAAGCCCAGAGGGCGGCACACACCGAGCTTTGGAATGATGTGCTTATTGACCGCGGTGCTGTATTTAATATACGTCGATTCTTTCACCGTGCATTTCTTTGTATGTAGCCATTCCAAGCAATAGCTGGAGAACGGTTTTTGCGTTCTGGCTGTCGGTAAGGGAGCTCCATTTGCCAAAGCTGCTTTGCGCTTTGCGGCTTTCTCTTTGGCTTCCCGATATGTTTTTCCATAACAGTATCCATACTTGATTTTTCCGGATAGCTCACGACCCTTGATATACCGAGCCTCCCAGCGACCGTCCCGCCGTCTGAAGATATTCTCACCCTTTGCCATTTTGTAATTCCTCCTTGTGCAGTGATTATGTTGGGTGTGGATCTTATTTTAATTTCATCCAGACTGCTGGGATGACTGCGCTGAACTTTAAGTCAACGGAATTCTCCGCAAAAAATTAACGTAAGTTGACAAAAACATACTTTTTTCTTCCATTTCTTTGTTGATTCAATTGCATTTGAATATGTAATGTGCTATAATACAGAAGAATAACTATGTTTTGCGCTGCACGCAGAGTGGCAAACTCCACGAAAGCTCCGCTGACACATCTGCATTAACAAAAGATGTTCGTTTTTGTGCAGCTATGGCGGAGGCGGTACTTACTTGAATTGCGCACCTTGAATGGATATTTTTGTACAGCAATTTGCAAATTCAATATCTGTGTAGAGCCTTTGCCCCTGGACGGCTTCGTGCTGAACCGATGGGGGGCAGAGATACAGATATCAATGTAGGGATGTGAGATATGTGACAACAACAGCGAGCAGCTGTTTGACAGAGGAGAGCTCTGCCGATGTGATCATTCAAATAGCAAAACCTGTATTGGAACAAAAGAAGCTGTACCTGATAACGAAGCGTGCTTTTGACATAGTATGTTCTTTCCTGGGCCTGCTGATTCTGGCAATCCCGATGATAATCATTGCATTGATCATCACTTTGGACTCGCCAGGTCCCCCAATTTTTAAGCAGGAGCGGCTCGGTCTCCATGGGAAGCCGTTTATGATCTATAAATTTAGGTCAATGCGTCTTGACGCAGAGGAAAACGGCCCGCAGTGGGCAGATGAACAGGATCCAAGATGCACACACTTCGGCCAAATTCTCAGACGCACCCGGCTGGACGAGCTTCCTCAGTTCTATAACATCCTGCGCGGCGACATGAGTTTCGTCGGCCCGCGGCCGGAGCGTGCTTATTTCTACGGAGAATTTGAAAAATACATTCCCGGTTTCTCCAACCGGTTAATGGTTGTTCCTGGCCTGACTGGACATGCTCAGGTGAATGGCGGATATTCTCTGAAGCCGGAAGAAAAAATTATCTACGATATGGAGTATATAGAAAAACGATCGATTTGGATGGATTTGGCGTGTATTGGAAAAACGATCCGCGTCGTTTTGTGCGGCGCGGGCGCCCGATAAAGAAAGATGCGTTTGGAGGACAATCCTAGAATATGAACGAAAGTAAGAAACCGTATGCTTCCGTGGGGGGCACAGAACTGTCACTATGGGATATTACAAAGATCCTGTTGGCAAAGATTCATTGGCTGCTCCTTGCGGGGGTCGTTGTTGCTGCGGGCGTTTATGCAGTAGTAACAATTTTTGTTACGCCGACCTATGAATCTCGAGTGAGTTTTTATGTATATAACAGTGCGGACAATTCTTCACAGGGAACGATCAATAACAGCGACCTCCAGGCGGCGGAGAGCCTTGCTACGACCTATTCAAAGATCCTGGCGAGCAATTCTGTTTTGGATTCCGTCCTGAGTGATTTGAGAGCAGAAACTTCATTGTCGAGAAAGGAACTTAGCCGCATGGTGAATGTCTCCGTTGTGTCGGATACACAGTTGCTGGAGGTGGTAGCGACCTCGACCGATCCGGAGCTTGCCTGTAAGATCGCCAATTCCTTTGCAAAAGTTGCGCCTACTGAAATCGTTCGTATTACCAAGGCGGGCGGCGTCGAGGTCGTGGACCGACCGGAGGTGGCAACGGAAAAATCTGCTCCCAGAACCGTATTTGACAGCGCGATTGGATTTGTGTTTGGCGTGATACTGGCTTCAGTTGCTATTATTCTGCGAATGATGGCCGATACGACCATCTACCTGCCGGAGGACATTGAAAAGTCCGCCGGTGTGACTGTCCTTGGTCAGATACCGGACATCCATGCGACAAATGAGAATGCTGGCTGCTGGAAGCTGGCGGAGGGAGGTGCAGTGCTCTATGGCGAAAAAGAAAGAAAGCCGAAAGGTAGCGATTGAAGCTGTTCGTACAAACAGGAAACGTCTGCTGACCAATGAATCTCCATTTGCGATAAAGGAAGCCTATGTAAAGTTGCGCACCAGTTTGATGTTCTGCATGACGGCGGATAAGGAGCGCCCATGTACGAGCTTCGCCGTCACTAGCGCAAAGCCCTCTGAGGGCAAGAGCCTGACAGCAGCCAACATTGCCATTAGCTATGCAATGTTGGGCAAAAAGGTGCTCTTGATCGATGCGGATATGCGCAAGCCGACACAGCGCCGCCTTTGGAGAGTGGAGAAGCCTACCGGCCTGTGCGACTTTCTTGCAAAAATATCGAAGCTCGAACTGGACAAGGTGAAAGATCTGCCGCTCTGGATCGTTTGCACTGGCACCATCCCGCCGAACCCCTCCGAATTGCTTTCATCCGAGCGCATGAAGCACTTCGTGGAAGAAAGTGCAAAGGTTTATGACTACATTATTATCGACACGCCGCCGATCAATACGGTCGCTGACGCGCAAATTGTTTCGACCTATGTGGACGGTGTGGTACTCGTAGTCAAGTCCGGCGATACGACGGAGGATGAGCTGAACGAGGCCATCGATGCGGTACGCCGTGCGGGCGGAAACCTATGCGGCACGGTGCTCAACGACCTGAATATGAAATCCGTGAAGTATGCTTACAAATATAAATATGGGGGCAAATACGGATATAAGTATTCCTATTCTGAGTCGTATGAAGCGCGGTAATATGAAGCTCGACTTGTCGCTTGACTACCATGCCCATATTCTTCCTGGCTGCGACCATGGGAGCGATGGCCTTGCGACCTCGTTGAAACAGGTGGAGATGGCAGCTTCTGCTGGCGTGAAAACGATCTGTGCAACGCCGCATTTTTACCCGCACAAGGAGTCCGTCGAATCCTTCCTGTGCCGTAGGGAGAAAACTGCAGGGCTGCTGCTCCGTGAGCTGCCTGAAAACGCTCCGCTGATTCAGCTCGGCGCAGAGGTGCTGATCTGCGATGGCATGGAACGGCTGGACGGCCTGAACCGCCTGTGCCGTGAGGGTACAAACGAGCTGTTGTTGGAAATGCCGTTTTATGCGTGGCCGGAGTCGATCTGGGACACGCTGTATCTTCTGTGTGACCTGGCGGATATTCAAATTGTCCTTGCTCACGCAGAGCGGTATCCTGCAGAGAATATTGAAAAACTGATTTGTGAGAGCGTGCCGCTCCAGCTCAATGCAGAATGCCTGACAAAGCCGCTGAAACGTAAACGGTATCTTGAATGGATTGAAAATGGATATGTAAAGTACCTCGGAAGCGATATCCATATGCTTGGCCGCGGGTATAAGGATTGGCAGAAATGCAGACAGATGCTGGAGAAGAAGTATGTATGAACGAGAAAGAAAAATTGACGGAATACGAACGGCACCGCTCGTTTCGGTCATCATGCCTGCGTACAATGCAGAAAAATATATTGAGGAAGCGGTTTCTTCCGTGCTTTCGCAGACCTATAAAAACTGGGAACTGCTGATTCTTGACGATTGCTCTTCCGACTGCACGGCCGAAATTGCGGAGTACTTTGCAAGCCTTGATACTCGTATACGTCTGCTGCGGAATCCGCAGAACATGGGCGTGGCGAAAACGAGAAACCGTGGTTTTGATATCGCAAAGGGCGAATGGATCGCATTGCTCGACAGCGACGATGTGTGGCACAGTGATAAGCTGGAAAAGCAGCTGGCTGTTGCAGGGCGTGCTGGTGCGGATATCATCTACTGCTCCTACGCGCTGGTTAATGAAAGCGGAGCGCATTTATCGGACTATATCGTTCCGGAAACGACATCGTATGATGCCATGCTGAGGGAAAGCGTGCTGAGCTGTTCTACCGTGCTGCTCCGTCAGCTTATTTTACGAGAACATCACTTTTCTGCGGAGCACTATCACGAGGATTATGCGCTCTGGCTGGAATTGATGAGATTCGGCTATCGCGCGGTGGCCTGTAGAGAAATTCTGGTGGACTATCGTGTTGTGAACGGCTCTCGTTCAAGTAACAAGTTCAAATCGGCCAAGTATCGCTGGGAGATTTACCGTGATGTCGAGAGGCTCTCGCTGCCACGGTCGGCGCAAGCGTTTCTGACATATGCACTCCACGGCATGCGCAAACATAGGAGATTCTAGCATGGAGGTTGTAAAGGACATGACCGCGCACCAAGCGCTCCTGCTGGAGATGCTCAAGGACTTTGACGCCGTATGCCGCAAGCACGGTATTCACTATCAGCTCTTCGCCGGAACGGCGTTGGGCGCTGTTCGCCACCATGGCTTTATTCCTTGGGACGATGATCTGGATGTCATCTTGATGCGTAGTGAATATGACCGCTTCTTCGCGGAAGCGGCGGTGGATTTTGACGCTGATACCTACTATGTGCAGCAGGAAAACAGCGCGCATTGGCCAATGCAGTTTTCAAAACTGCGTAGAAACCACACGGCCTGCATCGAAAAATACCATCCAAAAGACCCGCTCATCCATCAGGGCGTCTACATCGACATCTTCCCGTGTGACAATCTTTCCGACCGGCCGCTGATGCGCAAATTGCAATTTGCTGCATCAAAAATCGTGATTGCAAAGGCACTGTATGCGCGGGGTTATGAAACCAATAGCTTTGTAAAAAAGCTGTTTATGCAGCTGTGCCGAGTGCTTCCGCGTGAAAAACTGGAACGATTTTGCGCGAATCGTGACGATGTGCATACAAGTATGTGCCACACGTTTTTTGCGGCTGGAAAAAAATATGGGAAGAACATCTTTCCGAGAGCATGGTTCGAAGAGACAGTCGAATTGCCGTTTGAGGATGGCGCGTTCCCAGTCTCTGCGCATTATGATGCGCTTTTGAGTCGACTGTATGGGGATTATCGCAGACTTCCCCCTCCGGAGGCGCGCAAGTGCAAGGAGCATGCGGCACTCGTCGATCTGGAGCGCTCCTATACGGACTATCTCGTCGCACAGCAAGCAATGAACATTGATGTCTACACGCGGAGCATCCGCTGAATGCAGGAGGAATGTATGGATAGAGTAGAGGTTGTCTGCGTCACCATGGGGCAGAAGGACTTGTCGATTGCGGAAAAAATGCACATCACCGGCAACGCTGTGTTCGGTAATCAAGCGGACGGATACCGCAAAGAGATGCAGACATGCGATGGCCGCACATTAAACATGATTACCACGGATACACGGGGCGTCGGTGTCAACCGCAATATCGCGTTGCTGCACGCTACCGGGGATATCCTGCTTTTTGCGGACGATGATGTTTGCTATGCCGACGGTTATGCCGATGGCGTGCGCCGTGCCTATGCGCAATATCCGGATGCGGATATGATCATTTTTTCCATGGATATTACGCAGGGGGGACGTGTGATCCGCCAGATTAAAAACCGCGACGGCCGCCTGCATTTTCATCGCGCCCTGCGGTATGGGACATGCGTCTGCTCCATCCGCCGGGACAGCCAGCGACGGGCGAACATCTGGTTTTCCACGCTTTTCGGCGGCGGCACGAACTACGCCCACGGGGAGGACACGCTGTTTTTGCGGGATGCGTTTCGCCGGGGGCTTCGGGCGTACACGAGCAGCTTCTGCCTGGGCACCTGCGCCAAGGATGCGTCCACTTGCTTTCGCGGCTTTGATGAGAAATATTTCTACGATCAGGGCGTTTTATACCGGGCTGTATTCGGCGCGGCGGCAGCGCCGCTGTGCCTACGCTTCTGCCTGAAGCGGCACAATACATATCGGGGAGAGATGACATTTTCCCGCGCTCTGCGGGCGATGCGCCGGGGCACACGGGAGACGCCGAGAGAAAAGCTACCATAATGTTTCTGTTGTTTTGATTCGATAGATAAAAAAAGGGGGGAAAAACCGTTTGAAACGAGAGAATCAACCAATCAATAAAGCGCCCGGCGGGGGCGTGAAACCGCTGCTGATCGTGATTGCTGTGATCGTGCTGATCATCTTAGTGGTGGTGATGGTTTGCGGTCATAAGTTTGCGGACGCGCCTGCACAGAACGGAAGTCAGGTGTCTGCGTCTGTGGATGATTTTGTGATCAAGACGGCATACGGAGACTTGCACTTCCCGGAGCAATGGGAGGCATATTTGAAGGTCGAGCAAGCCGAAGGTGATAATGCGCTCACGGTGCAGTTTTCGGCTAAGATCCGCGACAGCGTTATTCCACTGTTTTCCGCCACGATCGGGGATGAAACTGGCGACATTGCCGGAACGTTGACCGCTGCTGACGGAACGCAGAGAACTGTCTGTATAAAAATTGACGAGATCTCCAAAAATGATGCGCTGAGCGCAAGTGAGCAACAGCAAGTGTATGCAATGCAGGAGGACTTAAATTATCTGATCGATCATTTAAGCTGAATGTAATTACAATAGGAGGAGAACTGTTATGACAAGCAGACTGATGAAACGACATTTGTCTTTGTGCCTTGTTCTTGTGATGCTGCTGACAGCTATGCTGCCGGTCAGCGTCTTCGCGGCGGGCTCAAACGATGAAGGCTCTGCTGCTTCCGGGGGGAACGCAGCTGCAACTACGATGATTTCAGACTATGCAACATTCCTTTCCTGTTTCAAGGTTCTGGAAGGCTATGCCCAGACCTATGCGGAAGAAAATGCCGGTGAGGATGCCAATGCGCTGATCATCAATTATATCCGTACAGGCGTGGAGCGGTACACCTCCGGCACTTGGGAAATGGTCTGCGGCAAGGAGAATACTGCCTTTACCACCTATGTTTCCGAGCAGGATACCGCGAACAATACCTCGGCTTCTGCACTGAAGAACTTGGGCAACTTCACATTGCCCAATGGCAATAAAGTTGACCTTGGCCATGTGTTTGGCGCAATGGATGTGGCCAATTACGCCAAGGTGCAGGGCATGACGGATGCTGTTGTTCAGGCTCGTGCCGACATGGGCAGTTGGGCCGGTGATATCGCCGACCTGATGTTCTGCGCCGAAAATGTGGACATCCCCGAGAAGGTGGATACCACGGAGACGGACGTTGACATTCTGGCTGCCAACATTCGTACAAAATACCTCGGTGTAGATTACGGCACACTCAACAGTGTGGATCACTCCTTCACTGATACGGACCTCTATGGCGACATGGATGCGTTCTATCTCACAACGGAGATGAACCGCGGCGGTGTGGCGTTGAGCACGATCATTGAGAACTACTTTACCGCAGGGCTTACAGACGCAAGCCGCGCTTCCTACTTCCTGACCAACCGTCTGGGCGGCATGGTCACCAAAGACGGTATCCGGAGCAAGGTCCTGAGCACCTATACCGGGAATACCCTGATCGGTGCGCTGGAGAGCTCGTACTCGCTGACAGATCTGCCCAATTGCGAGACGCTGCGCAAGGCCTGCTGCTATGCATTTGCGGATTATCTGTTTGATCTGGCTGGCGATCCCAACGGCACGGATCCCGTTGATCCCGACCCGGTCGATCCGGATCCTAAGCCCGAGCCGAAGCCGGATAATGCCTACTATTCTGTGTTTTCCTCGGATACGACGACTGTTGCCCCCGGCGTGACACAGACGATCAATTACGCACTGACCAAGGACGACAAGCAGATCGTCTACTACATTGCCACGGCGGATATCGCCCGGGAGGATGTGAGCATCCACGCCAATTATCACGACAACGATCCGAGCCAGGGCTGGGCAATGTCCCGCGTGTCCGATCAGATGGCGGCGGCTCAGAAGCGTCATTCCGATCCGTCCGATGCGGCAAACTACGTCGAGCACTACAATGCAGTGGTCGGCGTCAATGCAGACTTTTATAACATGACGACCGGCGCTCCCGGCGGCGCGCTGGTCATGGATGGCGTCGAGTATCACGGCGGCCCCTCCGAAAACTTCTTTGCGATTCTGAAGGATGGAACCGCCATGATCGGCGGGCCCAGCGATTACGCAGCTTATCAGGATCAGATCCAGGAGGCTGTCGGTGGCAGCGTTTATCTGGTCAAGGATGGAAAGCCCGTCGTGACCAGTGCGGCGGACTATTATAACAGCCGTCATTCCCGCACTTGTGTGGGTATCACTGCTGAGGGCAAGGTCATCATGATGGTGCTGGACGGCCGTCAGGAACCCTTCTCCGCCGGCGGCAGTGCTGAAGAACTGGCACAGATCATGCTGGACGCAGGCTGTGTGACTGCAATCAATCTGGATGGCGGCGGTTCCACTACCTTCGTAGCGAAGCAGGAAGGCAGCAATACGCTCACGGTTGTGAACCGTCCTTCGGATGGTTATGAGCGTTCCGTTAGTTCCTCTCTGATGGTGGTCTCTACGGCTCCTGTCTCCACGGAGTTCGATCATGCCCTGATCACCTCTGCTTACGATTACTTGACGAGCGGCGCCACGGTTCGTCTGGTTGCTTCCGGTGTCAGTGTGTCCGGCAGCGCTGCGGAACTCCCTGCCAATCTTACATGGAAGTCCGCAGATGAAACCATCGGTACCGTCTCTGAAGATGGTGTTTTCACCGCCGTCAAGAAAGGCAGCGTGGAGATCCAGCTCCTGTCCGGTGACACGGTGATCGGCAGCAAGACGCTTACCGTGGTCGAGCCGAATGGACTGAAATTCTCCAAAACGAGCATCAACGCCATTTACGGAGACTCGGTGCGCCTTCCTCTGGTTGCAACCTATAACGAGAATCCCGTCGCTGTATGCGCGGGCGATATCACATTTGAACTGAGCAACAGCGCAGCAGGTACTGTGGAAGCTGCGAACAATGGCTTTGCCTTTACCGGCAGCGAGGGATCCGGCCTGCGCAATGTGACCATCACGGCCATGATTACGCGGGACTACTCTATCAGTGCTACGATTAAGGTCGCCATGTACAGTGCCAATCAGGCGATTTTCGACTTTGACAACGCTACAAGCGGCGACAGAACCTTCGCATGGACAAGAGAAGTCTCCAACGCGGAATATCTCCCCGGCGGCGACGGCGAGACAGACCGCTATCATGTGATCGATCCCAGCCAGCCCATGAACGTCACCTATGTCTTCGGACTGGATATGATGACGATCAAGATGCCTGAAAAGCTGGAGCCGCTTCTGTCCATGGTTGCTGGCGGCGATATTTCCGGCATCACGGCCTGGGATCTGCTGCTCCAGCTGGCAGAGCGTGTCAGCCCGAAGACTGAGGTGACGGTGAAGTTCCAGTTCGACCAGAATGTCGATGTGGACATTTCCAACCTGACGGTGTCGAATGATTATTTCCGTCTGACGTCCGCATCCATGGACGAGAATAATCTGCTCACGGTGAAGTGCAATTTCATCAAGCAGAGCCAGGCCATTGATCCTGAAACGGCCAACCCCATCTGCATTCTCAGTGGTGTAAAGATGACCGCTAAGAACGGCGCGAATCAGACGCTGACAATTACGAACGCTGGTTCGATCGGCTATGATATCTATCTTGGCGCAAACGCGCTCTACAGCATGGCCAAGCAGACCTCCTTCCAGGAGCAGTATGGGATCTATCCCTATGAGGAGCCGGAAAATGTCACACATCCTAAGGGCGGCCATTTTTACTGCGAATCGTATCAGAAATTTACGGATAAGTTCATTCTGGATGGCACAGTCTGGTCCGGCTGGAAGCAGATCAACGGCGCAACCTACTACTTTGTGGATAACGTCGCTGTGAAGGGCGTTCACAAGGTCCCTGGTCTCAACGATGAAAGCAACGAGTATTTCTACCAGTTCAATGAGACGACCGGTGCTTGCGAGGGTAAGGTCACAGGCCTGTTCGAACTTGACGGCGCACGGTATTACGCCATCAACGGTGTGGCCAAGTCTGGCTGGTGGAACCTTACGGATGCCGACGGCAGCAGTGCCTACTACTTTTTCAGCACGAAAACGTTCCAGGCTGTTGACGGAAACCAGAAGATCGACGGATATAATTACGTATTCAGCAATCACAAGCTGGTTCGCGGCGACTTCGTGAAAGATGCCGGCGGTACGCACTATCGTTGGGCCGGCGAGTGGATGTGCAACAAATGGCTGGAGCTTGACGGCAAAAAGTATTACCTGGGCTATGGCCCGAATGGTTATGTCCAAACGGGTATCTTCCATATCTACGAGTATCCTACCCGTTATGCCGCTGACGAAAACGGCGTCTGGCAGGAGCATCTCACTGGCCTGTTTGATTACAAGGGGGAGACATACTACTGTGTCGCGGGTATCATTCAGGAAGGCGCTGGTCTTGTGCGCATCGATGGTGATTACTACTACTTCAGAACGTCTACCAGCACAGCGGTGAAGGCGCGTGCGTATTGGATCACGGTCACGAACGGTTTGCTGCCCGCAGGACAGTATACCTTCGACGCTGATGGTAAGATGGTCAACCCGCCCATCGTTACGCCTGATCCCGATCCCAGCCCGGAACCGGGAGTGAAAAACGGCATTGTTGCCGAGAATGGAAGCCTGTACTACTATGTGGACGGCGTCCTGACCGGCGCGGGGCTCATTCGGTTGAACGGTGATTACTATTATGTAAAAACCTCCAACTGTGAGGTCGTTCACGGCAGAAGCTATTGGGTCACTGATACCAACGGTCTTCTTCCCGC
>ERZ780148.1527-NODE-1527-length-15428-cov-3.132050_pt1 | contig 15428 bp, 13 predicted proteins | sample MGYA00510984_ERZ780148 | MGnify/ENA primary metagenome ERZ780148 (study PRJEB29588, sample SAMEA2160902) | human gut metagenome | biome: human gut; feature: human-associated habitat; material: faeces | place: Denmark | collected 2008/2010 ...
GCACGAAACGGAAAATATTATCTATAAACAGTAATACGTTCTTGTGTTCCTCGTCGCGGAAATGCTCCGCCATGGTAAGCCCGGACAGCGCGACTCTCATTCTCACGCCGGGCGCTTCGTTCATCTGCCCGAAAACGAGCGCGGTACGATCGAACACGCCGCTCTCGCGCATTTCGCCGTAAAGGTCATTGCCCTCGCGCGAGCGTTCGCCTACGCCCGCGAACACCGAGTACCCGCCCTTTTCCATAGCGACGTTGTGGATAAGTTCCTGAATAAGCACGGTTTTGCCGACTCCCGCGCCGCCGAACAAGCCGATCTTGCCGCCGCGCGGATACGGCTCGAGAAGGTCGATAACTTTAATACCCGTTTCGAGAATTTCCGACCCGGGGTTCTGCTCGGAAAACCGCGGGGGATCGCGGTGTACGGGCGCGCGCGGAGTATCCTCGGGCAGCGCTTCGCCGCCGTCGATAGGATCGCCCAGCACGTTGAACATGCGCCCCAGCACAGCCCTGCCGACGGGTACGGTTATGCCCTCGCCCGTCGCTTCGACTTTCATACCGGCGTACAGTCCTTCGCTTTCCGCAAGCATTATGCACCGCGCGACGGTGGGCGAAATATGGCTCGCTACTTCCATTATCCTGACTTTTCCGTCGTCGCCCGTGACCCGCAACGCTTCGCGGATCTTCGGAAGTCTGCCGCCCGCGAACGTCACGTCCGCGACCGATCCCGACACCTGAGTTATCTTTCCGGTCATAATTTTTTCTCCGTTACGACGGGATTTCAAAGAACGATCCCGCGTTTACTCTTGATTGTCTTTACGTCTGTACTTCGCGCCCGAAGCGATCTCTGTTATCTCGCGGGTTATCACGCTCTGACGAACGTGGTTGTACTCGCGGCGAAGGTCGTCGAGCATGCTCCGCGCGTTGTCGTCGGCGGATTTCATGGCGTTCATTCTGGCGTTCTGCTCGGCGCAGAAACTGTCCACGAGCGCGCTGTAAATAAACCCCGCGACGTAACTCGGCACTATATTTTGCAACACGGCCTCGGGCGAGGGCGAAAACTCGAACGCGACGCGCTTTTCCTTTTCGCCGGCGAATTCGCTGCTGTGGAACGGCAGAATACGCGCGGTCCTGACCTCGGGTTCCGCGCCCGGGGTAACGTCGGTATAGACGACGAACAACTTGGAAAACTCGCCGCGGTCGAACGCCGACAGCAGTTCGCGCGCGATCTTACGCGAGCGCGACAGCGTGGGGCGCTGAGCGGAAAACGTAAAGTCCTCCTCGAACGCTCTGCCGTGAGCGCGGAAATATTCTCTGCCGTAATCGCCGATGACGTACAGCCGCGAATTGTCGTGCTCGGTCACGGCGCGCTCGACCTGCTTGATGATATTATGGTTGTACGCGCCGGCAAGCCCTTTGTCCGCGGTGATCGCAAGATAGCCGTAAGGCGCGTCGCCCGCAAAGCCGTCCTCGGGGTAAAAATACTTGCTCTCGAAGCGGTCGACGGTCTTGAAAATCCGCTTGATCTCCGCGGCGATAGCGTCGAAGTACGGCTTGGTTTTGGCAAGTTCGGACTTGGCTTTGCGTACTTTCGTCGACGACATAAGATACATCGCGTTGGTGATCTTTTCGGTTTCCGCCACGCTTTTCATGCGCGTTTTGATTTCTTTTGCACCCGCCATTACGCTTTCACCTTATTTGCGGCGGCGCGTGCGATCGCAACGATAACTTCTCTCGCGCCGTCGTCGAGAATCCCCGTCCGCGCGATTCGCTCGGTTACTTCCGCGCGTTCGGCGGCAAGATCCGCCAGCGTGACCTTTACCGCTTCTCCGACGCGCTTTTCGGGCAAGTCGTTATAAGCCTTGCCGAGCGCGGCGGCGAGAACGGCGACTTCCTGCCACTCCTCGTACGGCGAACCCGCGGGCTGACGAAGCACTTGCATAAGCGCGCCGCCGAAGCGGAGTTGGTTCTTGACCGCGTCGTCGAGGTCGCCCGAGAACTGCGTGAACACTTTCATTTCGCGGTACTGCGCGAGTTCGAGTCGCAAAGTGCCGGTAGCGGCTTTCATGGCTTTGGTCTGAGCCGCGCCGCCCACGCGCGATACGGACAAGCCGACGTTGACCGCGGGGCGCTGACCGGACAGGAACAGTTCGCTCTCGAGGAAGATCTGTCCGTCGGTAATGGAAATCACGTTGGTGGGGATATACGCGGACACGTCGCCCGCCTGAGTTTCGATAATCGGGAGCGCGGTGATACTGCCGCCGCCCTTTTCGGGGCTAAGGTGCGCAGAGCGCTCCAGTAGTCGCGAGTGCAGATAGAAAATATCGCCGGGGTAAGCTTCTCTGCCCGGGCTTCTCCCCAGTAGCAGACTGAGCGCGCGATACGCTACGGCGTGCTTGCTGAGGTCGTCGTACACGATAAGAACGTCGCCGCCCCTATTCATAAAGTACTCGGCGATCGCGGTGGCGGAGTACGGCGCGATATACTGAAGCGGCGCGGAGTCCGAAGCGGAAGCGAGCACGACCACGGTGTAGTCCATAGCGCCCTTGTCCGACAAAAGTTTCACGGTTTTTGCGACCGAGCCGGCTTTCTGTCCGATCGCGACGTAAACGCACGTCACGTTCTTGCCCTTTTGGTTGAGTATCGCGTCTATCGCAATGCTCGTTTTGCCCGTCTGACGGTCGCCGATAATCAGTTCGCGCTGACCCTTGCCGATCGGGAACATCGAATCTATAGTGAGTATGCCGGTTTTGAGCGGTTCGGTGACGGGGCTACGGTCAAGTATCGCGGGGGCGGGGCTTTCGACTGGCATAAAAGCGTCCGCTTCTATCTCGCCCTTGCCGTCGAGCGGCGCGCCGAGCGCGTCCACCACTCTGCCGACTATGCCGTCCGATACCGGAACGCCCGCGGCTTTGCCCGTTCTGTAAACTTTATCGCCCGCGGCTACTCCGTTCTCGTCGAACAGAATAACGTCCGCGCCCGATTCGTACACAGACTGCGCCATACCGCGCGAGCCGTCGCCGAAAATCAGAATTTCGCCGTAGCGAACGCGGCTCAATCCCGTCACTTTCGCTACGCCGTCGCCGACGGACGCGACTACGCCCGTTTCTCTCGCGACAATACCGGGCTTGAACTCCTCGGCGGCGCGGGTGACGAGCGAAACGAGATCGCCGCTTCCCGCCGCGGCGGAAGTTACGGCGGCTTTCAGTTGCTCGAACTTGCCCTTTTCCGTCCAGTCGTAAGCGTCGCTGCCCGCGACCAGCCGAAAACCGTCGCCCAGCGCGTCGGTCAGGACGAATTCCAGCGTAATGTCCTCGCCGTAGCGCTTTTTAAGGAACGCCAAAAACCGCGCGTACTGCGATTTCGTCGGTTCTTTCGCGGCGTAGAGAACGGCTTGGAGTTTATTCGTTTCCGTCATGCTTTCCCTCCGCTTCCGCTTCTTTCAGAAACGATTCGAAAGCCGCGTCGGTATCGCCCGCCACGATTTTGTCCTTGACGGCGAGCATAACCGCGTCCGCGAGTTCCGCTTTCGCTTTCTGCTCCGCTTCCGTTTTCGCTTTTTCCGCTTGCGCGGCGGCGTTCTTTAAGATAACGTCGGCTTCGCGTTCCGCTTCCGCCACGATTCCCGCACGGGCTTTCTCCGCGTCGAGCGCGGCGGCGGACTTCTTTTCTGCGATTTCCGCGTCCGCTCCCGCAAGTTTGTTTTCGTATTCGGTCTTTTTCGCTTCGGCTTCCTCGTCCTTGGCTTTTGCCGCGGCGTCGAGGTCGGCGTAGTATTTCTTACGCTTCTCGCCGTATTTTTTCACGGGCTTATATAGCAGAAAATACAACACCGCGAAAAGTATCGCGAAGTTAAGTAAGTGCAGTAAAATCTGCTTCCAGTCGATATTGAGCGGCACGCCCGCGGCGAGCATGCCTGCGCGCGCAATCACGATTCCGGTCATTGTTCGCCCGCTCCTACAGTACGAATATTACGAGGATCGCGACGATCAACGCGTAAATGATCGCGGTTTCGATAAACACGAGTCCCAGCATAAGTCCGGAACTTATTTTCGAACTTGCTTCGGGCTGACGGGAAATGGCTTCGTTGGACTTGGCGATTGCAAAGCCCATGGCGATAGCGCCCGCGGCGGCGGTTACGCCAACGACCACGGCGGCGGAAATCGCCTTGCTGCTCTTGGTATTATCTACGGTCGTTTCGGTAGTTTTCGTATCCGCGCCGTCGGTATTCTCACCTGCGGTTTCGCCGTCTGCCGCGCGCACGACGGTCAGTTGATTACCCTCGGTCGCTTCGGCTTTCGCGGAAGATACGGCGTCGAACGCGAAGAACGCGATCACTGCGATTGCGACGAGCGCAAGTATTCCGATAAGCGTACGGTTCAAAGTGTTTCTCTTAATCATAACGGTATTTCTCCTTTCATGAATCTAAGTTTATTTCGCCTCGTTACGTTCAGGCGTTTTGATTTTTTTGGGTTTAGGCAGCCGCGGTTCGGTGACTTCGCCGTAGAACAGCGCGGTCAGCATTGTCAGGACGTAGGCTTGGATAAGCGCGTGCAGCAGCGTGAACATCACGCCCACCAGCACCGGGATCACGAAACTCATCGCCGTGTAGTAGTACACGAGTTCGGTGACGAGCGCGCCCGAGAGCAGCGCTCCGAACAGACGGAAACTCATGGATATCGGCAGCGAAAAGTCTTTGAGAGTTTTTCCCGCTCCGCGTATTCCGTTCGCGGCGATACCGCCGCCGAGGATCACGAGATACGACAGACAGCCCATCGTGATGGCGCCGTTTATGTCGGCGAGCGGCGCGGGTAACGAAATCGAATTTCCGTTTACGCACACGACCTGAAAACCGAACAGTTCGAACAGCGTGCCGATAAAGATATACGCCGCGGCGGTGAAAATGTACGCGCCTAAAAAGTCGTTTCTGTGCGGGCTGTTGTTTTTCGCCATGCGGTCGAACATACCCACCGCGTCCTCGAGAAACGTCTGGAAGCGCCCCGGAATTATCTTGAAGCGCGGAATAACGAACAAGCGTACTATCACCGCGAATATCGTTATTACGCCGGTCACGACGAACGCCGATATCAGCCCCGGGTTTACGAGCAAGCCGAACAGACTGACTTTGTTGCTTTCATGCAGTACTTCGTCGCGCATCGCTCCGTTTATCGTTTCGTTATCCGCGGGCGATTTCACCAGCAGTACCGCAACCAAAAGCGCCGCGATCGCAAGTCCGAACGTGCAAGCGGCTAGGATTTTATGCTTTTTAGTCAATAGTTTTATCTCCTTCGGGAGCGTCGCTCTCTTCGTATTTAACGAACATTATACAAAAGCCGATCGCCAGAAAACCGCACGAGGCGAGTATCGCGTAACTACCGATCTCGTTCGTGAGGATATACCCCAGTCCCGCGCCCGTCATGAACAGCACGATCACGCCGAAATAAATCGCCGCGCGGAACAGCGCGCTTTTGCTTTTCGTTGCCACTGCGGCGAACAGCGATTCCGCGCAACTGCGGATATTGCCGATGCACATAGTGCTGGCGAACGATCCGCCCTCGATCTTGCGGAACGACTGGACCTGCGCCGCGCACACGAACGACACGAGCGCGTCGGCAAGCACGTTAAGTTCGGTCGGGATAAACGCCACGCCGCACAGCACCGCGATTTCGGCGGCGAGAACGATCTGCCGCCAGTGCACGGTTTTCACCGCAAAGAACACTTTTCGGATCGTTTCCGCGAACAGCACTCCCGCAAAGAACGACAGCACCGGGATCGCGTACTTCAGACACTCCGAAAAATTCCCCGAGAACAGGTTCACGCCGAAGAATACGACGTTTCCCGTCTGCGCGTTGGCAAAGACTTCGCCGCGGTAAAACCAGGTGTAAGCGTCCTGAAGCCCGCCCGACAAAATCAAAAAAGCCAGCATCACGAACGATTCGGAAACTTGTCTGCGTTTTGATTTCATTCTGCCGAAGTGCCTCGCTTTTTGCTTGCTTTCGTATAGTCCGACCGATTCCGGGTCATATATTCCCTTGACTGATCGAACGTAATATATTATAATGAAATCGCAGATATTTGTAAAATATATGTTTGGCATAATCGATATATCAAATTTATATGGACGCGAGGACAAAGCATGTTCACTAATTTCGAGTACTACAGGATATTTTATTTCGTGGCGAAACACGGCAGCATAACGGCGGCGGCGAACGTTCTCATGGGCGCTCAGCCGAACGTCACGCGCAGTATCCGCAACCTCGAGCGCGATCTCGGATGCGCGCTGTTCACGCGGTCGAACCACGGCGTGAAACTTACGCCCGAGGGCGAAAAACTGTACGAACACGTCGCGATCGCTTACGCGCAGATTGCCGAGGGCGAAGCGGAACTCGCCGCATACAACAGTATGGAAAAGGGCGTTATCCGCATAGGCGTGTCCGAAACCGCGCTGCACGAAGCGCTGCTTGCCGCGCTCGAAAACTACCGTAGACTTTACCCCGGCGTGCACGTCAATATTCTCAACTACTCGTCGCAAACGGCTATCGCCGCGCTAAAGAACGGCGCGGTGGACTTCGCGATGATTTCCACTCCGTTCGACACCGGCGCGGGACTTAAAATCACGCACGTCAAGTACTTCCACGACATCGCGGTGTGCGGCAAGGACTACCGCGAACTTTCGGGCGGCGTGGTGCGGCTGAAAGATCTCATAAAGTACCCTATCGTAAGCCTCGGAAAGCCCTCGCGCACGTTCGACTTTTACAGCAAACTTTTCGCCCGCAGAGGTATTTCGTTCACGCCCGACACCGAGGTTTCCACTTCTGACCAGATTCTGCCGATAATCCGCCGCAATCTCGGCGTGGGGCTTCTGCCCGAATCGTTCGCGACCAAGGACATTGCCGACGGCGAAGTACTCGTCATCAATCTAGCCGAAAAGATCCCGCCGCGCGAAATCTGCCTTATCAAGCGCAACGACCACAGCTTGAGTATCGCCGCCAAAGAATTCGAACGCGTCACCCTCGAGTCATTCAAGTAAGGATTCCACGCGCGGCGTACCGCCACGCTCTGAATGACAAGGTAAAACGGAAACTGCACGGTATTATTTTTCGGTTTAAGATACCGCCGCATTAGTCACCCGTTGCATTTACTATGCCCTTGCTCGACTTTAAAAGAGTTGCGGGGGTCTGGGGACACAATCGATAGTGTCCCCAGCGACTTTTTTGATACTTTTTTCTTCGCTTGAAAAAAGTATACACTGCACTCGCTATCGCAAGTGCAGTGCCACAATTTACAGTAAACTAACTGTATAGACAATATAAATTTAATCCGTTTTAAACAAACCGTTTTTGCTTCTTTTTTCGGGGAAAAAGAAGTTAATTACCATTCGTCCTCGCAGTACTCCATAGTCGTTATGAACGGGTTTTCGTCCATAATCGACTGCCACGTATTATCGTCGGGAATGTTCGACGTGCGCAGAAGTGCCGTGCCGATTTTCTTTTCTCCGTCGGCTTGCATACGGAAGCGGAAAATATTATCGGTGTGGAAAATCTGTTTGACCTTATCGATCGCGCCGTCGGTCACGACGAACTGCACCTGAATCTGATGTTGGGTTTTGGTCGCGAACAGTCTGAGCGGCAAGTGCAGAAACAGATGTATCAGCACGATAAGCACGGTCGCGGTCAACCCCACGATATACATAGTATTCCCGCCCGCGCCGATCGCCATACCGACGCCCGCGGTAGCCCAAATCCCCGCGGCGGTAGTCAAACCGCGCAACGTACCCTTGGAATAAACGATCACGACCGCGCCCGATACCCGAAACTATCTGCGCCGCAACGCGTTCGGTATCGTACTTGCCGTCGGGCATATCGGCGAAAGCGTACTTCGAAATGATCATGATAAGGCTCGCGCCCAGTGCTACGATCGAGTGCGTGCGTATGCCCGCTTCTTTAGAGCGCGTTTTACGCTCGAACCCGATGACGAATCCGCACAGCGCGGCAAACATTATTCTTATAACGTAATTGAGTGCCGGCGGCAAACCGCCTAAAATATCAGCCAACTTCTTTATCTCCTTTTTGCGGGCTTACTTCTCTTTCCGCAATGATTAAATCATTATACATACTCCCGCCGAAAAAATCAAGCCGATTGCGTGATAATTTTACAAAAATTTTACATTCGGTTTACTTTGGCTTGACAATCGCAAAGTTAGTGCCGAAAGCGGTTGACCTAAACCGCCGCCGATAGTATAATCGTAGTATGAACGATAAGATCAAAGCGAATAAAGCGCCGGTCGGACGATTTGCGCCCACGCCGTCCGGGCGACTGCACCTCGGAAATATTTTTTCGGCGATGGTGGCGTATCTGTCTGTAAAGTCGCGGGGCGGCAAGTGTCTGCTCCGCATCGAGGACCTCGATAAAAGCCGCTGCCCTGACTCTGCGGTCGATCTTATGTCGGACGATCTCGAGTGGTTCGGTTTCGAGTTCGACGGCGAAATACTAAAGCAAAGCGAACGCGCCGAAGTCTACGACGAGTATTTCAAGCGACTGGACGAAGCGGGGCTGGTATATCCGTGCTACTGCTCGCGTGCGCAACTGCACGCCGCCACCGCGCCGCACGGCGATACGCCCGTTTACGACGGCAGATGCAGAAATCTCCCGACCGAATTCCGCCCCGACCGCCCGCCGGCAATGCGGCTGATCGCTGCGGACGAAACGATAACGTTCACCGATCGGCTTCAGGGCGAGTTTTCGCAAAATCTTAAAACGGACTGCGGCGATTTTATTATACGACGAAGCGACCGTACCTATGCTTATCAACTCGCGGTCGTGGTTGACGACGCGCTGTCGGGCGTGACCGAAGTCGTGCGCGGAGCCGATCTTCTGTCCTCGTCGCCGCGGCAAATCTATCTGTATCGTCTGCTCGGCTTCGACCCGCCGGAGTTTCTGCACGTGCCGCTCGTGACCGACGAAAACGGCGAACGACTCTCGAAGCGCGGCGGCTACTCCAACCTCGAATATCTGCGCGGAGCGTTCCGCTCGTCCGCGCCCGTAATCGGCGCGCTCGCTTTTGCCGCGGGGCTTATTCCCTCGCCCGACCCGATTACTCTTACCGACCTCGTTCCGCTTTTCGACCTCTCGAAACTCAAAAAGTCCGACGTCCGTCTTTCCCCGGAACTCCTCGTAAGGTAACTGTATAAGGATAGCCGCGTTATTGTCCGGTAGAATTTTATCACGTGCTTTTTTGCGAGTAAACCGAATCGTTCTTCCGAAATTTTTCCTAAAATCTTTCCGGAAGCCGAAAACGACTTTTACGATATACCGACAAGCCGATTTCGGCAATCGCCGCCTATCTCGATTTCTCTTCGCAAAACCATTTTGCAAACGTGTTCAAAAAATACGCAAATTCTTCGCCGAACGAATATCGCTTAAAACACAACAATTAAAAGATATTGTCCGCTAATAAAAATCGTCGTCCATCAATATCGGGAACGACGATTTTTATACTGTTTCGTAGCATTATCGGTTTTTTGTTTTATTTTACACATTAACAAAAATATTAATTTTCTCAAGTCAGACATTTTACGAACTTGCTGTCTGATCGTTTCCCCTATGTTTACTCGTCACCGCAAATGCAGTGTTCCCGTTTGCAATAACTATTCTACAAAAACCAATCTATTAAAATTAAATATCCTATTAAAAAATTAGGATTAAAGGGGCGAATTCGCGCTCCTCAAACTTTAATTTCTTCGGTGCTGTTTTCGCGCTCGTGCAGCGTGCGTTTGAGCACTATAAAGAACAGAATCGTCGCGGCCACGCCGCTTGCGACGTCCATGATCGGCTCGCCGTAGAACGCGGAAAAACTGCCGAGGAAAAGCGGAAGCACGGCGGTGAGCGTAATGGTTAAGATTTTGCGGAACAACGAAAGGAAAGTCGCCGCGCCGATTTTGCCGAGCGCAACGAGCATATCCACGCCGACGTACTGCATCGACAGCACGACTATGCCCGCGGTATACACGCGCATACCCTTGACGGCGACGGCGGTAACCTCGGGATTTTCGGTAAAGATTCTGACAAAGTACTGCGGCAAGAACTGCGACGCCGCCGCCATCGTGACGGTAAAGCAGAACATGACGATTATCGTGTCGCGCACGGCGGCTTTGACTCGCGCGCCGTTTCTCGCGCCGTAATTATAACTCACGACCGGCTGACAAGCCATCGTCAGCCCGCCCATCGGCATAAGGATCAATTGCATATAACTGACGACGATCGTCGCCGCGGCAACGTAAATATCGCCTTGCACCCCGCCGGTTTTCTGCAGAACCGAATTGAGTACGATGGTAAGCACGCTGTCCGTCGCGATAATGACAAACGGCGAGAACCCCAGCCGCATCACGCGCAACACGAGTTTCCACGAAAGCCGCTGAAACTTCAGCCGCACTTCGAGTCGTTTGGAAAGCACGAGGAACAGCACCGCCCACAGCGCGGACAGAAACTGCGAAATTACGGTCGCGACCGCCGCGCCCTTCACGCCCATGCCGAACGTGAAAATGAACAGCGGGTCGAGAACGACGTTGGTTACCGCGCCGATAATCACGGTCATCATCGCAGTGCCGGAAAAGCCCTGCGCGGTTATGAAACTGTTAAGCCCCACGGACAGCAATGCGAACACGCTGCCGAGGACGTAAATAGTCATATAGTCGCTCGAATATACGATCGAGTCGTTGCTCGCGCCGAACGCAAACAGAAGTTGCCGCTTAAAAATCAAAAACCCGGCGGTAAGAAGCGCCGAAATCGCAACGAGCATTACGAAGCAATTGAAAAGTATGCGTTCGCCGGACTTACGATCGCCCTCGCCCATTTTCATGGCGAGCAGCGGCGCTCCGCCCAAGCCCATAAGGTAACTGAACGACGTAATCAGCGTTACGATCGGACCGCATACGCCGACCCCCGCCAGCGCGAGATCGCCGTCGGGCATTTTGCTGATGAAAATCCTGTCGACTATACTGTACAGCACGTTCACGAGTTGCGCGAGCATGGACGGTATCGCAAGCCGCAGTATCAGCGGAAACATTTTGTCTTTTCCGAGATCGTTCGTTCTTTTCATACGTTCTTCGTTTTCGTTCTCAAGCAAGATTAGCGGGCGTAGTTTCGTATGGGCTCGGTAAATTCCGTACGCCGCGCGGCAATCCGGAGCCCACTTATATGATACCGCTTTACGCGAAAAAACGCAACGGATTGACCGCCGCGTTTAACCTACTTGTGTGAAAATTGTATGATAATTTGCCCGAAAACACCGAAAATTTATGCAAATAAAGTAATTTTTCAAGCAATTTGCGGCGTTTTTGTCGTTAGTGACAGCGATATGGAACGCTAAAAACCGATCCGCACCGCGGACGAAACGAACGCTATTTTTTGCATGCTTTTCTTATCATGGTATAACACGGCACTCCGAAAACGCCCGGGTACTCGCCTGCGATTCCGAAGCCGAGCCGTTCGTAAATGCGCCGCGCGCCCGCATTTTCCTTTACGCATTCAAGCCGGCACAAGTCCTTGCCCTCGACCGCTTTCGCCATAAGCGCGGACGCGACGCCTTTGCCGCGATACGCGGGGTCGACGGCGAGATTTGCGAGATAATAACCGGTCTTATCGTCGCTCATTTTCGCGTAATAAGCCTCGAAAATTTCATGAGTACGCGCGTCGCATTTCACGCCTACCCGATCGAACGCTTCGCGGATATGCTCTTCCCTTTCCTCGACGGGCGCATAGCACGACACCAGCGCGCCGGCGATAGTACCGTCGCTCGTCACCGCTACCGTCACGTTTTTCTCGTTGTACAGCGTGGAAAGCGCGGTCATTTCGCCGATCACACGCTCGCCGTCCTCGATTGAGTCGAACCAGTACGGATAGATGAAGCGGTCGCTGAGGTAAACGAGTCTGCCTACGCGCTTGCGATCGTCGCCGTCACGCATAGGGCGAACGGTGATTTCGGCGTTTTGCGCGGGGCGTACCGCCACTTCGTCCGCCAAAAACGCGCAAAAACGCGCGTACTCCGCGGCGGAGATTTCGCCTGGGTAAGTGAGAAGTTTCATTTCGAAGTCCGCGTCGCCGATATGGTACTTCGCCTGAACGTGGCAATACGTGTTCATGACGAAGCCGTTGCGGCGGTAGAACGCGTAACGACGCTCGGAAATTTCGTCGACGGGCGGGTCGATTTCCAAGATTATCGGCTTGTTCGCGCGGGCTTTGAGTAACCCCATCGCCGCCGTCGCCTTGCCGCGATTGCGCTTTTCGGGCAGAATCGCAAAGTGTTCGACGTAGATAAAATCGGGCGTTTCCCAGTAAGTCATTATGCCGTCGAGTTCGCCGCCGTCGGTGATAAGCCCGTAACGAAACGCCGGGTTTGCCATGACCCGTGTCTGCTCCGCTTCGTCACGCTTTTCGATGCGCGGGAAAGACGCTTCATACAGCGCTTGCGCCGTACCGAAGTGTTTTTCATTGTTTGTCGACAGTATTTCAAGTTCCATTTACGTTCCTCTCGGTTGGTTTTAAGCAAGATTTTTCAATTGCGCGACGGATGCGTTCCGTCGGTTTTCCATTATCGGACGAACCGTGACGGTTTTGCCCGAATGCCCGCGCGAGTTTATATATTTTATCACGTTCCGCAGAAAATTGCAACCGAAACGCCCGCCGCGGAGCGGCAATTGCTCCGTGCGGAAACGGCTTCAGCCGAATTAAAACGCAATCCGCGCCGCGAACGCTTGCGGCGGCGACGAGTTTTTATGCGCTCGAACGGGATTTTGCCTCGCACGAAGCGCGAAAATAAACTACTTTGGGAAATTTTCGCAAAACGCTGGACAAATCGCGCGGTATCTGTTATAATAGTTCAGCGACTGTGGAGAGATGTCAGAGCGGTCGAATGTGCTCGCTTGGAAAGCGGGTATACCGAAAGGTATCGCAGGTTCAAATCCTGTTCTCTCCGCCAAGTGAAACTCGTTTGAACTTTTGAGGTTCAAGCGAGTTTTTCTCGTTTTTGGCGGTTGATTTGCTCTTTTTCCCGATTTTTTCGCCCACACCGGCAAGCAAGTCGTCGGTATCCTTTCTTGTTATCACTGCCGGGCGATTGGTATCGGTGTTATAGAAAATCAAAATCTTATCGTCGTACAATACGACGCGATTTATAAACGAGTTGAAGAACTCGTTTTTTTCTTGGTCGTTTTCGTATTTTCTATGGACAAAGAAATTCAGAAACGCCTTTACCTTATCCACTTCGAGCGGTTTTATCTGTTTTGCTTTTTCAAGCGATATTTTCGCTTCTAATTCGTCTTTTTGCGTTTCGAGAGCAATCAGTCTGTCTTTGGCGGATTTCGTGATTAAACCTTGTTCTATGGCGGATAAAAGCGAATTTATCGCCTTTTCTTTGGCTTTCAGTTCGTTTTCGAGATTTTCAAGCGTTGACGTTTTCGTTATTTCCGAATTGAATTTCGTTACAACCTGTTCGGCGACGGATTGTATCACCTGCGGCTGTAAAACGTAGTCTATTGTTGTTTTGAAAACCAAATCTTCCAGTTCCTGTTGTCTGTAACTTTTCTTATTGCAACGGCGTTTATTTTTCTTCCTTCCAAAACATTTATAATAGTGGTGAAGTTTACCCGTCTGACTTGTTCCCGTTTCGGCGGTCATCAAACTTCCACAGTATCCGCAAAATAATTTTCCGCTTAAAATATACGGCTTTCCGCTCTTGGTTGCTCTCGGTTTGTGCTTGTGTTCGTCCATTATTGCGTTACAATCGAAAAACAACTTTTCATCCACGATCGGCGGAATTACGTTTTCGTAAATAACGCCGTGAGAATTATAAACGCCTATGTATTTTTCGTTGCGGATAATCCTTGCAAAACTGTTTATATTGAACGGCGAACCGGCTTTCGTTTTTATGCCTTGCGCATTAAGTCGGTCTATGATTTCCTTTGCTTTCTCGCCGTTTTTGTACCTTGTAAACATATCGCGGACGATATCGGCTTCGTAAGCGTTTATCGTCCACTTTTTATCCACGATGTCATATCCGAACAAACCGTAACCGCCGACGAAATGACCTTTCAACAGGCTTTCTTTTACGCCGCGGCGGACTTTTTGCGAGAGTTCGGCGGAATAATATTCCGCCATACTTTCAAGCATACCTTCTACCAGAATGCCGCTGGCGTCTTCGGTAATATTTTCTTTAGCAGATAGCACGCGAACGCCGTTTTTCTTCAACTTCGCCTTGTAATTCGCGCTGTCGTAACGGTTGCGGGCAAATCTGTCCAACTGATAAACAAGAACATAGTCAAAATTTTTCTTCTTGCTGTCCTCGATCATTCTTAAAAATTCGGGGCGTTTATCCGTTGTTCCCGTAAGCGCACGGTCTATGTATTCGGCTATCACGAGATAATCGTTGCGACGGGCAAAGTCGTAACATTCGCGAAGTTGTCCTTCGATTGACTGTTCGGTCTGACTGTGCGAACTGAATCTTGCATATATAACGACTCTTTTTTTCATTTTATCTCCTTTTCCCGAATACGTTTTCAGGCGTTAGCGCGTCGATATTGCCTCCGCCGTTTACAAAATCGAGTAGTATTCCGGCAAGAATATCCGCGCTTGTTTTTATTCTTTCTTTCGGCAGGTCGAGCCTGCCTTTTTCAGCTTCTCCCGTAGCAAACGTTATTTCTACGGTGTTGTCTTGTATCCGCTTCAATCGTCATTGTTATTGCGCGGATACTATGCTCTCTTTCCCGGTGGCTGTTATGTTCTTTCGCCATTTGCCGCAAAATCCTCCTTTAAGATTTTCGCGCAGCGGGAACGCAGCCCGTCGATAGCCTTTGGTTATTCGGCTTGCTCGGTTTCGTACGCGAATTATTTTTTATTCTTCTCTTCGTTAAATTTTTTCAGTTCAAACTCGAAAAAATCGTCGTAGCCGTCCACCATCTTGCCGAGATTAACGTTTTTCGACGCCGCCTCGTCAAACAATGCCTTGTAGCCCTCTTCGATGAGTTGAACTTTCGTATAGCCGTATCGTTTCAGGAAATCGTTTATTTCTTCCGCGAACGCTCTCGGAACGCTTGTTCCCCAAACGATACTTTTTGCCTTGCGCTCTTCTTTGTGCTTATCCTCATATCTTTTGTCCTTTTCGCTTCTCGATTTAGCCATAACGTTAAACCTCCGTAAATATATAATCGTATTAATACGACGATTATATTTTATCGTATTTGCTTATCGAAGTCAAGTTCTTTTCTGTGAACAAAGGCATAAAGAGTACAAAATTTTGGTTTTAGAATAATAATTTTCTCTTTTTGAGAAAAGTCGGTTTCCGACTTGTTCAAGCCTGCGATTTTCCGATAGTTTGGAAAATCCTTATCCTGCTGGTAAAATATAGTTGAATTGCAACATAAATATTTCATATCA
>ERZ780148.1541-NODE-1541-length-15383-cov-3.131394_pt1 | contig 15383 bp, 9 predicted proteins | sample MGYA00510984_ERZ780148 | MGnify/ENA primary metagenome ERZ780148 (study PRJEB29588, sample SAMEA2160902) | human gut metagenome | biome: human gut; feature: human-associated habitat; material: faeces | place: Denmark | collected 2008/2010 ...
GAAGCGCGCACCGACAAATCTTCCCCTTGGGGAAATAAATTTAATAATTAATTTACAAATTTATGAAAAAAAGTGCGAATTGGTGGCTTGCTCTGCCAAAAAACAAGCCGCGTAAATTATTTTGGGTGATGAAATTACCCTTTTTGATGTGTGTCTTTTTTGCGACTTCAGTCTCGGCAGAGGTTTGGTCACAGCAACGGTTGACTATGCGGTTGGGTGAAACCGGACTAAAAGAGGTATTTAAAGAAATCCAGCGTCAGACAAATAAGGCGGTCGTGTATAATGACGATCAGTTGACTTTGAGTAAGAAAGTAAAAGCAAATTTTACCGATGTAGAACTGGAAGAGATATTGAAACAAGTGTTGCAAGGCCAGGGGATGTCGTATAAATTCATGGACGATTATATTATACTGGTAAAACAGCCAGCAACACCGCAGCATGTCGAAGAAGTAACGGTAAAAGGCAAGGTGACTGATAAGGAAGGAATGCCTTTACCGGGAGTAACTATCGTATTGAAAGGCACGACGATAGGTACCGCCTCCGATGTCGATGGAAATTTTTCCTTAAATATTCCGAAAGCGGGAATGGTGTTACAATTTTCTTATGTCGGAATGAAAAATAAAGAATTAACTGTTCAGGGGAACGGGGAGTTCAATATAGTTATGGAATATGATCAAAGCGATCTGGATGAGGTGGTGGTGATCGGTTACGGTACGGCTACGAAAAAAGATTTGACCGGAGCAGTAGCCCGTTTTGACTCTAAAATTATCGAGGAGTCTACTGCAACGAATATTGCCCATATGATGCAGGGACAGGTGGCCGGTTTGAGTATCCTGAATGGCGACGGTTCGCCGGGTAGCGCTGCCCGGCTGGAAATTCGGGGTGTACCTTCCCTGACAGGAGCTTTGGCTCCGTTGATTGTCGTGGACAATGTGCCTATGCCTTCGGATTTCGATATTAATGAATTGAATCCCGATGATGTACAGAGTATCGATATTTTGAAGGGGGCTTCTTCAGCAGCGATATATGGGTCCCGGGGAGCTGCCGGAGTCATTATGATTACGATGAAAGCCGGACAAAGAAATCAGAAACCGATTATTAATTATAGTTATGATTACAGTGCTACCCGTCTGGTATCGGATGTAAATACGCTGAATGCTGACGAGTACAAGATGTTGTTTTTGGAGGCGATCACAAATTCCGCTAAAGCCGATGGGTTTGAGGATGTAAATCTGTATCCGATGTATCAGAAGGTCACGGCTCCCGGATATTTCGGTGAAGAAGATACTCCCTGGATGAAACATATCATGCGTAATGGCTCTACTCAGCAACATCGGCTCTCCATCCGGGGTGGAAGTCAGGATTTCGGATATTATGCTTCTTTTGGATATGCTAACGAAGAAGGAATGGTAAAAGCTGCTGATTTTCAGAGATATACTTATACGTTGGGTTTTGATGCCGATATCAATAAATGGATAAAAGCGAATGCAAAATTCTCCGGTACTACTTCTGACCGGCATGTGAACGGCGCTTCTTTGTCAACAGCAGCTGCAGCACGACCGGATATACCGGCTTATAATGAAGATGGGTCCTTGTATTTGCATCCTTATATTTCCGGAGGGAAGGTGTATTATGTTAAGAATCCGATTATTGAGATGACGGAAAATACGACGACTTATAGTCAGGATAATTTCAGATTGACGGGGAACCTTGAATTTCAGATTCTGCCGGAATTGAAACTTTTGACCCAGTATACGTATCAACGCCGGAAAGGAGAAGAGAGTTCTTATGCTTCCAGTAATACCCAAGAGGGTAGTGGTTATTGGGGAGATCAGAAAGGTGTCGGACGCTGGGCATATTCTGCCGGGCAAACCATGGAGTTCGAAGGCCGGTTGACTTACAACAAGACTTTTAATGAGAAACACAGCCTGAACGCTTTAGGGGCCATCGTATATAATAAGGACCGGCAGAATAATACCTATTTTAAGTTACGGGATTTCCCGGACGATGAGGTACAGAATGGAATCTGGCAAGGCAGTGATTTGGTGGATTATGGAGGGAAAGGTGGTTCAGCTGTCGGTTCGGTGATGTTTTCTTATATTGCCCGTGCCGAGTATAAGTTTATGAACCGTTACTTGTTGACAGGTACTTTCCGTGCCGATGGTTCTTCCCGGTTTGCCCCTAAATATCGTTGGGGTAAATTCCCGTCAGTGGCTGCGGCCTGGATTGTGTCGGAAGAAGATTTTCTGCGGGAATCGAATATTTTCACTTTCCTGAAACTGAGAGGAGGATGGGGTAAAACCGGAAATGCTTATGTCGGTGAGTATGGCTGGAGAACACTTTATGAAAATGCGGACTATGAGAATCAGCCTGCCACCCGGCCTTCACAAATCGGGAATGACCGTTTGAAATGGGAAGCTACCGAACAGGTCGATCTGGCACTTGATTTTGGATTCTTACCCAACCAGCGGATTTCCGGAACTTTAGGTTTTTATAAAAAGAAAACGGATGGTTTGTTGTATGCTTATACTATGGCGTTGAGTACAGGCCTGGAGACTACACAGATTAATTTTGCCAATATCGAGAATAAAGGTATCGAATTTGAAATAAAAGCTAATATTATTGATAATAAGGATTGGAATTGGTTCGTTGGCTTTAATATCGGGAAGAATAAAAATAAAATTACGGATATCGATGCCGAATATGTTTCTTATCCTGGGAGCAGTTATCTGGGAAATACAGTGATTCAGGAAGGCAAGAGCTTGGGTTTGATCTACGGGTATAAGACAGATGGTATTTTTCAGACACAGGAAGAAGTGAACCGTTATGAGGCTTTGAATCCGGATCAACCTTACCAGGAGGCTTACGGACGGAAAACGATGCCCGGCGATTTGAAATATGTAGATTTGTCTGGAGATGGGTATGTAAATAAAGTCTCCGGTTCCACTGAAGATAAAACGGTGATCGGTTGTTCCCGGCCCGATTTTGAGGGAGGATTTGCTACCCGTTTGTCCTGGAAAGGATTGAAATTAAGTGTTCAGGGAACATTTAGCCATGGTGCGCAGAAAATCTGGATGGGAGAAGCCAATATGTTCAATATGGCGGAGAATCAAAATACACAGAGCGCAGCGTTGAAAAGGTGGACACCCGAGAATCCTTCGAATAAATATCCGAGCATCAGGTATAATTTTTATTATAATGACTTTGGAGATAATGCGGTATACGATGCTTCTTATGTGAAAATACAGAATATAAATCTTGAATACAGCCTGCCGCGGCACTGGGTGGATAAAACCAGGATTTTCGGTAATGTCAGCATATTTGCCTCTGCAAATAATGTGTATACCTTTACTTCTTATCCGGGTCCTTCTCCGGAGTCTTTCAGTACGGATGCGATCGAAGGCGCTTCTGTCGATAACGATATGTATCCGACAACGCGAACATTTAATTTCGGAGTAAAAGTAACTATTAAATAAGCATGATTATGAATAAGATATATAGCAGTTTGTCGTTGATACTTTTGCTGCTGACGTTAGGAAGTTGTGACAGTATGTTCGATAATGAAATTCCGCCTCATGATTTGGTGGGAGATAATGCGATTACCAGTGAATCTTCGGCAAAGGTCGCTTTGAATGGGGTATACTCCTACCTGGAGGGATGGGGAACATGGAGTGCCTATTACATTTGTGATAATGAATTCCGTACAGGATTGTTAGATCCTACAGCTTTTTATCGTTCAAAAACGGAAGGGGAACAATTACCCCGTTTGCAGGTATTGGATGATAATTCTGATGCGGAGAATCCCTGGAAGAGTGGTTATAAGATTGTGAATTCGGCCAATAATTTCATCTATTATACCGATCGTTTACCGGAAAGTGCTTTCGGGCCGAACCGTAAGACGGAAATGTTGGCCGAAGCCCGTTTCCTGAGGGGCTTCGCGCATGCTTTTTTGTTACGGAAATACGGATATTTCTGGGATCTCGACAGCCGGTTAGGGACGATTATACGCCTGGAACCTTCTTCGCTTTCCAACAACAATCAGGCAAGAGCTACAGTCAAAGAATCTTATGAAAAGATTTTTGAAGATTTGGACTATGCCATAAAATATGCTCCGGCATTTTATTCCAGGTACCGTGTGTGTGCTACTTTCGCGAAAGCTTTTAAAGCCGACTTACTGATGAACCGGGGGGCTGATGGCGATTATAGCGAAGCCATCCGTTTGGCAAATGAAGTGATCGGTAGTGCGGAGTTTGGAATGGAGGATACTTATGCTGATATTTTTCAGCATGGATATGACTCGAAAGAGTTATTGTTTACCCGTTTCATGAAGAATCCTCCTGCGATGGATGATAATGTGGGGAGTTTGTTTAAAATGTTCGGTGGCGGGACTTATCAACCGTCGAGTGCGTATCTTGCGGTTTTTCCGGAAGAGGATCCCCGGTATGAAGTGACTTTCGATTCTCTGGAATTTACTAATCTGAACGGGGAAAAATATAAAAGACAAATCTGGAAGAAGCATTATGTATCCACCGGCGACTGTCCGATGTATTATATGCGTGTAGCTCAGATGTACCTGATCAAGGCGGAAGCGATGTTACGGACCGACAGTCCTGTGAAAGACGTGGTGGATGTCCTGAATATTGTCCGTAACCGGGCAGGAGCTACGCCGTTGAAAGCATCGGATTATCCGGACCGGGAAAGTCTGATGAATGAAATCTTCAATGAAAATCTCCGGGAAATCGGTATGGAGAATGGAGCCTTGTACTATCTTGCCGTGCGGATGAGAGTCGGAGGCAAACGGCTGTTGAAAACCTGGAACGATAATTATGAAAAAGACGATCAGCTTTGTTTCCCGATACCGCGTGCTGAGTTTGAGCATAATACCAGTGTAGAACAAAAACCACTTTAATCGATTAAAGTATAGAATTATGAAAAAGATATATTTATTATTGTTACCGGTTTTGTTTTTATGGGGAAGCTGTTCTATGGATGATGTATTGGAATCCAATGGGGAGCTGAACCTTACCGTCATAGAAACCAATAATCCTATTAAAGCCGAACCGGGAGAAACAGTTGTATTTCAGTTTGTCGCTTCAACCAGTAAAGGAGAATTGAGCCGGATCGAGATTACCTCGGAAGATGGAATCCGGCCTGTCGTGGAAGACGTTACTTTTGCTATGGTGGATGAAGATAAAGCATTATCCTTGGATAGTGAAGGCTATTTTTCCCGGGAGATATCTACCGTATTGGTGAAATATCCGTTGATTATGCCGGATGACGAATCGCTGCGTGGTAAAAGTCTGGGCATAAAACTGAAAGTTACCCGGAATGACGGAACCACAAAAGTGTTGGATCAGAAATTTGAGATGATCAGGTACATCAATAACCGCCATGGCATAACAATGACTGGAAAGAACGTGGCATGGCTGTATAATCCGACAGAAGATGTGGTTTATGATATGGCCGATTATAAAGCTCATTTGAGTGAGATCGATGTCATATTGTATGTTGACAACGATTCTAAATATTATTGTTTGAATCCGGCAGCATCAGAGACAGAAGATATTATGCACGGGCTGGGATATACCGATTATAAAGCTTCTGAAATGAATACAACGAAGTTTATGGGAGGAATAACTTTGAACTTTATGTTGATAACGGAAAAAGAGTTATCCGGGCTGGTGATATCGGACGGAGTAGATAAGTTGACTATGGCGAATAATGCTACGTGTGGATTTGTGACAGAAAGTGGCCGTAAAGGTTTTGCCAAACATTTGTATAAAAACCCGAGTCGTGTATTCCTAACGAAAATGCAGATCGGCAATAATGAATGACAAGCATGTTATGAAACCCTCATGTACATTTGTATACCAGAGAAAATGACGCTGGAATGAGGGTTTCATACAACCACTTTCAGACTATTCGTATATTTTTCTTCCTTTTTTAATTCTTTTTCTACCTCGATAGGTGTAATATTGACTATTTTTGAGCAGAATAAATTGGCATTTAATATTATAATTTATGAAAAAACTGTTATTGTGTCTAGGCTTATGCCTTTCTATGACAACGTTTGCTCAAAAGAAGGAATGGCTCGATCCGGAGTTGAATGCGATCAACCGTGCACCGGCAAGGGCGGATTATTTTGCTTATCCTTCCAGGGAAATGGCTGAGCAAGGAGTAAGAGAAGAATCATCCAATTTTCTATCGTTGAACGGGATGTGGAAGTTTAACTGGGTAAAGGATCAAACCGAACGGCCTGTAAACTTTTATCGGTTGGATTTCGAGGATCAATATTGGGTGGACTTTCCGGTGCCCGGAATCTGGGAAATGAATGGATACGGAGATCCTTTATACCGTAATTCGGGTTATGCCTGGTCGAATCAGTTTACACCTGATCCTCCGAAAATAGAAACGGTGAATAATCATGTGGGCTCTTATCGAAAAACCGTTGAAATTCCTGCTTCATGGAAAGGACAGCAGGTGTTTTTGCATGTAGGCTCTGCCACTTCGAACTTATATGTATGGGTGAATGGAAAATTTGTCGGTTATAGCGAAGATAGTAAGCTGGCAGCCGAATTCGATATAACCGGTTATGTACGGCCGGGAAAGAACCTGATCGCGATGCAGGTATATCGTTGGTGTGACGGGAGTTATCTTGAAGATCAGGACTTTTGGCGTTTATCCGGAATTGCCCGGGGAGCTTGGTTGTATGCCCGGAATCCGTTACATCTGAAGGATATTTTTATCACTCCCGATTTGGATGAGGCGTATCGTGACGGATCTTTGAATGTCGTGGCCCAAGTGTCCCGGAACAGCGGGACAGTGGAACTCGAATTGAAAGATAAAGCAGGAAATATCGTAGAAAAAACGAGTGTCAAGCCCGATGGAAAAGGAATTGTGCGTACCGAAATGGCTGTGAAAAATCCGGCAAAATGGAGTGCTGAAGAGCCTAATCTGTATACTTTGTTGCTGACTTTAAAAAATAATGCCGGAAAAGTGCTGGAAGTTGTTCCGCAACGGGTCGGATTCCGGAAAATCGAACTGAAGAAAGAATTGGGGCAGGTATGGGTCAATGGGCAGCCGGTCTTGTTTAAAGGAGCCGACCGACATGAATTGGATCCTTTGACCGGATATCAGGTATCCCGGGAGAGAATGATCGAGGATATACGGGTGATGAAGGAGAATAATCTGAATGCCGTGCGGACGTGTCATTATCCGGACGATCCCGAATGGTATAACCTTTGTGACGAATATGGGTTGTATGTCGTGTGTGAAGCCAATATCGAATCTCATGGGATGGGGTATGGCGAACGGACACTGGCCAAGGAACCGGCTTATGCCAAGGCTCACCTCGAAAGAAATCAGCGGATGGTGGAGACTTTTAAAAATCATCCTTCGATTATTTTCTGGTCGTTGGGAAATGAAGCCGGTGACGGACCGAACTTTGTGGCTTGTTACGACTGGATCAAACAGAGAGATGGCAGCCGTCCTGTACAATATGAACAGGCAGGACGCAGAGCCCATACGGATATTGTTTGTCCGATGTATGCCGACCTGAATTGGATGGAAAATTTCGCTAAGAGTGGGGATTCACGACCACTGATTCAGTGTGAATATGCGCATGCCATGGGAAATTCTTTGGGCGGTTTTAAAGAATATTGGGATTTGATCCGGAAATACCCGAATTTGCAAGGCGGTTTTATCTGGGATTTTGTAGATCAGGGACTTCGGAAGTATACGGCAGACGGCGCAATGATTTATGCTTACGGGGGAGATTACAACCGCTACGATGCTTCGGATAAGAATTTTAACTGCAACGGTTTGATCAGTCCGGACCGGGTGCCGAATCCCCATATGTATGAAGTGCGGAAGATGTATCAGTCGATATGGACTACGCCGGCAGATCTTAGGAAAGGAATCGTAGACGTGTACAACGAGTATTTTTTTACCGATCTTTCGGATTATTACCTGGAGTGGCAATTGTTACAGAATGGAGAGCCGGTGAGACAGGGTGTTGTGATGGATTTGCAGATCGCCCCGCAACAAACACAACCGGTCGTATTGGGGTATAAAGAAACGGATCTTCCTGCTGAAGGTGAAATTCTGCTGAATGTGACCTATCGCCTGAAACAAGCCCGGCAATTACTTCCGGCAGGTTATGCGGTTGCGGAAGAACAATTGGAGATTGCCCCTTATCCTTTGTTGCAGGTTGAATTGGCCGAAACCGGGCAAAAGGCTTCTCTGTATGAAGATTTGGTACATGCTGTCGTGAGTGCCGGAGAAGTACAGGTGACTTTTGGAAAATGGTCCGGTTGGATAGAGGGGATCAGTCTGAATGGGTATGAGATGATCGAATATGGATATGCTTTACGGCCCAATTTCTGGCGGGCTCCGACAGATAATGATTTCGGGGCGAATCTTCACCGCCGCTTTGTGGATTGGAAGAATCCCGGATTGAAATTGAAGAGCTTTAAGGCAGAGGAACAAGGCAATCGGGTTCAGGTGGTGACCACTTATGAATTACCCCGATTGGCAGCTGTATTGACCATGACTTATCTTATCGGTGGAAATGGGGAGATTCGGATCAGTGAACAGCTTGCTGTCGATAAGGAGAAGAAAGATATGCCCCACCTGTTCCGTTTCGGTATGCAACTGGTGATGCCGGGCAGATTCGACCGGATCGATTATTATGGCCGGGGACCTGTTGAGAATTATGACGACCGGAATGAGAGTCAGCGTTTGGGCCGTTACCGTCAGTTGGTGAAAGATCAGTATTATCCTTATATCCGTCCGCAGGAATCCGGTACGAAATCGGATATCCGTTGGTGGAAACTGACCGATATCGATGGACGTGGTTTGGCTATTCGTTCGGATGTTCCTTTCTCAGCCTCTGCTTTGAATTATTTACCGGAAGACCTGGATGACGGTTGGGACAAAGATCAGCGGCATTCCGGAGAATTGAAACCACGTGGATTGACCACCTTGTCTTTTGACCTGAAACAAATGGGATTGGGATGTATCAATAGCTGGGGTGCCTGGCCGTTACAACCTTATCTGTTGCCTTATCAGGACTATACTTTCCAGGTGGTGATTACGCCGATTCGGAAATACTGAACTCAAAAATAGGATTTTGTTGTTTAGGAACTTTCAGTTTACCCGACAGTCGGGTAAACTGAAAGTTCTGTTAAAAGAATCCTTAAGCCTTGATTCGAATTTAGGCAGTGATATCCATATTACAGGTATAAATCTGCGATTTTATTCCGGATACCTAAGGTTATTTTCCTTTTACTTCCGGTTTTCTTTGACGACGACGATGAAGACTGCTATAATAATGAGTAGCATGCCTAAAATACCGCTTATCGTGGAGGTTTCATGGAAAACAACTATACCGATAAAAACAGCGGTCAACGGTTCCATCGCTCCGAAGATCGAAGTTAGTGTGGGACCGATATGCTTGATTGCTTTGACTAAGGCCATATTGGAAATAGCGGTTGCCGGTAAAGCCAGGCCTAGAATATAAAGCCATACCTTTCCTTGGGTTTCTAACCGGATGCCTTCTGTAAGGTACCCGCCGATAATGAAAAACAACGCCCCTAATCCCATGACATAACAAGTGAGTACGGTGGAGTTGATCGCTACAGCCCGTGTTTTCCGGACTCCGATGATATAACCTCCGTAAGAGAAAATAGAGATGCAGGCGCAAATAATACCTACCGTCACGTTGGCGTTATAACCTGCTATATTGCCTGAAGATAAGAGGATTGCTCCGAGAATGGATAGGAGTACTGCCGAAATGACCCAGCCGGATTTTTTCTCATGGTAGAAAAAAATCATGGCCAGCGCTACAGCTAAAGGATACATAAAATGAATTGTCGAAGCTACACCGCTGGCAATATTCTGATAGGCGATCACCAGGCTGAATGAGGTCGTTGCCCGAAACAGGCTTAACAAAAAGACGACCCCGAAATCCTTTTTACTTAACCGGAAATTACACCCGGCCAATAGGCCGAATCCGATCAGGCAAAGGGAAGCGATCCCTCAACGGTAGGTCAATACTTCAAAAGATGAATAGCCGAAGCTTAGTAGGGTCAGCGTAAAAAAAGGGGCCAGTCCGAAAGTCGAAGAGGAGACGATAGCATATAGGATACCTTTAATTCTGTTCATGAACGTATGAATTTTTCAGTTGCGCAAAGATAAGGCTTTGAGTGAAAATCAGAAAAGGGTGAGATCGGTTTTCAGACTTTTCATTTCCCGTTCTTTGATGGTATCATCGGTACTGAATTATCCGGTTAGTTAGGGGAACGAGGATCGTGGCACCGGATATGGTTTAAAAGTTTTTGCATTGCCTGTGCGGCATAATGCCGATCCCTCCCTGGGAGGGATCGGTGGATTAATATTTATTTTCACTTTCTTCTAATTCCTGCTTGTCGATGGCTTTCCGGGTCATCGTCCGCCAGGCATACCAGATATAGGCGATTACTACAGGTATGATAATAGATACGTAGGACATCGCTTTCAGGGTATATAAGGACGAAGAAGCGTTGTAAATAGTCAGTGAGGAATCAGGATCGACATATGAGGGATAAAAGGCGGTTTGGTTGAAACCTGCCAGAATCAGCAGAGCGATAACGGTCAATACCGTTCCGGCTCCTGCAAACCAGATTCCTTTCGTCCATCGGGGAAATATCCAGTTTCGGATGATGCCGTAGAGTACTCCTGCTACTCCGATAATGAATATCAAGGCATTCAGCGGCATTTCTATCAGGTTATAAAAATATTTATAGGGTACTAATGCAATGTTTCCTTCCGGGGTGATTGCATACCCTTCACCGGCAAAAATAAAACCGATAAACAACAGGAAAAAGAGAACGAACGGTACGGCATTGAATTTCACTTGCCGGTGGCTGCGTATGCGGATGTTCGGATCATCGATAGTAAGAATAAAATAAAGGGCTGCTAATGTCCGTGCCAGGAAGAAAACGGCTAAAGCCAGGAAATAGTTGGTGATGACGAACAAGGCATCCAGACCGCGCCAGGGTGTCATCCATTCGACATCATGCATTACACCCAGACGGAAAGGGGAACCTGTAAAGAAAGTAGCTACAGCGGCTCCCAACAAAAGAGGCGCAGCGAATCCGTTGATCATCAGGAATACTTCGTAAGTCCGACTGCCCAGAAAATTGTTTTTTTTATTCCGGTATTCATAAGATACCGCTTGCAAGACAAAACAAAAGAGGATCAGCATCCAAACGACATAGGCTCCTCCGAAACTGGTTGAGTAGAATAGGGGAAAACTGGCGAAGAAAGCTCCGCCGAATACCACTAATGTGGTAAACGTATATTCCCATTTATGTCCCAGGGTATTGACGATCAAATCCCGTTCGTCTTTATTTTTTCCTATGGTATAAAGAAGACTTTGTCCTCCTTGTACAAACAATAAGAATACCAGTAAACCTCCTAATATACAGATCAAGATCCACCAGTAATGTTGTAATATATTTAAATCCATAATCCATTATTATTTATCGTTTGTGAGGACTATAACTTTTCAGGCCGTTATGGTTTCCTCATTTTTCATTTTTTACTCTTTTACCCCTTTCCTGATCTGGGTGAACATGATTCCGATCTCGGCAATCAATAATAAGGTGAACAAAATGGCGAACATCCAGAAGGTGGTGACAACCCAACCCGAAGCGATGCGGGTGATGGCCACATTCGTGGGCATCAGGTTTTGTACCACCCAAGGTTGACGTCCTACTTCAGCTACGATCCATCCGCATTGCGAAGCGATATATGCCAACGGAACACACGCGATAGCCAGATAGGGGATGAACTTGAATTTTTCGAATTTTCTTTTCTTGGCATACCACCAGGAGCAGATAAACAACAAAACGAATAGCATGCCCAGACCTACCATCAGCCGGAAACTATAGAATACCAGAGGAACAGGAGGGATCGTGTCGTAAGGCGAACTGAGATAGCCGTAACCGAAATCCCGGAAGTTGGCCCGTAGTGTCTGTAAAGATTGGCTAGCCAGCGCATCGTCTTTGTCTTTAACAGCTTGTTTGTACGTTTTCAGTGCATCTATCGCCAGACGGCCGTTGGCCATGCGTTGCTCTATAGAAGGATATACTTTTCCGTCTTCGGAGGTGTAGCCGTCCATGATATTTTGGATACCGGGCACATAGGCATCGAAGTCATGATACCCCAGGAAGGATAAAAGTTTAGGAATGGTAATACCGTATTTTACCGTTTTCATACGTTCGGACGGTAATTGAGGATCGGTGCAAGTCAAGCCGATCAAGGTAAACGGGGCTCCTTTCCCTCCTTCGTTGAGTCCCTCCATAGCAGCCAGTTTCATCGGTTGGGTACGGGTAACATCCTGGGCACTGGTGTCGCCTGTGAAGATCGTAGCGATGATACTCAGGAAGCCGAAAACGGAGGCCAGCAGGATACTCTTCCGGGCAAATTCGAAATGTCTTTTTTTCAGAATAAACCAGGCACTTACTCCAACGACAAAACAAGCCGAAAGCGTATAAGCCGAGGTGACGGTATGGAAGAATTTACTCATGGCTGTCGGTGAGAGTAGTACCGCCCAGAAATCCGACATTTCGTTGCGGGCTGTCATCGGGTTGAATTCCATGCCTACCGGGTTTTGCATCCACGCATTCGCTACCAGGATCCACAAAGCGGAAATGTTGGAACCGATGAATACCATCCAGGTGGAAACCAGATGAAAACGACGGCTTACCCTGTTCCAGCCGAAGAACATGACGGCGAAGAAAGTGGCTTCGAGAAAGAAAGCGAACAAACCTTCGATGGCCAGAGGAGCTCCGAAAATATCCCCGACAAACCAGGAATAATTCGACCAGTTGGAACCGAATTGGAATTCCAATATCAGCCCCGTAGCTATACCGATGGCGAAGTTGATTGCAAAAAGCTTCATCCAGAATTTGGTGGCATTCAACCACTCGGCCTTACCGGTCCTGACCCACATGGTTTCCATAATAGCCAGTAGAAAGGATAACCCCAGAGTGAGAGGTACGAACATGTAATGGTAAATGGCGGTCATCGCAAATTGCCAGCGTGACCATTCGACCAAAGTTGTAGTGGTTAATTCTGATATCATAAGCTAAGGTTTGGTAATTAATTCGTTGAGTACATGATTACTTTTTTCCTGTTCCGTCGTATAGGTCGTATTGAGATAATTCGGCATGAGCAGGAATTTAAATACCACAAACAGGACCAATAGTTTGGCCACAACTATTGCGATCAATATTTTTCCCCATTTGGGTAAATGGCTGAAACCATCATAATAGATATGCCAAAGGCGTATGAACATGTTTTTAAACGGTTTGTTTCGATCTAAAATTAACGTATTAAAGATATAAAGGTTTTTAAAAATAACCTAATCTTCTTCGCTCTTTTTCTGAATCTTTAAAAAAAAAATCGGTTTAGAGGGGGCAGAGGCTTATAAAGTTTATCGTGTTCAAAGAGTTTTTGGGTGTTTAAGTTGGTGGATCCGTGGAGATATTATGGAATACAGACAGGATAAACCCCTTCATTTCCGGTTTTGATCGATCTTTTTAAAAATTGAGGTATTTAAGAAAATAATCAAAGGTTTTTATTTATTTTTGGAAAATTAAGAGAGGAGAAAAGCAATTGAAAAAAGGGAGCGGAATGAATTCAGTCACCAAATATGTGTTAGGAATTGTCGCATTAGCTGGGGCAATTTTCTTTTCCTGGTATTTTTTTTCTGTCATCGTTTATATTTTAGTGGCAGCTGTCATTTCTTTTATCGGCAGGCCGATTATCGATTTATTAGGCCGGGTGAAGATCCGGGGCTATCGTTTGCCTGATGGTTTGAAAGCCGGAATCACGGTGATTTGCCTTTGGGGATTATTTATTCTTTTTTTTAGTACCATTATCCCGCTCGCTATCCGTGAATTTCAGTCGTTGGGCAATGTAAGTGTGTCTAATATCGTTTCCGAATTGGAAATCCCGATCGAGGATGCCGGACATTTTATGAAGCATTACGGTTTGATGGATGAGGATCAGGATGTGGATGCTTATGTGACGGATTTATTGAGTAAAGTGTTTAATGTCGGTCAGCTGAAAACCTGGTTCGGGACGGTAGCCGGAACGATGACGGATATTTTTGTCGCTCTCTTTTCCATTACGTTTATTTTATTTTTCTTTCTGAAGGATAGCCGCTTGTTTTCAGGGATGGTGATGGCGGTGCTTCCTTCCCGCTTCGAAGAACAGGCCCGGAATGCTTTGGATTCCATACAAAAATTACTGGTCCGTTATTTTGTCGGATTATTGCTCGAAGTTTTGGGGGTTATGGCTTTGAATACGATCGGACTGACGATTGTCGGTTTGGGCTTTAGTAATGCGGTTGTCATCGGTTTGGTGACCGGAGTTTTGAATGTGATACCGTATATCGGGCCTATGATCGGGGTATTTTTCGGATTGGCTGTGGGAGTCGTGTTGAATTTGGGGCTGGATTTTTACGATCAGATGCTGCCGCTGTTGATCTATATGACTATAGCGATGTTGTTGACTCAATTGATCGATAATGTTGTTTTTCAGCCTTTTATTTATGGGAGTAGTGTACACGCCCATCCTTTGGAAATATTTTTGGTGATTTTGATGGCCGGTAGTATGGCCGGTATTTTGGGAATGATTCTGGCGATTCCGTCCTATACGGTTCTGCGGGTTGTGTTGAAGGAATTTTTTAATAAGTATAAGCTGGTGAAGAAGTTGACGCAGAGCTTGAATGAATAGCTTGTGCAGGTAAATAAAACAGATCATGAAGAAAATACTGTTCTTCGGTTTATTTTTATGCTTGGGTATGACCCTCAAAGCACAATATGGAGGCGAAATGACGATCGGAGCCCGGTTGAATTACACCGGAGGCGGGAAATTAGTGACCTATGACGGGAAGATTGTCAATCTGGGATATACCATCAAAGGCATTGTTTCGCCAGGTTATTTTGTGACGAATAATATCGCCTTGGGGGCCGATCTGGCTTACGAATATATGATGGATGACGAGGGACACCAGTATACACTGGAGACAGGTGGATTTTTCCGGCTGTATGCTCCTCGTGGGGGAGTCCGGTTATACCTGCAGGGAACCAGTGGATATGGACACCGGCATTGCGATCATTGCGGTTATGAGACAACAGAAGATTTTGAGTATTGCCCGAAGTGCGGAAACCGGTTTTAGAAAAATATGGGCGTCAGATTCGAAAAAGTGGATCTGACGCCTTTTTTGATTGTTAAGCATCCCAAAGCAATTGTTAATGAGTTAATGACAGTAGTTACAGGTCTGCCTATTTCTCAAATTCACCGATCCTACAGCAGTTTCAAAATCTCAT
>ERZ780148.1542-NODE-1542-length-15375-cov-5.063642_pt1 | contig 15375 bp, 15 predicted proteins | sample MGYA00510984_ERZ780148 | MGnify/ENA primary metagenome ERZ780148 (study PRJEB29588, sample SAMEA2160902) | human gut metagenome | biome: human gut; feature: human-associated habitat; material: faeces | place: Denmark | collected 2008/2010 ...
CTGGTGTCCGGGAGGAAGCACATGTGCGCTTCTGTATTCGTTCTTGACAAATGTGACCAACTGCTCAAAGTATGGCTTATCAAATTCTTCCTGAAGGCGTTTTCGCCAGCTTTCTTCTATTTTGACATTCATGGCATAGCATGTTAATTGGGACAATGCAAAAGTATATAATTTACAAGAGATTATCAAGAAGACAACAAAGATACGACGGATATCTTATCCGGATATTGACTTAATTCTACAATAAATGTGTATAGTCACAAACTCCCTGAAAATATTTCAGAATAAACACAAACTTATCTTTCAAAGAGATTCAAATTGTATCTTCTTTTTGAAATAAACAAATAAAAAACTGACAGCCACCGATAAGTTAACTATATTTGTCAGCAGATAAGAAGTTACATGCAAAAAAATGACAAAATAAAACTTAATTCCTACCTGGCTCCTCTTTCCTTTTTATATGGAATTGGGATATGGTTGCGAAATCGACTTTTTGATTGGGGTATTTTACATTCCGAACAATATTCTATTCCTGTGATCTGCATAGGAAACTTATCTGTAGGAGGAACGGGTAAAACTCCCCATACAGAATATATCATACGTTTACTGAAAGATAAATATCGCATTGCAGTATTAAGCCGAGGGTACAAAAGAAAAACATCGGGGTTTATTCTTGCTGATTCTGAAAGTTCCAGTTTGGAGATCGGAGATGAACCTTTTCAAATGAAAAATAAATTTCCGGATATACTTGTCGCTGTCGACGCTAATCGCCGCCGGGGGATTCAAAATCTTTTATCCCTCCCTGAAAAAGACAGACCTGAAGTAATTTTGTTAGATGATGCATATCAACATAGATATGTGCACCCTTCCCTTTCGATCGTGTTGAGTGACTACCATCGTTTATTTTATAATGATAAACTAATGCCTACCGGACACCTGAGAGAACCGATAAGTAATATAAACCGAACAGATATCGTGGTTGTTACTAAATGCGACGAAGATATGAAGCCGATCGATTTTCGTATTATTGAAGAAAATATGAAGTTGCGGGCTCACCAGTTACTTTTTTTTACCAGCATCGTTTATGGAGAAGTCAAACCTGTATTCCCCTCGGAAGCTCGTTTCTTAAACCATAAAAATATTGGAAAAGAAGATGATATATTGTTGATATCAGGTATTGCAGTTCCCACTCCATTTATTCGTGAGGCAGAAAAGTATTCAAATAAAGTGTTGCCGGTCGTTTTTCCTGATCATCATACGTTTAGCAAGTCAGATTTCAAGAAATTGGATGTGATATTCGAAAAGATGACTTCACCTGGAAAATTGATTTTAGTAACAGAAAAAGATGCAGCACGTTTAAAAAACAGTCCTCTTGTTCCGGAAAGTTGGAAGAAATATTTATATTATCTACCGATTGTAATCAGGTTTTACAATGAGCAGAGTTTTAATGAGACAATAAAAAAACATATTATCACATTTCCCAAAAATAATATATTACAAAACAAATATGAGTAACAGGACAGAAATATCAACATTAGGCGAATTCGGTTTGATTCGCCACCTAACTGACAGGATTGAAATAAAGAATAATAGTACGATAAAGGGCGTAGGCGATGATGCGGCAATCCTCTCCTATGAGGATAGACAAGTGCTTGTCACCACCGATCTATTATTGGAAGGTATTCATTTCGACTTGACTTATGTACCTTTAAAACATCTCGGATATAAATCGGCTGTTGTAAATTTCTCCGATATTTATGCCATGAACGGCCAGCCTAAGCAGATCACTGTATCACTTGGTATTTCCAAACGTTTTTCTGTTGAGGATGTAGAAGATTTTTATGCTGGGCTAAAGTTGGCCTGTGATGTGTATGGAGTCGATATTGTCGGAGGAGACACTTCTGCTTCTTTAACAGGGCTTTGCATCAGTATCACTTGTATTGGGGAAGGAGAAAGAGACAAAGTTGTTCTTCGCAGTGGAGCTCAAGAAACGGATTTGATATGTGTTTCCGGGGATTTAGGAGCTGCTTATATGGGATTGCAATTATTAGAACGCGAAAAAAGGATATTTAAAGGTGAAAAAGATTTCACACCGGATTTTACAGGCAAAGAATATCTGTTGGAACGTCAATTGAAGCCGGAAGCTCGTAAAGATATTATAGAGATGCTTCGTCATGCGGGGATTATCCCTACAGCAATGATGGACATATCAGACGGTCTGTCTTCCGAACTTTTGCATATTTCAAAAGAAAGTAATGTCGGATGTCGCGTATATGAAGATAGAATTCCTATCGATTATCAGACGGCTGCAATGGCTGAACAATTTAATATGAATTTGGTAACTGCAGCTTTAAATGGTGGTGAAGACTATGAATTACTTTTCACTGTTCCTCTCACTGATCATGATAAAGTATCTGAAATGAAAGGTGTTAAAGTAATCGGTCATATTACAAAACCCGATCTCGGTAACTACTTGGTAGGTCGTGATGGAGGCGAAGTCGAACTAAAAGCACAAGGCTGGAATTCTTTGGAAGAATAAAAATCAGTAAAAAGTAGCTCTGCCTATTGCAAGACTCAAAAAAGATTCATATCTTTGCACCCGTTAAACAAAACAACGGTGCCATAGCTCAGTTGGTAGAGCAAAGGACTGAAAATCCTTGTGTCCCCGGTTCGATTCCTGGTGGCACCACTTTTCAAGAAAGAAAAACGATGTAAATCCCTGAATTTCAAAGAGGTTCGGGGATTTTTCTTTTCCAAGAATAGGCAAAATTAGTGGGATTAGAGCAAACTATACGTCCTTATTCAAGGGACTGTTTTCAAAAGCCCGAAATGTTCCACTGCGAGGTATTTACTTCATTCTTTTACAGTCTGTTGCGCTATTTTACATAACAGGGTTCTCGGTTCGATTTCCTAACTTTGTATCATTAAAAATTGAGCCGTATGGAAAGAAAAAGATTCAGCGTGTTGTTCTTCATCAAGCGTAGCAAACTGTTAAAAAACGGGGAAGCACCCGTGCGTGTGCGTGTCACTTATGACCGCCTATACGTGGAACTTCAACTAAAGCGGAGCGTAAAAGTCCCACTTTGGTCGCAGGAAAAAGAGAAATCGACAGGCAAAGACCGAAACTCCGTGGAACTTAACCATTACATTGACGCCCTGCGTGTGAAATTCTATCAGATTTACCAAGACTTGGAACTGGAGGGAAAGATTATCTCCGCACGTGCCATAGTGAACCGCTATCAGGGAAAGGACGAGACTTTCAAGACATTATACAATGTGTTCAAGGAGCATAACGACAACTGCCGGAAGCTAATCGGGACGGACTATGCCGACATCACCGTAAGACGTTACGATAACTGCTTCAAATATCTCATGGAACTGGTTAAACGGGATTACAAGGTAGATGATATGCTACTGCGTGAGGTAAACGGGGAACTGGTGCGTAAATTCGATTTATACCTAAAGACGGAGAAACATTGTGCACAGAACACCGTTATCCGGTACATGAAATGCTTCAAGAAAGTGATAAACCTTGCCATTGCCAACGAGTGGCTGACAAAGAACCCATTTGCCGGAATCAAGTTTCACGAGGTAGAGGTAAACAAACAGTTCCTAAGCCAAGCCGAGATAAACCGGATATGGCAGAAAGAGTTCAGGATTGAACGGCTGGAACTGGTACGGGATGTTTTTATCTTTTGCGTATATACCGGGCTGGCATTCATAGACGTGTATAATCTGCGCCCCGAACACATTTCGGAGGACAGTAACGGCAACCTGTGGATAGTGAAACCCCGTGAAAAGACAAACAACCTCTGTAACATCCCGCTTTTGAGCATTCCCAAACAGATACTTGATAAGTATAAGGATAACCCCTACTGCATGGATAAAGGAACTTTGCTGCCCGTTCCCTGCAATCAGAAGATGAACAGCTACCTGAAAGAGATTGCCGACCTGTGCGGTATCAAAAAGAACCTGACCACGCACTTGGGCCCGTCACTCCTTTGCCACAGTATTGAAACGTTCCGGAGTCAATATTGGCATTATCAGTGAACTAATGGGACATGCTAATCTGGCAACGACGGAAATATATTTAGATGGTTTCGAAGAAAAACAAGTAGAACAAGCCATGCAGCATCTTGTTTAAATTTAGCCCTGAGTCTTTTTAGATTCGGGGCATTTTTTTTTATTTTTGGGAAAACAAAACTCCATGGCAGCGGAAGAAGAATATCAACGAACTGGTTTTGAAGGAAAAGACCTGAAAGCTATAGATACCCTTTTACACACCTATTTCGATGCTTCGGGATGGGAGTTCAGTGAACTGATACAAGCGAATAGGAATTATTACATCAAACAAGGAGCATCTCCCCATCCCGATCAATATGAATTTTTCAAGGATAAAGATATAATAATCGATTATCCCATAGATTTATACACTAAATTGGAAGACTTTACCCGGAACGATGAATACCTGATTACCGATGACCGACAGGATACCATTATCTGGTTATTACCTGATTTCTACAGCTACAATTTTGCCAGCAGTAAGTTATTCGAGGCAACCAATGATTCCGGGTTTTATTATTTCTCGGAGTTCGTCCGGCCTGATATGCTCCGGTTATTTAGATCCATGTACAAATTATTTACAGCCCAAAAACCTTTCGATCAGTTGGGTGTTTCCTCCAAGCCTATAAAAATCGTATACGGTAATAAAGAAATAGCTCTGGATAATGAGGATAACTGGTTCTTTCAACACCTGAAAGAATACCTCGATACCTATTTAAAAGAGAAAACCATTGAAGAGGTACATACAGAACTATCCCTATATAAAGCCAGGGTGGGAGCAAAATCCGATCATACCATCAACCGGATCATCACCCAGCTTTACCACTTCTTACAGGAAGAGACGCCTTACCATGATCCTCAGGGTAAGAAAACGGATAAAATCTGTACGTTCATCGCGCGCTTTCTTTCGTTAATGGGCTATATCACGATCCTCCCCGATGAAGAGGAATTTAATATCAGGCAGAAAGAGCGGAAGAAATCAAAGATCCTGAGAGACTGGATCGCTACCATCCGCACAAAAATATCCGATAATCTGAAGTGGGAAGAAACTAACGGAAAATTTAAAAGTGTCACCAACGAAATTCTTAGCCATAAGTCTTATAAGGAATATAATTCTGAAGGAGTGACTCTGGATACCCCGCTCAGTGAGTTATTCCCCAAATATTGGTAAATAAAAATTTCTTCTCTGTTTTCTATCTAACCTATTGATTCTTATTACATAGGAAATACCCCTTCAACTCCCGGAATTTCCTATTTTTAATCCTTTATTTCCCACCTTATTTTTGCATCGTAATCAAATGTAACTCCGGAGTTCTGATGGTTACATAGTTCATTGATCAATGACAAACCGATAACGAAGGCAGCTACAAATTGAGTCTTACAAGGTAGGACACTCCAAGAAAATAAATGGGAGAAAACAATTTGAGAGGCCGTAAGTTATCACCCCCGGAAGGAAAACTTGGCCAGTTGGAGCGGAAGGGGATATTATTAACTAATAAATTCAATACCATGAAAAATATTCAAAAAACCATAATTTTAACTGAAAGTAATTCTAAACAAATGTTGAAGAAAGCATCTTCCGATATAAAATTATTAGATATGAATGAAGAGATAAAAAATATCCGAATCCTGAAAGCTGCCTGGCAAGATAACGGTGAAGCTAAAGACGGCAACAAACATCTGAAACAATATCAAAAATCCCAAAAGGTTCTGAAAAAACTATTACGAACCCATCCTTTGACACTAAAATTACAATTTGCTTCTGAATACTCTGAACATACAGATTTGCCAATTGCTATTTCCACAGTCAATTTTGAAATAGTCCCCCAAATGGTGAAACAGGTTCAAGAACTTTACCAACATGAAATGTACGAGAAGGATTCTGTAAAATACTTTGTTTCAGGAGATATTTTCCATCAAGCCGATATTCCGTTACAGTATTTAAATGGAACCCTTGTCCCCAAAGGCACTCCTGTTTATGTACCAGTCTGTTCTGCTCAAAACCAGGCCCTGATCATAGGGTTATATAAGATGTCCGAACAAGCAGTCCTTCAAGGCGAAGATCCTTATGTACTTACTAACGTACAAATAAAGGACTTCAATTCTGTACAGGATTTTGCCCGCTATATGGCGGTTAATTATAGTCAGGACAGAGGATTCAGAAGTAAAGAAAAAATCAAAGTTGCTAGTTATGCTACTTACCACGAGTTTATGCAAAAAGTTTATCAAGTCAGTAAAAATCTGAAAATACCTGTAAATACTGTAATAAAGTACTATACCCAGGGGAAATTGTTAACTCCTGATGACTGGGTGAAAGCCTGGCAGGGAAAAGTGGTTGATAATGTGAAGTATGATTTAAGTGTTGGGGATACTATTATAGAAACATTACAAAATTTGGATTTAGGAGAATGTTTGAAGAGACCTTATTTGATTGACGCCATTGCCCAATTAATGAAAACAAAGTCCGGTAAAGATGGAGATAAGTACGGTATAGGAAAAGTAATAAATGCAATACATAATCTGACCTCCCGTGATGTTGAAAATATTCTCGGAGATCCGCGTAATGTCTGTAACATTTTCAGTATATTAAAAGACCGGGTAGATTCAATGCTTCCCTTGCTTGTAGCTTAGCTGTAAAGGAAGAGCCTGCTTTTAGTGGGTTCTTCTTTCAACCTGTCTTTCTTGTGTTGTTACCAATATAAGGTTTGGTATATTTCCCCATGAGTGATCACTAACTGGGGGGTGACTTTCAGGATTTAAATATTAAACATATATAACTTCACAACCATTGGAAGATAATTAACCCGTTGCTTTATTTACCGGATTATTCCCGGAAAACCGTTCCTGTTTCCTCTATAATCCGGTAAAAACACCCATTAACACAATAAAATATTATGAAAATAAATTTCTCAAATCACTTGGATGTGACCTGAATTGTAGGTAACTTTGTGTCATTAAAACAGAGGTGGATTACCCCCTTCCGGTACGCATACTAAAATCATAATTCCAGATATATACATTTGACACCAACAAAATAGAATCTCATTGTTTTATCCGATGGGATTTTATTTTGCCGGTCAGGGTACATTTCATATGATTCTTAATTGCGACACTCACCTCTTATAAATTTCAGAGATAATGAAAGACGGGAAGTGTTTTCTTTCCTGTAACCTTTACCAGATCATTTCTTTTCAGAATCCCCAGATACAATATAATTAATAAAGCTTATCAGATCATTCGGGGAAGATATCGGTTTATATACACTTCCTGAGCCATTCTGCTCCCTGAAAACCTGGCGCACTTCATGGTAATTATATATATAAAAAATACCCCGAAGTGCAACAGTGAATATTGACACAGGAAGTGTGTTTTATTTCATTTTTAATATGACTGTCAAAGATTATGATTTTAGTAGAAATCTTTCAGAAACGAAGCTATTGGATGAACTTGATTTCAATTCTTCATTTAAAGTAAGCATAGAATGTCCGGCAGGAGGCGGGAAATCATACTATCTTTTAGATTACCTGAAAAGGAAAAATATTCCTTTCTTATTTACTACAGATACATTATTATTAGGCCGCAGATTGGCAGCGAGGCATGATCTCCCGTTTTATTGTGCCGAGGACAGGACCTGTTATGAAGCGGAACAACTGATCACGGTTTATCAGCATATTCCTAAATTTATCCACCGGGATACAACCCTGATAATTGATGAAGCCCATTCTCTGATAACTGATTATAGTTGGAAGAAAGAAGCGATTGAGCAGGTGCTGACCTTCGGTTGCAGATATAAGAGAGTGATATTGCTGTCCGGAACACCTTTATATTCCCGGGATTCGTTTTATGAAGGGATGACTATTTTCAGGGCTGTCCGGAAAGAGCCGCAGGTCCGGAATTTAGTTGTCGTAAACTATAAGGAGCTGATCGGGGGAATAACGGAACTGACCATGGGTTTAAGAGAAAACGGGAAAACTGTTGTTATCTCCCTGCTTGATAAATCCGATAAGCTTCCTTTGCTTGAGAAAAGCCTGCGTGACAGAGGGATCGTAAAGCTGGCCGTTATAAATTCCATGACTAAGCAACACAAAAAAGAAACGGATGAAACGGATATAGAGGTAGAGGGAAGCACCGGATATTATGACCAGCTTTTGCAAACCGGGGAATTGGATGCGGAAGTGATCATCACCACTTACCGTCAGGGCTATGATTTAAAAGGGAACAATTATGAACTGATCATCGCTCCCGGGAAAAATAAGCACTCCTATACCGATATTGTGCAAATGATGAACCGTTTCCGGGATCTTCCCGGTATGAAAGCTTATTTTCTGGTGAACAGTGAATGCGGGGAAGATCATCCCTTCGGGCTGCAGGAGGTGAATAAAACGCTTACAGATAACTATACCCGGGAAACAGTGAAGTTAATGGAGAAGATGCGGAATACCGACTACAGGAAATTAAAATTCAATCAGTGGTTTGAAACATCTGCTTTTCAGAAGTTTATTTATACTGAATACTATATCAACCACCACCTGATCAGTTATACCGTTTATCAGAAGATCAATAACGAACTGTACGGGAATCTTTTTAACCTGAAACATGTCCTTTCGGAATATGGCATCGGTTTACATACCTCGGGAGTTAAAATTAATTTGGTAATAAATAATAACTTAAAAAAAGAAAAAATGATAAAATATACAAAAGAGGATATCAAAATCGCTGTAGAACAATTCTATACCTACTTCCTCCAGCCTCAAACATTAAACTTTGAAGCATTCAATGCGCCAGTCAAAAATGCGTTACACCGGAAAATACGGGAATATTACGAAGAATTTAAATACCTGGGTCTTTCTGATGAAAAGATACGGGATATTCTGGAAGAGAATATGGGAAATACGGAAAAAATGAACAGAACCAGAGATATCTGTATGGTCAAATACAGCCCTGATGTAACGATGCGGCTTTACAGACAATTATTGCTCCAGAATTTTGAAATCGGAATGAGGATCAGCGGTGAAGAAATCGAACAGAAAATCAATAGTTTGAGGCGTGAGGTCGGTCTGCCTGATCAGAAACATAATACAGCAGTGGAATATTTCAATTTATTATTTGAAACTAAGAGAATCAAGTTTTCCGATACCCGTAAAATGGGTTATGAAATAATTTCTGCATTTTAAATATGAACCTATGAAAAAACGAGAACTTAAACCCAAAAAAACATCCACAACATTTGTGCCGTGGAAAATCACAGAAGTTTACCACACCGAGGTGGAATACTTCAATGAAGCCGAATTGAAAAGAATGGCGGAGAATTTATGTAAGTTGATGGATAATTATTTGAAGAATAAAGAGAGGGAAGAAATACATATCTGTCTCTGATTCATGGAGGATCTGATCTGTGTTAAAGATCGGATCCTTTTTTTATATCCGGATAGTAGCCGTCTTAAATTCAGGCATTTTATATTTAACTACTAAAAATCCGTCATTTCCTGTATATTCGTAATACTCTTTTTTGCCTTCCGTCCGAAAATGAACGGGAGGCTTTTTTTATACCTGTCAATATAGAGCTCCGGGTAAAGGTACTTTTTAAATACCTGATCAGAAAAAAATTTTATAATATAATTTCAGATATACGGGGATTATTCCCTTCCCTACGCCCTGGGGTTACCCCATTGAAAACAGTTTCTCTCTTTCATTAATCATTAAATTTAAATCAAAATGATGGAAAATAACTTTTATGACGGATCGGTAACAGCGGGAATCGTACCCAATACCCATTTTTTTCAGGAAGTGGAGGTGGTTTATAAACCCCGTAAAAGTTTGGAATTATCGTCTAAAATAAGGTGTTCCCGTGATGCTTTTCTTTATATCAAAGAATTTTTTAAATCTTTTATGTCCCATCATGAAGAAGTTTGGATGATTTTATTAAATTCGTGCATGCAAATAATCGGTTCGTCGCAGGTCTCGAAGGGAGGTTTGGAGCATGCTTTTGTCGATGTAAGGATTATATACCAGACGGCTCTGATGGCGCACGCAACAGGTTTTATTTTGGTACATAATCATCCGACAGGTGTTTTGCATCCCAGTAAACCGGATGAAGAGTTGACGAAGAAAATAGTCGGAGCAGGTAAGATTTTAGATATAAGGCTCCTGGATCATCTGATTATTTCTGAGGATACTTATTTCAGCTTTGCGGATGAAGGGATTATTTTATGAATGCGGTGATTTGTGAATAAAGATTTATTTTTGGCCTACGACACCCCGTATGAGCGTTTGTGAAATGCTAAAAATTGATTACATTTGTTCCGTTGTTAGAGTAATTTAGCAACGGACATGTTGTTTTAAATAGAAGCGTTTAGTTTTATCCTGTAACTGGAATCTGGACAATTTCAACTCTATTAGGATAGACGATACAAACGTTCATGCTTGCCACATATTTACTTTTCGTATATATATCCGGTTTGCGTGGGGTAGTTGTTTATTTTTAGTCGGGTGTTTGGCGATACCTCTTACAAAATAAACTGACAGTTCCCACGCTTTTTTATGTTATTAACTTATCTGTCCGGGGAATTTGGGGTACTAAAACTCTTTATTAAAATGAATATAAGTGCAAATACTTTATTTCATTTTGTCTCTCAAAGGAAATTCTTAAAGGACATTTTACATGGCAAATTAATCCCAAGATATTGTGTCGAGCATTTTGAAATTAATGACTATCTTAAAGGAGATGTTGTAATTCCTATGAAATGTTTTTGCGATATTCCTTTGTCTCAAATATATGAACATACTAATACTTATGGGAAATTTGCAATTGGATTTACCAAAGAATGGGCACAAAAAGTAGGAATAACGCCTGTTATTTATATACATAATCAATCTCCACAAATACAAGACATTTTGCCAAAACTCGGTAAGAATTTTTTTGATTTCTGTAATAAGAATTTAGCAATAAAATACATAAAACCATATTATGGAAAAATGTGGAGAAACGGAAAACTTACAAAAGATACATGTTTTTATAATGAGCGAGAATGGCGTTTTGTCCCTAAAAATAGCCAATTATTAAAGAAAAGTACATTTGAGGAAAAGAAAGATGAGTATCAAAACTCACTTAAAACTTCTCCTATTTCATTTAGTCCTAAGGATATAAAATACATTATTATTCAAGAAGAAAAAAATAGAAGTAAAATTATAAATATCATTAAAAAATCCAACTTTTTCCCTGATTCAGATTCGAAAGAATTAGCGATTAGCAAAATATTTTCAGTAGAACATATCCATCTTAATTTATAAACCACAAATAAATAACAATTATGAAAAGACTATTTTACCTATTAATGATGTTATCCTGCACTCTTTGGAGTTGCAGTAAAAGTGACGGTCCTATCGATGATCCTGACAATCCTGATAATCCCGATGCCCCAACTAATGTCATGCTTGATATTTCAGTTTCAGATCTTGTGTTTGGGGCAGAGGGAGGAGAGAAAGAATTTACCATTTATTGTAATTCTGATTGGACTATCACAAACGAAAGTGAATGGTGTAAAACAACTGTGAATCAGGGGAATGGTGATAGCAAAATAATTGTGACGGTAGGGGTTTACAGTGAAATGGAAGACAGGAATACGAACTTGACAGTTAAAGCCGGAAATATAACAAAAGTTCTGACTGTAACACAAAAAGATGGTGATGCTATTATTTTAAGCAAGGATAAATTCGATATACCGGAAGAAGGTGGAAATGTGACCGTTGAAGTGAAAAGTAATATTCAATATGAGGTTTCCATTCCATCCCAATTTCAAAATTGGATAAAACATGAACCTGAAACTAAAGCTATTACTGTAAAGAATTTTACATTTACGATTTTAGAAAACAAGGAATACGAAAAACGGGAAGGATATATAGTGTTTAATGGTAACTCTTTGAAAGATACAGTCCATATTTATCAAACTGCCGATCCAAGGACACTTATCCTGAGTAAAGACACTTACAACATTTCATCTGCAAAAGAATCTATTGAAGTGGAATTGAAATCGAATGTAGATTACTCCATTTCTATTCCCAGTTCCGCATCGCATTGGATTAAGTTACTCGAAACAAAAGCTATCCGGACTGATAAAATTTATTTTGAAATAGAAGAAAATACTACTTATGATAATCGTTCAGCCCAGGTTTTTATAAAAGATAAAAACAGTTCTCTTTGTGATACTTTATATATCAATCAATTACAACAAAATGCACTTATTTTATCTCAAAAACAATATGAAGTACTCGCAGGAGGTGAACAAATTTCTATTGAGGTTCAGAGTAATATTGACTATGAGATAATTATACCTAAGACAGTACAAGAATGGATAGAGCAGATGCCGCAATCTAAGGCACTTACTAAGAGTATGATTAATCTTGAAGTAAAACCCAACCCGACCGATGATGTACGTTCAGCCCAAATTTTTATAAAAGATAAGAATAGCACTTTGTCTGATACAGTACAAGTGACTCAGGCTGCAAAAGGGATTTATATAGGAGATATTATTTTTGAAACAGAACAGGATTTAATTGATTTCCAGACAGCAGGTTATACTAAAGTTAGAGGGAATGTTATTGTGAGCGGAGGGGAAATAACAACCTTACAAAAGTTGGACAATCTGCTTACGGAAATTAACGGTTCACTGAGATTGGAATGTTCAACCTTGACCACTTTGGATGGTTTGTACGGTTTGAAAACTATAACAGATAGTCTAATAATTAAGGATGGAGATATGACTTCTTTTGAAGGATTGCGAAATCTTGGAACCATCGGAGGGAATTTTAAAGTAATTGCTGAATCTTCTTATTCTTATTATTATTCTTTAAATTCTTTATCTTCTTTTAAAGGTTTAAGTGGTTTAAAAAGCATTGGAGGGGATTTTGAGGTGAATGCTAAATCTTCTTCTTATTCTTCTTCTTCTTCTTTAAAATCTTTAGCATCTTTTGAAGGTTTAGAGAGTCTTGAAACAATCGGAGGGAATTTTAAAGTAATTGCTGGATCTTATTCTTCTTTAGAGTCTTTATCTTCTTTTAAAAGTTTAAGTGGTTTAAAAAGCATTGGAGGGGATTTTGAGGTGAATGCTAAATCTTATTCTTCTTTAAAATCTTTAGCATCTTTTGAAGGTTTAGAGAGTCTCACAAACATAGGGGGAGGCAAATTAACTATAAATTATTGTAGCTCATTAAATAATATAGATGCCCTTAAAAATATTGAATCGCTTAACGATATATCAATTACAACATGTCCCAAATTATATGATTTCTGTGTCCTCCAAAATGTAGTACAAAATATGAGTGGCACTTTTTATTTAAATAACAATGGCTATAACCCGACAAAATACCAACTTTTAAACGGAGAATGTTCACAAATTCCGCAAGAATAATTCATCATTTCTACTCCTATACTTTAAACGTTGGGAGTAGGAATTTTTAAAACTTAAAACTTATAGACATGGATACAATTACATTGAAAGTAAAAACTACTAAACCAACTCAAGAAATTGAGCTCAGATTTTCAGAAACAAGAAGTTCGAAACCTATCCAATTTGAAATAGACTGGGGAGATGGAACGCTAAATACACAGACATCTCATGTTTATAAAATGCCTGCTAATTAGAATACAATTTATCAAATAAGCAATGAGACAGCAAACTAAACAGAAAAAAGCACTTTTATTATTGAACTTGGAGGTTTCTGATAGGATGAAAGATCTTGTCAATAAAGAAGAATATGGATATGCCATCTTAAATCTATGGAATCAAATTGAAGCAGGATTGAAATTATCCAGATGCATAGAAAAAGGTGCGTATCCGAAAAACTTAGATGTAAGATGGACAGGTTTTTTAAAAATATTAAATGAAGAAATGCCTGAAATATTGAAGGTGATTTTTAGTAAGGAACAAAATTGTTTATGGAAAATTCGTAATGAAATAGTGCACGCTAACCAAACTATATCGCAAGAACAATATGAACAATTTTATGAAAAAGGTAATCTTTTATTGAATAAGTTGAGAGAAAATCTATCATTGAAGTATGACTTTGAGAATGGATTGCCCAAAACAAAGAAAAAGACGAAGAATAGAAAATGAATTATATAAATAACATTAATATGAAACAGATTTACATTTTATTGGTTACTATATGTGCCATTGCTTTTACTGCGTGTTCAAAAGATGATGATTCATCAGAAGATGGAAAAGAAGGGGTAATTACGTTGGTTCATAGAACTGATTATTCTGCTAGTAGTCCTGTGCGAATACAAATTGGGGCTTTTAATAAGGGAGACATTATTACAATTGATTGGGGAGATGGAAATGTTGAAAATGCCAATCTGGAAACGATGTGTGATAATATTTTTTCAACCTATGGCATTGGTCATAGATATCCTAAATAGTAATCCTTATATTATTACAATTAAAGGGAAAATTAGAGGCTTTTGGTGTTACACCAAGCACATAACCTCATTAGATGTCAGTGGGTGTCCTGCATTGACTTCCTTACGATGTTATGGCAATAACCTAACCTCATTAGAGGTCAGTAAGAATACTGCCTTGACTAAGCTGTCTTGCGGTAATAATAGCTTAACTTCATTAGATGTCAGTAAGAATACTGCCTTGACTAGTTTGGATTGTGGCAATAATAGCTTAACTTCATTGGATATAAGTAAGAATACTGCCTTGACTTATTTACGTTGTGGAAATAATAATCTCTCTGCAAGTGCCCTGAACAAGATTTTTAACGATTTACCAATAAATGATGGAAACATTTATTTTAACGATAATCCCGGAACTGATACTTGTGATAAGAGAATACTGGACTATAAGAGATGGGAATGTAATTGTAGATAAAATCTTAACCTATCACCATTCCTGATATGAGTCCTGAGAATGGTGATATCAAAACTAAAATAATATGAATGGTAAAATTTGTGCTTTAGATGAATTTAAAGAATTCCTAAAACAGCTTGTTGAATCCGGCAGATTAGAAGGTACAGAGTTAGGGGTTGCAAAATTAGTTCTGGGCAAAGGATATGGAGTCTTGTCTCCTGAACAAATGAAAGTGTTTGACAGAATGATTGATACAAATGTAATAGAAAACTGTCAACGGTGTGGTGTCCCTATTCCTTGGGAAGAAATGTTTATTGCTATTGATAATGGTGGTTATTGTTGTTATTGTCAGCATATGATGGAAAAGATTGAAAAGGAATAAATATAATTTACCCCCATTTCTGATATTTAAATAGGGATATTCAGTAAATGTCCCTAAAAAGTAAGATGGCATATAAAGTTG
>ERZ780148.1544-NODE-1544-length-15357-cov-3.665338_pt1 | contig 15357 bp, 13 predicted proteins | sample MGYA00510984_ERZ780148 | MGnify/ENA primary metagenome ERZ780148 (study PRJEB29588, sample SAMEA2160902) | human gut metagenome | biome: human gut; feature: human-associated habitat; material: faeces | place: Denmark | collected 2008/2010 ...
AGAAAGGAAGTTTCCTATGGCTGCAAAACAGAAAATTTTAATTGTAGATGATGATAATAATATTGCAGAGCTGATTTCCCTTTATCTCACAAAGGAATGCTTTGACACAAAGATTGTAAACGATGGGGAGGAAGCACTGACCGCATTTGAGCAGTATAATCCAAACCTTATTTTGCTCGATCTGATGTTACCTGGAATCGACGGCTATCAGGTGTGCCGTGAGGTACGTGCAAAGGCAAATGTTCCGATCATTATGCTCTCCGCAAAAGGTGAAATTTTTGACAAAGTGTTAGGTCTTGAACTCGGTGCGGATGATTATATGATGAAACCTTTCGATTCGAAGGAACTTGTTGCCCGCGTCAAAGCCGTGTTAAGACGTTATCAGCCAGTGAAAACCGAGGAAGTGATCCCGGATCTGAAATGTGTCAAATATGAAGATCTGGTCATCAATCTTTCGAATTACTCCGTCATTTATATGGGGCAGGCAGTGGATATGCCGCCAAAGGAACTGGAACTTTTATATTTCCTTGCTTCCTCTCCAAATCAGGTTTTCACCAGAGAACAGCTCTTAGACCATATCTGGGGCTATGAATACATCGGTGATACAAGAACGGTGGATGTCCATGTAAAACGTCTCCGTGAAAAGATTAAAGACCATGCGAACTGGAGCCTTGCTACGGTATGGGGAATTGGATACAAATTTGAGGTCAGAGATTAAATGAAACGTACATTATACTTAAAGCTTTTAGGTGGTTATCTGCTTTTTGGCCTGCTTGGTTTTCTCATCATTGCGACCTTCACTTACCACCTCACCTTCCAGCACCTTGAAAAAAAAGAGGCTCAGAATTTATACCGGGAATCTGCCCTGATCTCATCCAGTTATGCGCAGAATTATTTCAGCAATTCCATGACGTTAGATGAGATCAACGAGCAGCTCAGTGCCCTGGACACTTATCTGAACGCAGATATCTGGATCGTGGATACACACGGAAAGATTCTGATCAATACTGCTGCCACAGAGACTACAGAAGAAACGATTCCAGACTTTGATATGACAGACTTCGGCAACCGCTATTATCGTGTCGGGACTTTTTACGATTATTTTCAGGAAAATATGCTGAGTGTATTTTCCCCGATCACTGTCAACTACAAAGTGCGTGGCTATGTGATCATCCACAAATCAGAATCGTATCTGACCGCATCTGCAAACAGTCTGTCCGCGATTGCATACACAACACTGGCTCTGATCTTTGCCGCAGCGTTTGTCGTACTTGCATTATTTACATATGTAGTTTATATTCCGATCCGCAAGATCACCCATGCGGCAGACGAATATTCCAAAGGAAATTTTGATGCCAAGATCGACGTGCACTCCAATGATGAGATTGGTTATCTCGCCGCATCCTTAAACTATATGGCGAATGAGTTGAACACGTTAGAGGAAGATCAGAGAAAGTTTATCTCCAATGTCTCACACGATTTCCGCTCCCCGCTCACCTCGATCAAGGGATATGTGGAAGCGATGTTAGACGGAACTATCCCGGTCGAAATGCAGGAAAAATATTTAAATATCATCCTTTTTGAGACAGAGCGGTTAAATAAGCTGACAAAAAGTCTTCTGGAATTAAATAAATTTGGTTCTCATGGTGTTATGCTGGATGTGACGGATTTTGATATCAACCAGACGATCAAGACAACGCTCCTGACTTTTGAGGGAATCTGCGCCAACAAACATATCCGCTTCAACCTGATTCTCTCCGGTGAGCAGTTGTTTGTCACTGCTGATTTCAGCAAAATCCAACAGGTACTTTACAATCTGATCGACAATGCGATCAAGTTCAGTCATCAGGATTCCACGATCACGATTGAGACAACCGAGAAGAACGACAAAGTATTTGTCTCGGTCAAGGATACCGGAATCGGTATTCCCAAAGACAGTCTGAAAAAAATCTGGGAAAGATTTTACAAAACCGACCTGTCCCGTGGAAAAGACAAGCGCGGCACCGGTCTTGGACTTTCCATTGTAAAAGAAATCATTCAGGCACATGGAGAAAATGTCAACTGTATCAGTACAGAGGGCGTTGGCACAGAGTTTATTTTCACTCTGCTGATTGCCAAAGATAAAGAATAAAAACGAAAAGCGGAAGCTGTGTTTTAAGACAGCTTCCGCTTTTCGTTTCTGAAAATATCCACAATAATTCTATACGCTTCTCATCCCACTTGTTTCTCTAACTTCCGTAGCAGTGTCACAATCGGAACAATCAATATTCCACAGAAGAAATTGCTGACACCGTGCACAAAATCCCACGGCAATCCTGCAATGATCCAGGCGATCATCCCCTTAAAACTCAGTCCAAAAAGAATTGCCTGCGCCGGGGCATAGAGTGTTCCAAACAAAAATCCGTGACATGCATTTACTACCATATACACAATTGGCTGTATCTTCTTCGGAATTTTTCGTGGAAGCAGCATGGTCACGCCCCACAGAATTGTCCAGAGATACAGATACGGTATCCACCATGTCGCAAATCCCGTAAACAATCCATTCAGTAATACATACGTGTAAATCGGATACAGTGCCTTTTTCCGATAAACAAGTGTAAAAGAAATTGTAAAAACTCCAAGCAAATGCACATTCGGCAGTAATTCCATAAATACTTTTGATGCATACATCAAAGCACCAAGCATACCGAATATTGCCACTTCCCTTGTTTTCAGCTTCATTATTTTTCTACCTTAAACTCGTAGGTATCGCCTTCGTTCACCGGAGTGGAATCCACACCTGTGCTTGCATACTCTCCATTTACATAGAATGCCCAGTAAGTTCCGTCTGTATCATAATCTGCAGTGATTCCGTTTACAGTCTTTACATAAAGACCGTACTCGCTGTCATCTCCTTCGATCAGATTCAGCTCTAACAAAGCGTCGCCGACTGTTTCTTTATCTGTGCTGACCACAAAGTTTGTCTCGTTTCCATCTGCATCCACCACGATAAAAGTAAATTTGACACTGCCTTCGCCTAATATGATCTCCTGCGCCGCAGCAGCATCCACACTCTCTGTCTCTGCAACCGCTTCTGTCTCTACAGTTGACTCAGTATTAACGATTGCTGTCTCTGTGTTTTTCTGGGCATCTGCTGTTCCCTCTGTCTTGCTTCCGCATCCTGCTACAGTAAATGCCATAGCCAGCATCATGCAAAGGAGCATCGATTTGATTTTTTTGCCTGTTAATTTCATTTTGGTTTTCTCCCTTTTTTCATTTTAATACACAATCACAAAACCCTAACCTAAGCTATACAAATTGTGAAAAATTATATTTACTTTTTTATGAGTTTTGCAATTACTTATAAAAGCAACAGGCTATATGTTAACATATATCTTTTTTTATGGCAATGCATTTATTTTATAGTCATGAACAGCCCTGATTTTCGTAATGCCGGGCGAAGTGCCATGTAGATTGCAACTGCGGCAATCACAGAGAGCACTGCGTTGATGCTTGTTGCAGCAATGTTCCATGCAAGTGTCACTTCTGCTGCCGGTTTTCCAATAATCACTCTCTTATAAAAATATCCGACAAGTGGATCGAATATCATATTAAAAACCATGCCACAGATTGATGCGATCACTGTCCATTTCAATACATGCTTTGTGTCATTGGATGTGGAAATTTTTCCGATTTTATGTGCGACTAGTCCGGTAATCAGACCAATGCAGAATTTCAGCAAAAATGTCTTTGGAGCATAAATGATATAAACCGGATCAAGCAGATCACCGATCGTCATTCCGATTGCACCGCCAAGCCCGCCGTATACGCCGCCAAGCAGTAATGCACCTAATACACAGACTGCATTTCCAAGATGCAGGGAAGTAGCGTCACCACCCGGAAGTGCAATCTTAATCTGCAAAAACGTAAATACTACATAGGACAATGCCGCCATTAAGGCTGTCAGGGTAAGTTTGTAAACTTTTTCATTTCTCATAATTAAAATTCTCCTCTTGTAAATTTGATCAGATTCTTTGTTTCGTCCGAATCCTTACCCCATATCTTACGCAAAATTGGCTTTGTGTATATATCCAGTTTTATTTATTTTGAGCATGCCAGTTTTAGAAAGATCAGCTATCTTTTCTGTTATCTCTCCTGAAAAAATTCAATTTCCTCGCCAACCGGTCCGATGCAGAACGCAACGCGGATCGGAAATGGCGGATTTGACGCACACTTCCCTGTATTAACATAAATTGTCAATGCTGTTGTCAATTTCATCATAAGTCAGATTAAGCCGGATATTTTCCCATATATTCCTCATACAGTTTTTCGTTCTGTGATATATACAGTCCATCAAAAAGTGTACTATCCGCACCAATTTCAAAGAAATTTTTCAACATGCTCATATTGAGTGTTTTTCCAAAGCGACGTGATCTTGTAAAAAGATTCACTTCTCCCCAGTTCTGCAAAAGCTGCTGAATAAGTCCTGTTTTATCAATATAATAAAAGCCTGCTTCCCGCAATTTTTTCAAATCATAATTATAATATTACTCTCGATCACTATCCCTGATTTTTCAATTCTATCTTTTTCCTGCTCATACTCTCCCGGCAGCATGCGCCATGCAAGCCCGCAGCCTGCAGAAATCTCCTGTGGTAACGGAATCAGTCTGCCCGGAATTTTCTGCTCATGACAGTAATCTTCCATCGCCATCGCGGCTGTTGTCGTGTGAAAAGTAAGTATCTGGTAATTTTGTTTTGTGCGCATATCGTCGTCACCTCCGCTACAAACCAAGCATATTAGCCAGTTTTTCACACGCCCCATCTTCTGCAAAAATATTAACGCCTTCCAGATCCGTACTTCTGTTCGCAAAAGCTGGGAATAAAAAACCTGCCTGTGGCATGCCCGCCTCATATTCTCCTACCGTCGGACAGACCGCCACGACCAGAAAACGATAAACCTCCTCCGATTCCCACTGGCTCTCCTTGTCTGCGCCTTTTACCGGAACATCATAGTTTCCACAGAAAACCTCGATCGTGTAAGGTTTATCCACAACATAGCGTTCCCCGATATATTCATACAATGAATACAACAGTGCATCGTTTTTCAGTTCGCAGTCCCTCAATGCCGTCAGCAGATGCCAGATACTTCCCGGTTTCTTCTGTCTGCTGTCAACCCTGTAATTTTTCAACTGCTCATTGGTTTTTGCATATGGGATTGTCTTGGCGATCGCAAGCTGTTTCTCTTTGTCTGCCGGAGACAGCTTTAAAAAATGGGTGTTGAATGAGCCGTCAATGAATCCTTCCTCGTCCATATAAGCACCCGCTACACGGTTAAAACAGTTTCTTGCTATCGTCATTCTTCTGGTCAGTTCCAGCATATCTTCTCTGTCGATGTGCATGATAATATCTCCATTTATATCTGATGTTTTTCCAAAATCTCCTGCCACGCCCCAAGCAGCCTCTCCATCTGGAACGCCGCATTCGCCGGACTTGTGGAGGGAAGTTTTCGGATGTCCCTGCCAGTGACCGGATAAGTATACTTTTGATACAGGTCATATGCTTTCGCACCATTGGCATAGATTGTCCTGATCGGCGCATGGTCAAGGATCACAGACAGCTCCGCCGGCACAACATTTTTGATGGAACTGTCGGAAGAACCTGCAATATCGCACTCTGCGATCACATCCCACAGCGCAATATGATGTTTTAACAGCAAATCCTTTTTCTCTGGGATTTTCCCCGGCACAGGCTCTTCAAAAAGTGCCGCAATGACTTTCCAGAAACGGTTCTGCGGATGTCCATAATAAAAATTCTGCTCTCTCGACTTCACGGAAGGAAGCGTACCGAGAATCAATATCTCTGAATTTTCATCAAAAATGGGATCAAATTCATGTTTTACATGCGTTAATTCCTGATTTTGCTGTCTCATGTCAAATTCCTGCAATTCTATAATATAAAAGGTATTCTTGTCCACCTCTTTCGTCCTGACACTTATTTTATCACAAAAATATTTTTTCACATACAATAAAATGCATACTCCACAAACATTTTATTGTCAAAAAAAGAACAGTCCTCACATTTTTTATGTTAAGACTGTTCTTTCTGTCCACGTTCAACTTTTATGAAACTTCGCACCGGTCAAATTCCAGAACGACTTTAAATAAATCTCCATCCACGAAAAGCTGCATTTTTCCATGCATAAGTTCCATCAGGCTTCCTGCGATCGACAAGCCCAGACCATTTCCTTCTGTGTTTCTGGAACTGTCACCACGGACAAACCGCTCCATCAGCTCCTCGCTGGAAATGTTCAGCGGATATCTGGATGTGTTGCGGAATGTAATCTGCACTTTTTCTCCGGTCTGCTCTAAATTGATATAAACTCTTGTCTCCGGCTGTGCGTATTTGCATATGTTGTTCATCAGATTATCAATGACACGCCAGAAATGTCTGCCATCCGCCATAATATAAATCGGTTCTTCCGGCTTTTTGATCTGAAGATCTAATTTGTTCTTCTCCGTTTTCTCCTTAAATTCCCCTACCGTCTGTACCAGAAAAACACCTGCCTCCAGTTTTTCCAGATTCACGGAAAGGCTTCCGCTTGACGCTTTGGATGCTTCTATTAAATCTTCGATCAACTTTTTCAGGCGGGCAGACTGCCGCTCTAAAACCTCTAAATATTCCTTTGCATTCTCATTTGGGATCTCCTCTTTTTCCAGCAGATCCACATAGTTGATAATGGAGGTAAGCGGTGTCTTGATGTCATGCGAGACATTGGTGATCAGCTCTGTCTTGAAACGCTCGCTTTTCATTTTCTCGTTTACCGCTTTGGATACGCCCTCATTGATGCGGTTTAAATCTGCCGCATGCTCTTTTAGTGCCGGAAGCATATGTTCCGTGTTGATCTGATAATCCAGATCGCCCTCTGCGATATGTTTTCCGCCTTCCTGAAGTCTCTTCATCTGAATTAAGACCTCACCGCCCACAAACAGGATCACAGCTTTCTCTGCAAACCAGACGATCATGATTTTAGAATAATCGACACCAAACACAACAAAGATCAGAACTTCCAAAAAGTTTACGCCAAGAAAAATCGCAAGCCCTTTCCACAGGATGGACTTATTCTCGCCCACTTTGTTCCAGCCACGGTAGATCGAACGGAGCACTTTATAGATGAGTGTATTTCTCCACCATTTTCCAAGTTTGATGCACACTGCAAAATCCAGAAGATACCCTAATGCCAGCCATCCGCCACATAAAAGCAGAAAAAGCATTGCCGCCGCATAAAAAACATAGTTGTCAGGACTTCCGGCATTGCCAAGCAATGAAATGCCCACTGCCAGACTTGATTCTGCTGCTAAAAATATGACAGTAAACAAATCGGCCGGTACTTTGCAAAGAAAACTTCCCTGCACCTGTTCCTGATCTTTTTTATGCCCTGCTGCACTTACCAGATAGACAAAGCTTGCCACAAACACGATCAGGCTGAGTGCGAGGATCACATACACGCTGTATTTCATGTGATCCGCCAGATTCACAATCTCATTGATCTGGACAAAATAATCGCTGCCCCAGACTCCGACACCCTCTTTTTTCATAAGACTATCCGCATCCGGAATCACAGATAGTACATAGTAATCGGTTCCTGCATCACTGCCCTGAACAGTGGAAAGGAAATCTGCCTCGGTGGAATCATAATCGGTACGGTTTTTTATCATATCATCCGGCAGCCCTCCGACATAGGAAAGCTCTACCGGCTGCGATGTAACCGTTGTCGGTGCACTCACGACTGTCTCTGACACTGTGACCTGCTCTGTCTGCTGTTCCTGCGTATATGGATAACGCATCTCTGCCGTCCAGTCTGATGTTCCATAAGAATAGGTGGTTGCAGTCAGCTTCCAAAACGTCAACGGTGCATTTTCCAGAATATTTATTACATTATGCAGATCATTTTCATCTGCCCCCTTTGCATTCTGGATGGTAATACAAAGTACCGCCTGACCGTCACCTTCTGACATCCCCTGCTGCAGTGCCTCATACTCTTTATCTGCCGTATTATATACATACGCATAGTCTGTCGTCTCTCCTGTGCTGTCATCCACCAGTGTCACTTTCACTTCTGACACTGGGAAATAACATATTTCAGTTGCAGCTTCTTCTTCTGAAATCTGTGCAGATGACACATCTGACACCTGATAATAAAAAATACCGCTATCTGTATCATACACATATTCATTGATATATTTATTTCTGTACTCTCTGGTACTGTGCGAAATGTAATACCCGCCAAGCACAGAGTTTTCCACATAAATCGATGTATCGTCATTGATATTGCACTGGAAAAGGTGGAGTTGACCGAGACTTACTTTCTCATCAAAATTTGACTGCACATAGGTGTTCTGCTGATTCAGATCCAGTTTTTCCAATTCCTCGTAATTGGACGCTTCCACAACTCCATACCGGAAGTTGGTATCCTTAAAATAGGTTTCATTTTCCGTGTTATTCAGATTCAGCAGCACTCTCGCAGAGTACTTTCCGGCAATCCGCTCAAACTGCTCCTCCCGGATCTCCTGTACACTTTTCGTATAAAAACCAAGTTCACTGATGATATACGCCCCGGCTGTGCCTGCCAACAGCATCAGGGCTGACACCGTGATCAAAATCCACGCAATGATTTTTGCCACGGGCGATTGTTTCAACTGTTTCATATCGACTGTCCTTTCTTACTTACACTTCCATTTTATAGCCTCTTCCCCAGACAACTTTTAAGTGTCTTGGTTCCGCCGGATTGTACTCCACTTTCTCCCTCAGATGTCTGATATGTACCGCTACCGTATTCTCATTCCGAAATGGATTATCGTTCCACACTTTCTCATAAATTTCATTCGGTGAAAAAACCTGCCCCGGATGCTGCATCAGAAGTTTTAAAATATCATACTCGGTTCTTGTCAGCTGCACTTTATCCCCATCAAGTGTCACTTCCTTCGTGACATCATTCAGTTCGATCCCACCGATTACGATCGTGTCCGGTCTGACCGTGCCGCCTCCCAGTTTCATGTAACGCCTGAGCTGGGATTTCACGCGCGCCTGCAGTTCCACCGTATTAAACGGTTTTGTCACATAATCATCTGCGCCCACGGTAAGTCCGAGCACCTTATCGGTGTCCTCGCTTTTGGCGGTGAGCAAAATCACCGGAACATTGCTGACTTCACGGATTTTCAACATTGCTGTGATGCCGTCCATCTCCGGCATCATAATGTCCATAAGAACAAGATGAATATCTTCATTCTTTAAAATTTCCAACGCCTCTCTGCCGTTGTAAGCCTCAAAAACCTGATAACCGTCTGCCATCAGATATATTTTCAATGCGGAAACAATATCTTTTTCATCATCACATACTAATATACGGTACATTTTCTTCTCCTCCGGATTCGAATGTTCTCAGTGCGTAACTGAATCATTCCCTTTATGATCATGTACTTATTGTAAAGGATTCTTTATGAACTTCCAATGAGGTAAAACATTAAGATTTGATGAAGTTCTTTCGCTTTTTTCCTCTCTTCCATGCATTGGAAGCATTGCCAATCGCCTCCTATTGTCTATTTGTTACAAACTTGTTACAATTCATTTGTCCTTAAGAAATATGTTTGTAATATTCAAGCATTGGTTCCCGGCTTCTCCACGAAGTCGAATACCGGTTTGGAACTGTCTGAAGGACAAATGATAACGATTTATGCGTCATCAAAAAATAAAAATAAGGAGGTCGTCACTATGTGTTTTACAACTAATTGCGCTGAATTATTTAATCTGATCTGCAGATATTTTAAAATTGGTTGCTAATTCTGTTTCAGATATTCAGCTATAAGATGATTTATACAATGGGATATTAAAAATATTCTCTATTGTATAAAAAACAGGCAGCCCCGATGTTCGTAATGAACATTGGGGCTGCCTGTTTTGCTAATCTCTATTTATTTCATTTGTTTCTGGTTTTATCAGCAGTATTCCTTGATATAATCTGCAAAATACGGCAGCGCAAGTGAGACATATCCCTGTCGGTTATTCAATATTCCTCTTTTTATCAAACGATCCCTGTACATTGAATAACTGCCTGCCTTTTCACCCATAAGCTTAAGTATTTCATCACGCTTATATTCTTCCTTTTCTGTCAGCAGTCCAGCCAGAAATCGATCCATTTCCGTCATCTCTTCCCATATTTTTTCATAGGAATATGCAAATAATTCTGACTTTAACTTTGAAAGGATATCTTCCAGTGTCTCATTCTCTTTTTTCTTAAAACACAGCACTCCTAATTCCTGAAAAGCATAGGCATATCCCTTTGTAATCTTCGCCAGCTCTCTTGCCTGACTGACATCAATGTTTAATTTGCTCCTGTACATCTCCGTCATTCTTATCATATTCAGAGGTTCTGTCTTCACTGTCGTCGCTCTTCTGAAAAAGGTAAGGTTTTTGACATTGCAAAGTTCCTGAATATTTTCATATAAACCAGTGCATACAAAATAAACCGGATAACCCGCACGAAGCCATCTTCCATATTCTGATGCAAACTTTATCATCTCTTCTGATTTTGATACTTCATCAATCCCTATTAATATCTTTCTTCCCTTCTTCTGGACATTCTGTATCATTTCTTCAACCTCTACACCAATGTCAAAGAAATGATTACTCTTGTCCGCTGTATATCCTATTCCACCGCCAGAGCCCAGCACTGTTGCTGAAATATTGATTCCAGTTGTTTTTTTCTCTTCTGAACCGAAACCGGCTTTGACTAACATTGCCGCTATCTGTTCGAGGATATCCCTTGTTGGATTCACATCAAAAACAAGCCAATTTATATACCTGTTTTCATTATTCTTCAATTCTTCTTCCACCTTCGCAAGTATCACTGTTTTCCCGGAACCTCTGACGCCTGTTATTTTATATACCGACTCTGATGGATTTTCATATACAAAATTTTCTAATATCTCTTCTGTTTTTTCTGTGTGTATATAGGTATATTCCGGAGTTTTGCTAAATGTTGTTGTAAATGGATTCTGCATAAGTCACCTCACAATATTTTTTGCCGTTTATAGTTCTTTATACTTTTTGTAACATTTTATAGTTTTTTATACTTTTTCTATTGTTTTATACTTTTTTATAGATTTTTATACTTTTACATTCATTTTATACCTTTTTATACTTTTTAGCAATAATTTCTTTTATATAAAAAAAGAAGATACCAGCATATCTAATGCCAATATCTTCCAAAATTTCCATTTTCTTTACTCTGCCTCCCGCAGCCGTTCCACAATACTCTGTCTGCTTCCCGCCTGATAAAGTACCGCAGGGATCAGGCAGCCGAGCACTGCAAACACCGGAAGCATCGCAATAACCGGAAGGATGGTGAAATGATAAGTGCAAAACCAGAACATCTTCTCCATCATGTCTCCTGATAATGGTCCGCAGACCAAAGACAGAAGAAACGCCACCACCACAGAACCGGCAGTGTAAAACAGCCCTTCCTGCACAAGCATCTGCTTTAACTGGCGGTTTGTCATTCCAACCGACTGTAACACTGCAAACTCTCTTTTTCTTGCAAGGATTCCGGTCATGATCGCGTTGAAGAAATTTAAAATACCGACCAGTCCGATGATCGCACACAAAACACCGCCCAGAAGGAAAAACATTTTCTGAAACTGTTCAAATTCACTTCGGATAGAAGCTTTGCTCTCATACATCAGAACAGAAGTATCTCCTGCCGTAAGTTCCGCAAGATAACGCTCCGCTGCATTTTCCGCTTCCATATCCGGAGTATCAAACAGATAGAATTTCCGGATCAGCTCTGCACCGCAGTCCTCCCTCATCCGTTCTGCCGGAAGTATTGTGTCATATCCTAATCCGCTATAGCGGAATGTCATGGCATATGGAACTTTCACAAGTGCGCACACGGTATAGTCCACTTCCCTTGGTTCTTCCTCACGGATCTCCACATACTCTTCCGGCGTTGTCGCAGGATCAGCAGGTTTACCTGTCCTGGTGTCAATCCCATACATATTCTGGTAAACCATGGTGAGCGTATCCCCTATTTTGGGATAACGTTCTACATTTTCCACATTGCCATAATCATCTGTGTGGACACGGATCGCAATTGCATGTGTATTCTCATCAAACAAAGGATCCAGTTCTCCATCCAATACCGTCACTTTTTCAAAGAGTGTCTCATCCAGACCTTCCAGTATCGTTGGCGTCTTTATCTCACTGCCTCTTTTTTCATAATACTCCAGTTCTTCTTCCAGCTTTTCTTCGCCAAGATACGGTACTGCCATTTTCTTATATTGCTCTGTATCCATCCATACCATTGTGGTCATATCTGTCGTATAGCCGCTGCCGCTGACCGTCTCACTCGTATTTTCCTGAATTTCTGCAATTGTTTCTTCTGAAATATATTCATCTGCATCATTGTAGCGGAAATAATCTGTGCTGCTCACGATAAAATCGGCACAGGTTTGTTGTGAAATGTATTTTTCCGTATCAAAACCACCCACAAAAGAACAGAGTACATTCAAAAGTGTCACCGAAAGTGCCAGGGATATCACAACAAGAACTGTTTTCTTTTTGTTTCTTCCCAGATTGGCAAATGCCATCTGATAAACCTTTGCTCCATGCGAGCTGCGGCGCTTTTTCTTCACACTGACACACTCTGTATATTTTGTTGCTTCCACCGGAGAAACTTTTGCTGCCATTTTTCCGGGCTTTGTACAGGAGAGGAAAACAGTGATCACTGCAAAGATTGTAGAGCCGGCAAAAATTACCGGGGAACTGCTGATCGTTACATGTGTTCCCACAACTGTTGTGCCCTTTAAAACAATAGGTGTCAGCCATGCCCCGATTCCATATCCCAGAAGAAGTCCGGCCGGAATACCCACCACACACAAAAGGAATGCCTGCTGTCTGATCATTCGTTTTAACTGCCGCGGCGTTGTTCCGATTGTCTTAAGCAGCCCGTAAAACCGGATATCTCCGGTAACTGAAATCTGAAAAATATTATAAATGATCAGATATCCGGTAAAAATCACAAGAAGCAGAAATGCTGCGATCGCAGCAAGAAGTTCCGGATCCATCCCTGCATTTAGCTGTGAAGCAGTAAGACCCCAGTTGACTCCGATACGGGCACTGTTCTCCTGATCTCTCGTATTCCAGTCATATCCTAAGTCTGTGTCGATTTTCTGCATCTGTTCCTCGATATTTAATTTTGAAGGCAGCATGACATTCAGGTCTGTCCGGAAAGCTTTCTCTCCTGATGCCACCCACTTTTCTTCCACTGACTTCACGTAGTCTTTTGATACATTGATATAATGAACCGGCATCAGATCATCATATTCCCAGTATCCTGACAGAATAAACGTATCTGTTTCCTGAAATCCCCCATTCGTTTTATCTCCAGCCTGATACTCTATCGTCACCTTTGCTCCCAGCTCCGGTGTCACCCCGAGCAGCTTTAATGCAACCGTGTCCATTGCGATCTCATTGCTCTTCTCAGGTTCTCTTCCTGTCGTTGGTGTCGCATAGCTCCATTTTGTACAGTTTTTATCCATGTAACTGACTTCTGCCGGAACTTTTCCAAAAACACCTGTGGTGCAAAATCCACATACGGTGCGTTCTCCGGCTTCCCTGATTCCCGGATGTACTGATATTTTTTCCACCTGTTCCTCACTCAGTTCTTTGAACGTTCCGTCCGCATAGCCGCCTGCCTGTCTGAAATTGTAAGTTTCATAACTCTCATTCAGCGACATAAGAATTGTGAAAAGTGATGTAAATAATAACGTGGTAAGAGCAATCGCAAAGATTGCGATAACATTTCTTTTTCTGGTCGCCCACAGCGATTTATAGCTTAGTCTGCGTATGCATTTCTGATTTTTTACTTTCATAATTTTTCTCCGTTTCCTATTCGAATCTGTCCTGTACCTGTCAGTGTCTTTTACTTTATAATACGTCCGTCCTCAATTCGAATAATACGGTCTGCCAGCTGCGCGATCTCCTCATTGTGTGTGATCATCACAATAGTCTGTGCGTATTTCCGGCTGGTCACTTTCAAAAGACTCAGCACATCCTGACTGGTCTTTCCATCCAGATTTCCGGTCGGCTCATCCGCCAATATGATCGCCGGTGCTGCCGCTAATGCCCTTGCGATCGCCACCCTCTGCTGCTGTCCGCCGGAGAGCTGCCCCGGAGGTGCATCCAGTCTCTGCTGCAATCCAAGTGTCTCTGTAATGCTATCGATAAATTTTCGGTCTATCTTTCCACCGTCCAGTTCAATCGGCAGCACGATATTTTCATAGACATTTAAGACCGGAACCAGATTATACGCCTGAAATACAAACCCGATCTTCTGATTGCGGATCATGGACAGTTCCTTGTCCTTTGCACCAGCTACATCCACGCCATCCAACATATATTCGCCTTCTGTCGGCCGATCCAGAATTCCGATAATATTCATCATGGTAGTCTTGCCGGATCCGGAAGAACCTACGATGGATACAAATTCGCCTTTGTTGACCTTCAGATCAATACCGTGAAGGATCTCCAGCTCATTTGGCTGACCAATATAAAATCGCTTAATAATATGATGTAACTCAATCATTGTATGTTGTTTCGTCATGTTACACCTCCGGCCTAAAATCCGCCCGGACCGCCGCCACTGGATCTGCCACCTCCCGGTGTTCCGCCGCCTCCAGGTGCTCCACCGCCTCCTGGTGCTCCTCCGCCCATGTCGAAGGTGATGCCATCCTGCATATCACCGGCTTCACCGTTAGATTCCTGGTTGATCAGCGGAGTGTTGTAATATACTTTTGTATTTTCATCAATCCCATCACCAGAGATTTCTACATAGTAATCACTCTCCATGCCTACGGTCACCGGAACCTGTGTCTTCTCTCCATTCTGATCAATATTTACATAGGAATTACCGTCCTCATCCGCTGTCACGCAGTCATAAGGAACGGTCAGCACATCATAGACAGCATCTTTGACAATGCTTGCTTTGGCAGTCATACCGATCCGCAGATTTGAATTAGGCTCATCCAGTGCGATCTCATAATATGCAGCTTTAGTGTCCTTCCATTTCAGGCGCACTGCATGGTTCTCCCTCTTTCCCATCGCCGATTCAGAATCCGCCAATTCTTCCTCCGTCCACATTGTAAAATGCTCCGCTGATACGCTGCCACATGGTGCCGTTTCTAAATCAGAGTCCTCCTCATAATCAGTGATAAACAAAGCGTCTGACGTTTCATACTGCTGCACATAGAGTGTTTCCGGCAGATATTCCGCATACTTTGCATAATCTGTCAGAAAATCCGCATAGGTGTCTTTTTCCTTTAA
>ERZ780148.1550-NODE-1550-length-15331-cov-5.117570_pt1 | contig 15331 bp, 17 predicted proteins | sample MGYA00510984_ERZ780148 | MGnify/ENA primary metagenome ERZ780148 (study PRJEB29588, sample SAMEA2160902) | human gut metagenome | biome: human gut; feature: human-associated habitat; material: faeces | place: Denmark | collected 2008/2010 ...
CGTCGTTCGCCGAATGCATAAATGCATTCTTCTCACTTGCACTCATTATATCATATGCTTACACATATGATAGGCCTGCGGCTGATACTTATGCGCATTCGCGCGTGATATAATTCGCTACGCTCATTATATCATGGTTAAAGGATCAAAAGGTATCATGTCATTATTTGGATAGGCTGGCAGCTCAGGCACATAAAAGTGAAATTAATATTGAAATTTTAAAATAATGAGTTTATACTGTTGAATAGGAAAAAAGTAACATTTGGAAAGATGCTTTGGTCGGAGTAAAATATTATGAACGCGGTAGACAAATATTCAACAGACAATATAGCGGATAACGAAATGATAATTGCAGTAGATGATGTGATAAAGAAGGACTATGATAGTGCGGTTGTACGCATAAAGAAAGCGCTTGCACGCTTGAAGAGCACCGGTCACGTGGGAAAATATGCAGAGTATCTCAATATCCTGGGATTGGTATATGAGCTTGAGAACGATGAGTCAAAAGCCTTTGAATGTTATCTGGAGAGCCTTGCCACGGCAGAAATTATCCGCTCGAGAGATCTTAAGGCTATGGTTTACAGTAATATCAGTTCAAGCTATAGCAAGATGGGAAGAGATAAGGAAGCGCAGAGATATTTCAACGATGCCAGAGACGAATATGACAGTTCCTCAGAAAAATCTGAAGAATGTCATAAAAGCTGGGTCATGTTTGACTATATAAATCATGCGATTAACGACAGATATGTCGCATTATCTTGAAGCAATCAGCTTGCAGATAGGGTTTCCGACAGCAGAGAATTTCTCCTCGTACTCGGTCATGATGTTGCCCTCATTCATTGCGGCGTTATGATGCAGGTCGCGTGTACTGGCGTCGAGGTGCCATTTATCAGAGCTTTCAATCTCTTCCAGAGAGAAGGTGAAGAGGTCCTGGTTGTCAGTCTTGAACTCTATGCGTCCGTCAGGTGCGAGAAACAAATCATATCTGGCAAGAAATTCGCTTGAGGTGAGGCGTCTTCTTGCGTGCCTGTCCTTCGGCCATGGATCGGAAAAGTTCAGGTAAATGCGGTCAACCTCATTACGGTCAAAAATATCCGGAAGAGTTGCGGCATCAATGCACAAAAAGTGCACATTTGGCAGCTCATCCTCCTGCATTTTTTGTACAGCACGAAGAAGCACACTGGTATATCGTTCGATACCTATATAGTTAATCTCGGGATGAAGCCGTGCCAGATCCATCAGAAATCTGCCCTTTCCCATACCAACCTCTATATGAATCGGATTATTGTTTCCTAAAAAATCATGCCACTTTCCTTTTAATTCAACAGGCCCCTTTATGCAATAAGGGCTGTTGTCGATAACTTCACCGGCGCCCGGGATATTTCTAAGTCTCATGTAAATCTCCTTATAAAAACGTAAAATTTCATATAGATAATACCCTACAATTGTGTGGGTGTCAAAATAAAATGGCAAAATACGATGCACATGCCCTTGATAACATGTTTTTCATACATTATAATTAGAAATAGTACATTTTTGTTTATAGTATTGAACAGCTACCCAATTTTAGAATTAATAGGAACAGATATGAAGCATAAAATTATAAATTTAAAAAAATCAGGAATACTAATAATGGCAGTGTTTGCTATGGTCACGACGCTTTGTGCGAGACCGCTTATGGCATTTGCGGATGGTGATGACACGTACTGGCCGGAGGGACCGCAGATAAATGCACCATGTGCCGTGGTGATGGAGGTCAATACGGGTACGGTGCTCTATGAGAAAAATTCACACGAAAAGCATTATCCTGCAAGTATCACAAAGGTTCTCACCACATATCTGGCTATACTCAACTGCAAGATGGATGAGAAGGTTACATTCTCAAAAGAGGCGGTGAAGGAGAGTAGTGATGGTTCATCGAGCATCAAGAGGGATGTGGGCGAGGAGATGACTATGGAGCAGACACTATATGGAGTTATGCTTGAGTCGGCAAACGAGTGCGCATATGCTGCAGCAGAGCATACAGGCAAAAAGCTTGGGGGAGATTACAGCACATTTATTGATCTGATGAACAAGGAAGCCAAAGAATTAGGCTGTACAGATACACATTTCAACAATGCAAATGGTCTGCCAGATGAAAATCACTGGACAAGTGCATACGATATGGGGCTTATCTCGTGTGCGGCATACAGGAATGACGAGTTTCGAAAGATTACAGGCACAAAGACCTATATCATACCACCTACAAACAAGCATACCGAGGATACCCCGCTTTACAATCATCATGCGATGCTGCATCCATTTAAGTCGTATTCACAGTTTGTAAATCAGGATTGTACCGGCGGTAAGACCGGCTACACTTCAGTGGCTAACAGCACGCTTGTCACTTATGCGGAGAAGGATGGCCTGACGCTGTGCGTGGTTATTATGAATGCACAGTCGCCTGACCAGTATGCAGACACAAACACGCTGCTCAATTACTATTTCAGTAACTTCAAGGCACTAAGCATAGCTGAAAATGAAAACAGCGCAGCTGCTGACAATACGCCGGATCTGGGCGTGATGAATGAACATGGCATGTATGCAAAGGTGTCGGAAAACTATGTTGTTTTGCCAAACAACGCGGATTTTTCAAGCGTTAAAAGGGAAGCTGCTGACATGAAGTCCGACAACAAGGATGCTCTTGCTACGGTCAGATACAAGTATGGTGATCATGTGGTAGGCTGTGTGGATCTGCTGAAATCAGGAGTAAAGGTCGATCTGTCATACTTTGATGAGAACAGCAGACAGAACGTGGAAAGTGATATAATAAGGATAAAGCCGGTATATTTTCTCTGGGTGCTCGTACTTATCGCAGTGATTCTTCTGAGCATTTTCATGCTTAGAAGAATATCAGACAATATATATGTGTTGAAACACAAATGGAGCATTAAGAAGGAGCAGCGCGAGCGCTTCAGAGAGCACAAGCTTGAAAGAAAACGGCGCAGAAGGAGAGACAATCTGAAGTTCAGCGGCCGACATAAATATTAATACATTTTTTATTATGACATTATAGATGGAGGCAGAAATGAGTGATGAAAGATGCGCCCTCGTGCTTGAGGGTGGAGCCATGAGAGGTATGTATACAGCCGGAGTACTCGACTGTTTTATGGACCATGATATTAGCTTTGATGCTGTTATCGGTGTTTCGGCGGGAGCACTTTTTGGAGTGAATCTGCTGTCAAAGCAGCGCGGCAGGGTTATACGATACAATAAGAGATTTAACAGTGACAAAAATTATATGGGTATCAGGCCGCTTCTTCGGGAGAAAAACATAGTGAGTACGAAATATGCCTATGATACCGTACCAAGAGAGCTTGACCCGTTTGATGATGAGGAATACAAGAAGTCGGATATCCCATTTTATGCGGTTGTGACGAATATCAGGACAGGTAAGCCAGAATATGTGCAGATAAAGAGTGTCTTTGACCAGATGGATGTGCTCAGGGCATCGGGCTCTATGCCTGTAGTGTCAAAGCCTGTGAAGCTGGGGAATGAGTGGTATCTGGATGGCGCGGTGACGGACAGTATCCCATATGAGCATATGCTTGATATGGGATATGACAGAGTGGTTGTCGTGCTGACAAAGCCTGCCGACTATGTAAAAAAGCCTATGCCAAGGCTCTTTACATCTGTATACAAAAAGCGTTTTCCGAGGTTTTATGAGGCATTTTCAAACAGACATATCATGTACAATTCCCAGCTTGAGCATCTTAAGGAGCTTGAAAAGCAGGGCATTGCTAAGGTGTTAAGGCCGTCGGAGCACATTAAAATAAGCAAGATAGAAAAGGATCCTAAGAAGCTTGAGAGCTTGTATCAGCTTGGATTACGTGATGCGAAGAGGCTTTTAGCCGATAAGCAAGGGATGGAGAAGCGGTAATGAATATACAACAGGTACAGGCTATCATAGCTGAGGCCGTGGAAAAGCACAACGGAATAGTGAAAAAAGAAGAGCTTACAAGGCTTGGTATAGACTACAGACGTATTGATGAGCTTGTCAGGGAGGGGAAGCTTGTCCGCATCAGAAACGGCTATTACACAGACCGTGTGGAGGGCTTTTCAGAGGATGCGCTTGTCGCAGCACTCTTTCCGGATGCCATGCTTTGCATGGAAAGTGCACTTTACGCCTATGGCTACATAAAGGAAAAACCTTACGGATGGACGCTTGCTGTGGACAAAAATACATCAAAATCACGCTTTAAGATGGACTATCCAAGAATTATCCCGTTTTATACGGAGCCGGATGCGCTTATGCTTGGTGCTTCAACCATTGAGCTTGGCGGTAATACCTTTGGCATTTATGATAAGGAGCGTGTGATATGCGACTGCCTGAAGTATGAGTCGAGACTGGACCGCAATGATTTCAAGGCAGCTGTACAGTCGTACATAGCGGATACGGACAAGGATATTTCCGTGCTCATGGATTACGCAAGGGCGAGGCGCGTGGTAAAGAAGGTGCAAAGCTTCATAGGAGTATGGTTGTAGTGAGGGTAGATTTAAGACATATAAGCGATGAGAAAAAATTATCGTACAGCGATGTGTTATGGCAGTACGTGAAGCAGGATTTTCTCTGGCGCATAAATAATGCCGGTCTGGGAAAAGTGCTGTGGCTTCAAAAGCCGTATTTTGTAACAGGAGAAAAGCTGGCGTTTTATTATGTATATGGCAGCCCCGGTGGCAGGGCAGAGGATAATGGTACGCCGTTCGATGTACTGCGCAATATCATTATAGGCAATGCAGGACTTAACAGTCACAGTGATGTGGTATGGACTAATGCAGAATTATCTAAGCAGACGGCAAAGGTATCAGATAATGAACCGGACGGCAGTGATATGCAGCCGCTGATACACACGTGGAATCTAAGCGCTATGTGTGATGGCGGGGAAGTACCGTTTGCAGTGAGGCTTGAGCGCCTTAATGAAGCGGATGCAGGAGTTCCCATGACTAAAAATATTGTTTTTATGAACAGCTTTTATGGAGACGCAGATGTTTGTATTTTTTCGCCTGAATCCAGGCTCGGAGAACAGCTGTTTGAGATAATGGATAAGCTTGAGCTGGTTAGCGATATGAAACCATATGGTGATGCATATGAGATACTTAAGAGATATTCGGTCAGCGGAAGGCAGATAATTGATATTTTTAAGGTCAGAGCGAAAAATAAGCCGAAGACAGTGAGCATGCACCGGCTTGAGCAGGTGTATGGCTATCGCAGCTATGCTTATATGAGAAGGCGCTGGGAGAGGTATTGTAAGAGGCTGACACGACAGCAGAGGGCATATGCGAATGCAGGCTGGGAGGAGACACTTGATTTGATACTTGATTTCCTCACACCGGTCTGGAGCGCGTTCTGCAACGATGAAATATTTTATGATGACTGGATGCCGGAGCTTGGAAGATTTCTGGGCTAAAAAGGATATATAGGTACTTAAATGGAAAAAGAACTGATAAATAATTCACAATCAAATATTTATCCGTTTCACATGCCGGGGCATAAGCGCCGTGGCAGTGATATAGGTGCAGGGCTGGACCCGTATGCTATTGATATCACAGAGATAGACAATTTTGACAATCTGCACCACGCTGAGGGCATTATAAAGGAGGCACAGGCTGAGGCAGCGGCACTTTATGGTGCAAAGAGTGCATATTTTCTTATAAACGGAAGCACCTGCGGTATACTGGCAGCAATATCTGCGGCCACCAAAAGGGGAGACAAGGTGCTTGTAGCGAGGAACTGTCACAAGGCGGTGTATCATGCGCTGTACTTAAGGCAGCTTCACCCGGTGTTTACATACCCTGAAATTACACGGACAGGGCTGCAGGGGCAGATAACCGAGGCACAGATAAGGGCGGCATTTGATGAAAATCCCGACATAAAAGCGGTTGTGATAACCTCGCCTACATACGATGGTGTGGTTTCCGATGTGGCGGCAATCGCATCTGTGGTACATGCACATGGAGCTTTGCTCATAGTTGACGAGGCGCATGGCGCGCACTTTGGCTTTGGAGGCGGCTTCCCTCAAAATGCCATAGCACTCGGGGCCGATGCGGTCATAGTGAGCCTGCACAAGACGCTTCCGGCATTTACACAGACAGCGCTTCTGCTGCTTGGTGGGATGCGTGAAGCTGCAGTGGAGAAGTTTCTCGGCATTTATGAGACAAGCTCACCGTCATATGTGCTTATGACAGGCATAGAGCGCTGCATACACTATGTGCGCGATAACAAAGAGACAGCATTTGCACAACTTAGGAGCAAACTTGACAGATTTTATCAGAAGGTCAGTGGACTTTCGCATCTGAACGTGGTCAGAAAAAGTGATTTTTCTGCTGACGAGGCATATGATTTTGACGAATCAAAGATTATTATATTTACTAAAGAGGCTATGAATGGACATACGCTGCTTGAGCTTCTGCTCAAAAAATATGAGCTGCAGCTTGAGATGGCAGCGGGCAATTATGTACTGGCGCTGGCATCTGTCATGGATACGGATGAGGGCTTTGACAGGCTTGCGGATGCTTTGATTGAAATAGACAGCCAGCTCGAAAAATATAAGTCTGATTTTGAAGAGTTTTATGATATATTAAAACAGGAGGATGTGGTACATCAATTTTACTTTCCTGTCAAAATGGATACAACTATATACCAAAAGCTGCCTGCCGTAATGGAAATGTATGATGCATATGATGCAGACAATCAGGCGGTCTATGCCTTTAAGGCAAGCGGGAAGGTGAGCGGTGCCTTTATAAATATATATCCGCCGGGGATACCGCTTGTGGTGCCGGGAGAGATAATGAACGACAAGCTCATAGATGATGTAATAAAGGCTGTAAATTCAGGTCTTGAAGTGGATGGCCTGTATTTTGATCCGGATGCCAATATGTGGAAGTTTGTTGCGGTGCTGTAAGCAACAGTTTGACATAGCAAACAATCGTATTTATACTAATTACAATATTAAGAGGTTTACAGATGGGTAATATTTTCTGCGTGATGGGAAAAAGCGCATCAGGCAAGGACACTATATACAACAAAATACTGCAGGATGATTCCCTAATGCTTAGCAGGATTATCCCGTATACCACGCGCCCGATAAGGGACGGAGAGACACAGGATAAGGATTATCATTTCTGCAATGAAGAGGATGTAAAAAGGCTCAGTGCACAGGGGCGCATCATAGAGCTTCGCGAGTACAATACAGTGTATGGCGTGTGGAAATATTTCACGGTAAACGATGATGATATAGACCTTCGCTGCAAAAGCTATCTGACAGTCGGAACACTGGAGTCTTATACAAAGATACGCGATTATTTTGGCAGTGACAAGGTTCTGCCAATCTATGTGGAGGTGGAGGACGGCGACCGTCTGATACGCGCCATTCACCGGGAAAAGGGGCAGCAGGTGCCTAAATATGAGGAGATGTGCCGCCGTTTTCTGGCAGACGCATCAGATTTCTCTGAGGAGAAGCTGCGTGAGGCAGGGATTACACGTCGCTTCATAAATGATGATATGGACACTGTGCTTGCCGAAATTTCAGCATACATACGACAGAGTTCCTAATTGCAGAGCAAGATGATGGTTACGGCCTGCACATAAATGTAACCGGAAACGAATAAGGAGGCAGCAGCTATGGCAGGATTTAAGGATATAGTAGGAAATGAGCAGATAATAGAGCATCTGCAAAATGCCATATCAATGGGAAAGGTCTCACATGCATATATAATAAACGGACCACAGCTGTCCGGAAAAATGATGATAGCCGAGGCATTTGCCAGGGCACTGCAGTGTGAGAAGGAGGGCACAGACGGTTGTGGAGAGTGCAAATCGTGCCATCAGGCAGATGACCACAATCATCCTGATATCATATATGTCAGTCATGAAAAGCCCAACAACATATCGGTTGATGACATCAGGACACAGCTCAACAACGATATAGTGATAAAGCCGTACAGCAGTAAATACAAGATTTACATAGTGGATGAGGCTGAAAAAATGAACCAGCAGGCGCAGAATGCGCTTTTAAAGACCATTGAGGAGCCACCGGCATATGCGGTCATCATGCTTCTCACCACCAATGCAGACAGCTTTCTGCAGACCATCAGGTCGCGCTGCATCACACTCAATATGAAGTCGGTAAAGGACGAGGTGATAAAGGCATACCTGATGAATGAAAAGCATATTCCGGATTATCAGGCAGATATCAGTGCCGCATTTGCACAGGGCATCGTCGGAAAGGCTGTTAAGCTCGCCTCATCAGACGAGTTCAACGAGCTAAAGGAGTCAGCACTGTCGCTTATAAAGCGCCTCGATGACATAGATTTGTACGAGCTGGGCGCAGCGGTAAAGCAGATAGCTGAGTACAAGCTTAAGGTGCAGGATTATTTTGACCTGATTATGGTGTGGTACAGAGATGTGCTGTATATGAAGGCGACAAACGATGTTAACGGACTCATATTCAAGGATGAGGTCTATGATATAAAGAAACAGGCAGCAAAGCATTCCTATCAGGGGATCGAGGCAATACTTGAGGCGCTTGAGAAGGCGAAGATAAGAATTAACGCAAACGTCAATTTTGACCTGGTAATTGAGCTGCTGCTTATGACCATAAAGGAGAACTAATCACATGACAAAAATAGTTGGTATCAGATTCAGGACAGCAGGCAAAATATATTACTTTGACCCGGCTGATTTCGATCTCGACATGGCAATGCATGTTATCGTGGAGACAGCAAGAGGCATAGAGATGGGAACTGTCCTCATTCCGCCGAAGGAGGTGGATGATGATAAGGTGGTTTCACCGCTTAAGCCTGTCATCAGAGTGGCAACCGACGAGGATGAGAAAACGGTTGAGAGAAATAAGGAAAAGGAAAAAGAGGCATTTGCCATCTGCAAGGAGAAAATCATCAAGCACGGACTTGAGATGAAACTGGTGGATGCAGAGTATACCTTTGACGGAAACAAGCTGCTGTTCTACTTTACAGCAGACGGCAGAATTGACTTCAGAGAGCTCGTAAAGGATCTGGCAGCGGTATTCCGCACCAGAATAGAGCTGCGCCAGATTGGTGTCAGGGATGAGACCAAGATGATGGGCGGCATCGGAATATGCGGCAGACCGCTCTGCTGTCATTCTTATATGGCAGATTTTGTGCCGGTTTCCATAAAGATGGCAAAGGAGCAGAATCTTTCCCTCAATCCGACCAAGATATCCGGTGTGTGCGGAAGACTCATGTGCTGTCTCAAGTATGAGCAGGATACATATGAGTATCTGAACAGCAGAATGCCGTCGATAGGAGAAAAGGTCAAGACACCTGAGGGAATCATCGGAGAGGTCAAGTCAGTCAGCGTGCTCAGGCAGCTCGTGCGTGTTGTCATCGACAATGGCGAGGAGAAGGAGCTTCGTGAGTACACTGTAGATGATCTGCGCTTAAAGCCGCGCCAGAAAAAGGATGTAAAGCTCACCGAGGAGGAGCTTCGCGAGCTCAAGGATCTCGAGGATAGCGGCGACGAGACGATAGAGGATAAGTCACAGGAGAAACCGCAGAGAAACCGTGGACACCGTGACAACAAAAATGAATATCGCGAGCGCCGTGATAAGCGTGACAACAGAGAAAGACGTCCGTACAGGGCGGACATAGAGGCAGCGGAAGCTTCTGCAAATGAGACAAATGAAGTAAATGCTGCAAATGCCGGCAGAGAAAATAAGGACGGTTACAAAAAGCCGTACAAGGGCGGCAAAAACAGACCAAACAAGCAGAAATACAACCGCAACAAGGATTACAAGAACAAAAACTATAATAAAGATTACAACAGGGACAAAGACAATGGAAGCACTGATACACAGTAATGAGCGACTGGACGATTTGTGCCGCAAGGGCTATAGGCTCATACAGGATCCAAAGCTGTTCTGCTTCGGCATAGACGCCGTGCTTTTATCTGACTATGCAAAGGTAAAGCGCGGCGAGAGAGCTGTGGATTTGTGCACCGGAAACGGTGTGATTCCGATACTTCTTGAGGCAAAGAATAACGGAGAGCATTACAGCGGACTCGAGCTTCAGCCTCAGTGCGCAGACCTGGCGAGAAGAAGTGTGAAATATAACCATCTTGAGGACAAAGTGACCATAGAAGAGGGCGATGTGTGCAAGGCATCGGAGATTTTCGGTCGAGAGTCCGTGGAGGTGGTGACGGTAAATCCGCCGTATATGATAGGTCAGCACGGTATCAAAAATGCAGACGATGCCATGACGATAGCACGCCACGAGGTCAGGTGTACACTTGACGATATAGTCAGGGAGAGCGCAAAAATGCTCAAATTCAATGGGCGTTTTTACATGGTTCACAGACCATTCAGGCTGGCAGAGATCTTTAGCACGATGATGAAATATCATATCGAGCCAAAGCGCATGCGCCTTGTGCATCCCTACGCGGACAGGGAGCCAAACATGGTGCTTATAGAGGGGTTAAAGGGCGGCAAAAGCCGTATAACCATCGAAAAACCTTTAGTTGTATACAAGGAGCCTAATGTATACACGGATGAGATATATGAGATATACGGCGATAAGCCCCGGAATAACGGAAAATAACAGGAGAATCATATGACAGGAACACTGTATTTGTGCGCAACTCCGATAGGAAATCTGGAGGACATCACATTCCGTGTGCTGCGCACACTTAAGGAGGTAGACCTCATCGCAGCAGAGGATACGAGAAACTCCATAAAGCTGCTCAATCATTTTGAGATAAAGACACCCATGACGAGCTATCATGAGTTCAACAAGATAGATAAAGCCTACCAGCTTGTGGCAAAGCTAAAGGAGGGCAAAAATATAGCCCTCATCACTGATGCAGGAACACCCGGCATTTCTGACCCGGGTGAGGACATTGTGCGCATCTGCTACGAGGAGGGCGTGCCTGTTACCTCGCTTCCCGGGGCGGCAGCGTGCATTACAGCGCTCACCATGTCGGGCAGGCCGACCAGGAGGTTTGCGTTTGAGGCATTTTTGCCGAGGGATAAAAAGGAACGCGCGCGCGTCATTGAGGAGCTTAAAAACGAGACTCGGACAATCATAATCTACGAGGCGCCTCATCATCTTATAAAGACGGTCACGGAGCTTTACAATGCGCTCGGAGACAGAGAACTCACCGTGTGCAGGGAGCTTACGAAAAAGCACGAGGAAAAGGTGCAGACTACATTTTCGGAGCTTTTGGAGCGTTCAAGGACACAGGAGCCAAGAGGTGAATATGTGCTTATAATTTGTGGCAGAAACGTGGCTGAAATAGCAAAGGAGCAGCAGGAAAGCTGGGAAGCCATGCCTCTTGAAGAGCATATGGCACACTATGAGTCACAGGGCATCGACAGGAAGGAAGCCATGAAGCTCGTGGCAAAGGACAGAGGTGTCAGCAAGAGGGACATATACAGACAGCTTCTGTGAGCTGACAATAATACATTCTGCAGCAAATAGTTAGGATTGGATATGAACGATATAAAACATGACATAAAAAAACGACATAAGAACCTGACAGAGTTCAGATACATCGCAGTTGGCTTTTTTCTGACAATATTATCAGGGGCAATAATGCTGAGCCTTCCGTTTTCTTCAAGAGACGGACAATGGACTAATTTCCTGGACTCACTTTTTACGGCAACAAGCGCAACCTGTGTGACAGGTCTTGTTGTGTTTGATACTTTCAGACACTGGAGCATCATAGGACAGCTCGTGATTCTGGTGCTGATTCAGATAGGAGGCATGGGCTTCATCTCAATCGGTGTGGCATTTTCCATGCTTTTGCACAAAAAAATAGGACTCAGACAGAGGGATCTGATGCAGGAGAGCGTCAATGCACTCGAGATTGGTGGAATAGTAAGGCTTTTCAGCATGATAATAAGGGGAACCTTCCTTATCGAAGGCATAGGAGCGGTGCTTTTAGCAATACGCTTCATACCGGATTTTGGCATATTAAGAGGCATATATTTCTCGGTGTTCCACTCGATATCTGCATTTTGCAATGCAGGCTTTGATTTGATGGGCATAAACGAGGAGTACTCATCGTTTACAAAATATGCCGCAGATCCGTTAGTCAATATCACAATTATGCTGCTTATCATTATAGGTGGTATCGGTTTTACCATATGGAATGAGGTCAGAACCAAAAAGTTTAAGCTTAGCAGATACTCGCTCCACGCCAAGATAGTAATATCAACCACACTGATACTTGTCTTCGGCGGCGGACTGTTTATGTATATTTTTGAAAAAAACAATACCATAGCAGGCATGGACACACCGGGTGCCATATTTGCATCGTTATTCGGCTCGGTTACGGCGAGAACGGCAGGCTTCAATACAGTAGACACAGCAGCACTGACACAGGAGAGCAAGCTTTTGACTATAGTGCTCATGTTCATAGGAGGAAGCCCGGGCTCGACAGCCGGCGGAATCAAAACCACAACCATGGCGGTCATGATAATCTATATTGTTTCTTATATGAGAGGAAGCAACGGCTGCAATGTGTTTGGCAGGAAAATAAGCAGTGAGGTAATCAAAAAGGCCGGAATGGTGCTTATCATCAATCTGGTGCTTGGCCTTACAGCGGTGATAGCTATACTTGCCACATCCAATATGAAGATGGACGATGTACTGTTTGAGGTATACTCTGCAATCAGTACGGTCGGCATGACAACAGGCATCACAAGAGATTTAAATACAGTAGGACGCATAATTATCATAATTATGATGTATTGTGGAAGAATCGGAAGCATGACCTTTGTGCTTTCGTTTGTGCATAGACCGGATAAAGCCAATATAGAGCTTCCGGAGGAAAAAGTTATCATTGGATAAGGATAAGGAGAAACGCAATGAAATCAATTTTAATTATTGGAATGGGTAAATTCGGACACCATCTGTGTGCGGATTTGATTAAAAACGGAAATGACATTATGGTGATGGACAAGGACGAGGCCAAGGTCAGGGATTTAATCTATGACGTGACCAAGGTGCAGATAGGTGACTGTACCGACCCACAGGTAGTAAAAGCACTCGGAATCAACAATTTCGATTTGATTTTTGTATGCATCGGCACCAATTTCCAGAGCTCGCTTGAGATAACAAGTCTCGTGAAGGAGATGGGCGGAAAATACGTCATCAGCAAGGCAAACAGGGATGTGCATGCCAAGTTCCTGCTTCGAAACGGTGCGGATGAGGTTATCTATCCTGACCGCGATATGGCAGAGAGAGTGGCAAAGAAATACAGCGCCAACCATGTGCTTGATTATGTGGCATTAAACGATGATTACTCAATCTACGAGATAAATCCACCTGAAGGCTGGGTAGGAAAGAGCATCAAGGAAAATAATGTGCGCCAGAAATACAATGTAAATATCGTTACAGTAAAGGAAGCCGGAAAGAATCGCGTGCTTCCGCTGCCGGATTATGTGTTCAAGGCAGACGATGCAGTGATGGTGCTTGGACTGAATGCAGATGTGGACAAGCTGGTGCGCAAGCTATAAAAGTGTGGCTCAAAAAATAATAGGCAGCAATTTAAAGAAGAAAAGAAGAAAGGATGGATACATATGGGTAACAATGACAGCAGTGTAGAAACATTTTTGCAGTGGATAAAGGCTTCGGACAATATTGTATTTTTCGGCGGAGCAGGTGTATCAACCGAGAGTGGCATACCTGATTTCAGAAGCGTGGACGGACTTTACAATCAGAAGTATGACTACCCGCCCGAGACCATCCTGAGCCATACATTTTACAGGAAGCATCCGCAGGAATTTTACCGCTTCTACCGTGACAAGATGCTCTGCCTTGATGCAGAGCCGAACATCACGCATTACAAGCTGGCAGAGCTTGAAAAAGCCGGAAAGCTTAAGGGCGTTGTGACGCAGAACATAGATGGACTGCACCAGAAGGCCGGCAGCAAAAATGTGATGGAACTGCACGGCAGTGTGCTGAGAAACTACTGTGAGAGATGCTTACAGTTTGTAAGCGCAGAGGAAATCCTCAACTCGACAGACGTGCCAAAATGCCCAAAGTGCGGCGGCCCGGTAAAGCCGGATGTCGTATTGTACGAGGAGGGCTTAAATCAGAAAACGCTTGAGGATGCAATCTACTACATCAGTCATGCCGATGTGCTCATAGTAGGCGGTACATCACTTGCGGTATATCCGGCGGCAGGCCTCATAGACTATTACAATGGAAATAAGCTCGTGCTTATCAACAAGTCCACCACACCGATGGACGCAAGAGCAGACCTTCTGATACAGCAGGGACTGGGCTCTGTATTTGAGCAGATAGAGGTGTAAACAGAGGATAATACACAGCATATTAAATGGCAGGCATAGGTAGAAGAGGAATATAGAATGGATAAATACGCAGTAGGAGATATCGTAAAACTGAAAAAACCGCATCCGTGCGGCTGTAGCGAGTGGGAAATCATGCGTGTCGGCGCAGACTTCCGTCTGAAATGCATGGGCTGCGGACACCAGGTTATGGTGCCAAGGAAGCTGGTCGAGAAAAATGACCGCGGCTTAACCAAGAAGCAGGCTTGAGTAATAGAAACAAAGCAGAACAACAAAGCAAAGAAGAATAACAAAACAACAAAACAGAGGAATAAAAACAGAGGTGCAGTTTACTGCACCTCGTCTTTTTATTTATATTCAGCCACAGAGTAAGGGACGTGCGCCGCGGACAGGGGGAGGGCACAGGCGTACTTTCGCAAGAGCGCATAGCGAAGCTGCTTAGAGGCTGTAGAATTGTGCTACGAAGTACAGAAATGCCACGGCATGGACGCCGGGGCAAGGAGCTATCGAGCCATGGAGGGCGAGTAGCGACGGTTTCGTCAGCCGGAGAAAATCTATAAGCATAATTCGTACAGAATCTTAACAGCAAAGCGTTAGCGCACATGAGGGTGTGCCCCACGGGCTGCGTTCCCGGTCTCCCGGTTTTCTTACGCTGTGACTGAATTTTCATTTGTGTAGGCTCTTACTCTGCTGCAGAGCAAGATAATCAAGGATATCTGCAAGATGCATATACTTCTTCAGAATTATCTCATCTGCTTAATAATGACTTAACTTATGCATTTCTCCATTCTGATCCGGTAATTCAAAATCCGGTGCCTTTGTTCCCACCTCTAACATCAATTATTCCTCCACTTCCGTAAAATCAGTATGTTTTATTGTCTTTTTATTTCCAGCAATTAGTTTATGACCGGAATATATAGCCATAATCATGCATATCAGAGAGCCAAACGCAAAGTATTTGTGTGCTGCTTTTAACCCTTTATATCCTGTATAAAAAGTTCCAA
>ERZ780148.1555-NODE-1555-length-15306-cov-2.843617_pt1 | contig 15306 bp, 12 predicted proteins | sample MGYA00510984_ERZ780148 | MGnify/ENA primary metagenome ERZ780148 (study PRJEB29588, sample SAMEA2160902) | human gut metagenome | biome: human gut; feature: human-associated habitat; material: faeces | place: Denmark | collected 2008/2010 ...
TCAAGTCTGAGCAAATACTCTTAGACTCAGACCTCTCCATGCTCAATGAGGATTCCCGACGTGGAACCGCTATTCCATCCACGTCATCCTGAGCGTAGCGATAGCGAAGTCGAAGGATCTAGCCGTAGGCGCATTACATTTTTTTGCGCTTAGCCGGATTCTCAGGGGAATGATATAAGTTCAGGTATTAAAAAACACGAGAAGCTTACGTTTCACCTCGTCATCCTGAGCGAGCGAAGCGAGCGTGAGGATCCCCGACGGCAGAGAAGCACTTATCTTTACCCCGCGCGGAGCGCGAATATCACCCGAACGAAGCGAGGATATCACCGCTCATACGCTGTTCGAAAATATCACCCGCCGCAAGGCGGATATAACTATATATTATGCCCTACAATCGCACCCGCGCATATGCACACTTGCGCATATATCGGAAAAACGCCCGAAAACGGCTATTTCGCGTTTATATGCAGATAGAAGAATTTGTTACGGAACAGCGACGGAGTCGTTCCCTCGTGATAACCGAAAAACTTAACGAAATTATTCTCATCCTCGAAGCCGCACGCCGCGGCTATTTCTTTTATCGTGTAATCGGTGTTGATCATTAGAGACTCGGCGTAATCGAGCGCGTGTCGGATTATCCCGCTTTTGAGGTCCACGCCGAACTGCCGCCGATAAATTCTCGACAAATAATCGGTGGAAAACCCGAAATGCTCGGCGGTGCTTTTCGCCGTCACGCGGTATGGTGCGTTCGCGCGGATATACTCGTCCACTTCGTAAGCGAGTTTGTCGCCGCGCTTTTCCGGTTCGCTCAGTCCCAGCAAGAACTTCATAAGCACGACTTCGGCAAGATCGCGCCGCTCGCGGGCGTAATGCATGATCTCGCGGAAAACGCGCTCGCCGCCGTGCGGAGCGGCGGTTTTGGGGAAGAACGGCGCGCCGGCCGTTTTAAAAAAGTGCAGCCAGTAGAACGCGGTGTGACCGCGGCTTTCTTCGGTGCCCGCGTGTTCGACCCCGGGCGAGAGTATGATAAGATCCCCCGGGCGCAGATCGTAACGCGTTTCGCCCTCGCGGATATGCACGACTCCCGCCGTCACGAAAATTATCTCGTAAGTTTCGAGAGTGATTGCGCCGTGTATCCAGGGTCTGTCCGTGTCGAACAATCCGGAGTAATCGTACCGTATCGTCTTGTCGTCAATCGTAATCAAGTCGGATTTTCTCACTTTACAAAGGATTTTTTCATTGATAAATCGCTTTGAGTATACTATAATTTAAGCATAAAATCAACCGAAAAGGAGCGAAAATAATGGAAAACAATAAAATCGTGTCTTTCCGCGACGTAAAACTTGCGGACGGATTTTGGAAAAACAGATACGAATTGAACAAAAACGTGTCGATAGGCGCGGTCCGCAACAAGTTCGAGGAGAGCGCACGTTTCGACGCGCTCCGTTTCAACTATCTCAAAAACGGCAGAGCGATTCATTACTTTTACGATTCTGACGCGGCTAAGTGGATCGAAGGCGTAGCGTACCTTATCGAACACGACCGCGCTTCGCAAAAGGACAACGAAGCGTTTATCGACGAACTCGTCGACTGCATGGAGGCGGCTCAGCGCGACAACGGCTATTTGAACTCGTACCATCAGCAGATTGCTCCCGACGAGATTTTCAAGGACAGAAACCACCACGAACTTTACTGCGCGGGGCATCTTATCGAAGCGGCGGTAGCCTACGACCGCGCGACCGGCAAGGATAAGTTCCTTAAAGTCATGGAAAAGTACTGCGACTGCATTTACCGCGCGTTCATCGAGGAAAAGACGGCGGCGTTCACTACGCCCGGCCACGAGGAAATCGAGCTCGCGCTCATGAAACTTTACCGCCACACCGGGAATAAGAAGTACTTCGATATGGCGAAATTCTTCCTTGTCAACCGCGGCGTTTGCGAAGAGCCCGTAATTTACGATAACAACCGCTACGGCGCGCAGGACGACGTGGATATTTACCACCTCAAGGAAGCCAACGGTCATAGCGTGCGCGCGCTTTACCTCTACAGCGGAGTAGCCGACCTCGCGTTCGAGGAAAAAGACGAGAAACTGTATTCTTGCCTCGATACCGTTTTCGACGATATCGTGAACGGCAAAATGTATATCACCGGCGGCGTAGGCTCGACCTTTCGCACCGAAAGTTTCACCGTGCCTTACGACCTTCCGAACCCGACCGCTTACTCCGAAAGTTGCTGTGCGATCGCGTTCATACTGTTCGCGCTCCGTATGCGTAAAATGAAAAAAGACGCGAAATTCGGCGGACTCGTCGAGCGCGTTATGTACAACTCGCTGCTTTCGTCCACCGATCTCAGCGGAAGGGCGTTCTTCTACGAGAACCCGCTGGAAATCGCGCTGCACGAGCGTAACAGGGAAGTCGCCGCACCCGAATATAGACGCGAGCGCTTGCCCATTACCGAGCGGCTCGAAGTGTTCGGCTGTTCGTGCTGTCCGCCGAATATCAACCGCTTTTTTGCGGAACTTGGCGATGTCGTAGCGGCGATCGACGGCGACGAAGTCACGATCGAACAGTACGTTTCGTCCGTCGTAAGCACCGCGCTCGGCACGATTGAAATTACCGAAAATTACGCCACGGACGGCAAGGCGACTATTTCGTCGACCGACTATGCCGCGGGTAAAATCTCCGTCCGCGTTCCTCGGTGGAGCGAAAAAGTTACCGCCACGATCGACGGCAAAACTGTATCGACTGAAGTTAAAGACGGCTACGCCGAGTTTACCGTCGGCAAATCGTTCACGCTTTCGCTCGACTTTAATATAAAGCCCGCGTTCGTCGCGGCAAACCCGCTCGTTTCCGCCGACAACGGCAAGATCGCGCTTACCTACGGTCCGATCGTGTACTGCGTAGAGGGCGTGGACAACGGCGACAGACTGGGCAGACTGTCCGTTTCGCCCGTCGCCACCGAGGGCGCTACGCTCGAGAAAGACTTCCACGGGTTTTACTCGATCACCGTCGACGGACTGAAAGACAAAGCGCAAAAAGCCTTGTACTTCACCGCCGACAAGTGCGGCTACGAACCCGTCCGCATCAAGTTTATTCCGTACTTCGCCTTCGCCAACCGCGGCTCGTCCGATATGCTCGTTTGGATAAGAAAAGCATAGGGTTATATTAGTCATTACTAATAACCTTAAAAGTAGTCTTTTCCGCGCTTTATGAAATTATTAAAAACGCGACGAGTGCAAAATGCCCCGTCGCGTTTTCAGTATTCTTTTCGTCCTACGAGATAATCCAGCGATTCGCCGAAATAGTCCGCAATTTTACACAGATTTTCCAGCCCTATTTCACGTTGACACAATAGGTATCTGGACAATGTTTGCTGAGGTATTCCGATATCTTTCGCTACCGAACTAACGCTTCGGTCGTTTATCAGTTCTTTCAGCCGTTCGGCTAATTTTTCCGCATACATATCGTATATTTTTCTCCTTGCAAAGAATAATACACCAAACGGTGTAAATTGATTGACATAACACCAAACGGTGTGATATAATTCTTGTAAATAAAATATAAGGAGAAGAAAAGATGACTGACAAATTGAAATTGTTAAAGAAAATGACGACGTGGGCGACGGCGGTTCTTGTAATACTCAGTATTGTCGCAGCGATAGTGTGTTTCATAGGTTCTCAACAAACTGTTGTGACCGGACGATATGGCGAATATGTCGAAACGCAAACGAATGCTGCGATGATTGTATACGGCATTGTTTTGCTGATAGGCGGCATATTCGGAGCGGCGTTCTTTTACGTTTTTATGCTTTGCGTAATAGACTGTTTCGCTAGTATTAACGTAACGAAAGCCGAAACGGAACAAATCGCCGTTGCGGCGGCAAGAAAGAGCGCTTCGGACTGTAAAAATAGCGAGATAAAAAACGGCGAAGCAAGTCCTCTGACTTAAATATTCGATACTACACGTAAATTCCGCGAAAATCGTTCGTTTTCGCGGAATTTTCATTTATATAGCACAGAGAAACGATGATTTGATATTGACAACGACGGGAATTTTCGGGTATAATTACGGTGAAAAACAATTTTACCGTGACGGAGGTATACCGTGAACGCAAATAAGATAGTGGTCGCAAAAGACGTGAGTAAGGTTTATAAGAGTGGAACAAGCGAAGTTCGCGCCGTCGATAACCTTAGTTTCGAAGTAAACGAGGGCGAATTCGTCGTAATCCTGGGTCCCAGCGGCGCGGGCAAAACCACGCTCCTGAATCTTATGGGAGGTATGGACGGACTGACGAGCGGCGAACTTATCGTCGACGGCGAAAATCTCGCAGGGTTGTCTAAGAGAGAACTGACGAAGTACCGCAGAACAAAAGTTGGTTTCGTGTTTCAGTTCTATAACCTTATGCCCAATCTTACGGCGATAGAGAATATCGAGCTCGCGGTCGAACTTTGCCCCGACGCGCTTCAGCCGAAAGACGTTCTGGAGCGGGTAGGACTGGGAAGTCGTATGCACAATTTTCCCGCGCAACTCTCGGGCGGCGAACAGCAACGCGTTTCCATCGCCCGCGCGGTGGCGAAGAACCCGCGCCTGCTTCTTTGCGACGAGCCGACGGGCGCGCTCGACTACGAAACAGGCAAAAAGATACTGCAACTGCTTCAGGATATGTGCAGAGAGGAGAACAAAACGGTCATTATCGTCACGCACAACGCCGCGCTTAAAGACATGGCGGACAAGGTCGTGTACGTCAAGAACGGCAAAGCGGAGCGCGTGGAAATCAACGTCGAGCCGAAGCCGGTATCGGAGATTGAATGGTAATGAAAAAAACGTTTGCAAAAACCGTGTTCCGCACGATAAAGAGTAATTTTGCGAGGTTTATCGCGATAACCGCGGTAGTCTTTCTCGGCGTTGCGTTCGTGGCGGGATTGGGCGCGCTTTCGCCCATATACAAAGAAACGATTTCGGACGAATTCATTCGTCGTGGCGGAGCGGACATCGTAGTGAAGTCCAAAGCCGAAACGGGCTTTTCGGACGACGACCTCGGTAAACTCGCGGGACTGGACGGAATCGGGAAAACGGTCGCGTTTTCCGCGTTCGACACGGCTTCCGAAGCGGTCAAAGTAACGGATAAAAACGGCAAAGAATACAACGCCCGCGTGTATCTTTTGCCGAAATTCGACCTCGAAATCAACGAAGTAACGCTAACGGCCGGTACGCTGCCGGAGATTGACGGCGAAATCGCGATTGATCGCTATCAGAACAATACGAAAAGCCCGATAAACCTCGGCGACGAACTGACGCTCACGCTGTTCGGCGTGGAAAAAACCGCGACGGTAAAAGCCGAGGTAGCGAACCCGCTGAACTTTACGAAGATCGAAGAGCCGGATATCGACGAAAATCCGCTTGACCTCATAATCTATATAAATACCGCCGTTTTTCCGGTCAGAATTCCTTACGAAGCGCCTTACGTGGGCGTGATCGAATTGGATCCGCCCGTGACCGACGTTTACGTTCGGCTGTCGGGTAGAGGCGATACGGGCGTTTTTACCGGAGAATACGAAACGCTTTCCGCCGCCGCGAAGTCGAAAATCGAGGAAGCGTTCGGCGCGGATAACGTTGCGGTGTTGACGAGCAAGGAGAACTACAGCCTTGCGCTGACCGAAAACTATGCGAAAAAGATCGACGTTATCAGTCTGATTTTTCCGGCGTTTTTTATCGCGGTAGTCGCGCTCGTCGTGCTGACCACCATGACGAGGTTGATAGAAGAGGAACGCCCGATAATCGCTTGCTACCGCACGCTCGGCTACGGCAACGCGCTTATCGCGATGAAATATATCGGTTTCGCGCTTATCTGCTGCCTTATCGGCGCGGTATGCGGATTGTTTGCAGGCTCGTGGATCCTTCCTATAGCGATTTTCCCGGCATTCAAAGCGACGTTCTTCTTTCCGGGACTTGCGATGGGATTGCACGTCGAATACGGAATTATCTGCGCTGCGATCATGACCGCCGCGGTAATCGCCGTCACGACCTACTCGATCTCGAATTGTCTGAGGGCAAAACCCGCCGAACTTCTGCGCCCGCGCTCGCCTAAGCCCGGCAAGAGAATCTTTCTCGAACACGTTCCGTTCATCTGGAACAGACTGTCGTTCAAGTACAAATCGACATATCGCAACGTTTTCCGTTACGTTCGGCACTTGCTGATGACGGTTATTTCGGTAGCCGGCTCGACGGCGCTCGTGCTTGCGGGTTTCGGACTGCGCGACGTATCGCTCAATCCGGACGCCACGAAGATCGCGGGGTTTGCCGACACGTTCGAACTCATTTCGTTCGTGGTAATTCTGTTCGCCGCCGCGCTCACCGTGCTTGTCATTTACAACCTTACCAACCTCAATATCGGCGAGAGAAAACGCGAGATCGCCACGCTAGAAGTGCTGGGCTACTACGACGGCGAAGTCGCGGGATATATCTACCGCGAAGTCGCTATCATGGCGCTGTTCGGCGTGATTGTGGGCTTACCGCTCGGCTTCGGTCTGTGCTGGTTCTTATTCGAATACCTCGACTTCGGCAGCGTGACCATGATAAAATGGTACTCGTACCTTATCACTGCCGGCGTAACCCTCTTGTTCGTCGCGTTCGTGTTCCTGCTTCTGTTCCCGAAAATCAAAAAAGTCGATATGAACGATTCGCTCAAAACACTGGAATAACAGTCGTATTTTTGCGAGCGGATATACGTCCGCTTAAAAAGTTTTCAGAGTTATCCGCAACCTAATTTAAAAGATTTTTGAAATTTTACGTTTTGCCGCAACGCAAACCTATTTTTGTTGTCTTTAAAAATGAAGGGCGGATAATGTTTTTGTACGAAAGTATAAAAAACGTGAAAAATTCGCTTAAAAATATAAAAAACACAAAAAATCGCGCGGAGAACGGTTGTTTGTGTTGACAGATTCGGACAGCGTAATATAAAATAGTAACGCAATTCAAAAATGTTCGAAGTATCGAACGAAGGAGAGTACAATGAGAAAAGCAAAAATTCCGGTAGCCGTTTTAGCGGCGATAATGGCAATGTTTTTGTTTGCGGCATGCGGAGATAAGTGCGCGAACGGACACAGTTTCGGCGAATGGCAAGTAACCGTTGCCGCGACTTGCACCGAGGACGGCGTGGAAACGCGCAAGTGCAGCGTTTGCAACAAGGAAGAAACGCGTCCCGTAGCCAAACTCGGACACGATTACGGCGAACCCGTGTACGCCGAGCGCGACGGTAAACTCGTTACGGTCCGCAATTGTTCGCGCGGCGACGGCGAGGACGTGCAAGAGGTCGAAAACGGCGTAGCGGTACACAGCTGGGAAGAACTCGATGTCGCCGTCAAGAAAAACAACGCGCACATCGTCCTTATGAACGATATCGCAAAGGTGGGCATGACGGACTTTAATATTCGTCCCGCCGACAGCGACCTTAGCATCACGATCGATCTTAACGGAAAGACGCTCGGCGCAGAAGTGAACGTATGCACTTATTATAAGGTCGACGGAACGGCTAAGGAGTGCGGTTATAAACTCACCGTAAAACTTCTTAACGGCAATATCGGCACCGAAACCGGTTATATCGCGGGCGAACAAACAGACGATAATAAGATATTTTACGGAATACTCGTAAACGGCGCGAAAGTAGACCTCACCGTCGAAAAGGTAAATTTAGTAGGTTACTACGGCGGTTTCTATACCAACGGTTCCACCAAGGGTAGTACAATCGCTATGAGCGATTGTATCGTCAGGGGTGCGGCGGTTGCCGCTAGTTACCTTGCGGGCGGACATACCGTCACGTTCGATCGTTGCTCGTTCAGCGGCACATTCGGACTGTATATCAAGTCGGGGGCTGTGACGCTTAACAATTGCACGGTTGTCGCAACGGGCGAGTATAGTCAGCCGAACTATAACGGCAACGGTGCGGACGGAGATGGCAGCGGTATCGTAGTCGACAGCGTAACGGGTTATAATCCGTCGCTGACCTTCACGATGAACGGCGGCACTATAAGTTCGGCAAACGGTTATGCTTTCGAGCAGGTAGTGACCAAGGGAGAGAACTATTCGACGTCCACGCTTAACGGAGTGAAAATGACGGCAGGCAAGACTCCCGCGGTGTTCATAACCACCGACGGTGCGGTAACGGTAAAATAAACGGAACGATGCTATGCGGCGAAACGCGAAAAACGTCCGGCGTTTCGTATAGACAAACTATAAACAAGAAGGGCGGTCCCGGGGGATCGCCCTTTTGCTGTATGGTTTATAATTGTCGTATACGTTTTTTCGGAAAATATGACCGCAGATCATGCGCGATTTGTTTTTTTGACAGCGGTCTTACTTCAGATCCTCGGGGGTTATCTTGCGATCCTTAAAGTAGTATTCGCGGTCGCGCTCGTTGATTTTGCGGAGCACGCGGCAGGGGTTGCCGACGGCTACTACGTTTGCGGGCAAGTCCTTGGTGACCACGCTGCCCGCGCCGACCACGGTGTTATCGCCGATCGTCACGCCGGGAAGCACGACTACGTGCGCGCCCAGCCAGCAGTTTCTGCCGATATGCACGGGCATATTGTACTGATAGATTTTCTCGCGGAGCGCGGGAAGAATAGGGTGACCCGCGGTTGCGACGGTCACTCCGGGACCGAACATGGTGTAATCGCCCACGGTGATCACGCCGTCGTCCACGAGGGTAAGGTTAAAGTTTGCGTAAACGTAATCGCCGAAACTTACGTTCTTGCCGCCCCAGTTCGCGTGGAAAGGAGGCTCGATATAACAGCCCTTGCCGATATGCGCGAACATGCTTTCTAGCATTGTCTTGCGCTTTTCCGGCTCGGACGGACGAGTAAGATTGTATTCGTAGACTTTCTCCAGCCAGGTCGCTTGTTCGGCGGCAACGGAATCGTCGTCGCACGCGTAAAGTTCGCCGGTAAGTAATTTTTCTCTCATGCCCATAACGGTAACTCCTTGAATTTCGGTATCGCTATTATAGCCGCTTTGCCGATTAAAATCAAGCGAAAAACCGCCGAAAAGTTTTTGGTTTTTGAGTAATTTCGGTGAAAAGCGCGCCGCGACCCCGTCCGCGCTTGACCTCAGCCCGCGAAATTTGGTATACTAACCGTGAAAAAGCACGGGCGAATAAGCCCGAAAAGGAGCAGGTTATGCAAGTAAAAGCGATAGTTTTCGACCTCGACGGAACGCTTCTCGACACGCTCGACGATCTTTGGCTGAGCGTAAATTACACTATGGACAAGTACGGCTTCCCGCGCCGCGACCGCCGGGAAGTCCGCAGTTTTTTAGGCAGCGGCGTGCGCTATCTTATCAACAAAGCGCTCCCGGAAGATAAAAAGGACATGACCGACGAGTGTCTTGCCGTATTCAAAGCCTATTACGATATCCACAAGGACGACAACACGCGACCCTACGACGGCGTTATAGATATGCTTAAAGTTGTGCGAGCCGCAGGACTGAAGTCCGCGATCGTGTCCAACAAGTACGACGCGGCGGTGCAGGAACTGAAGAACGTAACGTTCAACGGACTCGTCGATTTCGCGGTGGGCGAGGGCAACGGCATAAAAACCAAACCCGCTCCCGACGGAGTGCTGCTGGCGCTCGAAAACTTAGGCGTGAGCCGAGATGAAGCCGTGTACGTCGGCGACAGCGAAGTAGACCTTAAAACCGCCGAAAACTCGGGGCTTAAATGTATCGCCGTTACCTGGGGCTTCCGCGACCGCGACTTTTTGTTCGAGTGCGGCGCGAAAAACGTGATAGACAATACCGCGGAACTATTGCCGCTCGTTCGAAAAGACGAGCTGAAATAGCGAATTTTACGGCTGAAAGGTTAATTTACTCGACAAAACGGCGAGAATATTATAGAATAGAACCGTGAAGTACGATGCGGACAAATTATTCGGCGCGAAACGGCGCGTTTGGGAAGCGGACTTTCTGCGAGGAGTGGCGATACTGCTTATGTGTTTCGACCACTTTATGTACGATCTCAGCATACTGCCGTCGTTTTTCTCCGATTTTTACGCTAATGCTCCGGCTTCGCTGTACAAAATGTGGGACGACGGCTATAACTTTTACATGTCGACGTTCCGCGATACGTTCCATTATATTTTCGCTACGCTGTTTCTACTGATTTCCGGCATAAGCAGTACGTTTTCGCGAAACGACGGCGCGCGTTGCGCCAAACTTTTCATATTCGCCGCGATCATCTAGACCGCAACCGCTTGTATCGATTCGGTCGCGGACATGGGCGCGCTTATCGTGTTCGGTATAATCCACCTTCTGGCGTTCGCCTCGCTCGCGTACTGGCTGATAAACAAGTTCTTAAAAAACGATTTCTGGTTTCTCGCGTTCGGCGCGGCGTTCATTATCGGCGGTATCGCGATAGAGTGGTACGCTCAGCCGTTCGTGGATATGCCGAAAGACACCGGGCAGGTTTGGATTACGGTGCTTGAAGCAATGATCGGCTTGACGAGAGTAGGCTCGGATCATTTCCCGCTGTTTCCGTGCGCGGGCGTGGTGCTGTGGGGCGCGTATATAGGCAAGAAGTTTTACCCCGAAAGAAAGTCGCTTCTGCCTATGCTCGACGGCGCGTGGAACAAGGGGTTCTGTGCGATCGGGCGCAATACTTTATGGGTGTATCTGTTGCATCAGCCCGTGGTTGCGGGTATAATAATGATAATAGGAATGACTAACGGGTTGTCCGTTTTCTAGCGGAGCATTGCCGCCGCTTTCGGAGGGAAATCAGTGAACGACAAACACAAGACTTTATATCTCGCGGTTGCCGATACCGCGACCAAATACCCAGGCAACGTCGCGCTCACGTTTATGGGCGCCAAGGTCGACTATAAAACCATGATCGGCGATATCGGCGCGGTAGCGGGCTGGTTCAGATCTGCGGGGATAGAAGAGGGCGACGCGGTCACGCTTTGTATGCCGAATATCCCGCAGTGCGTGATCTGCTTTTACGCGCTATCCAGGATCGGCGCGATCGCGCACATGGTGCATCCGCTCGCTCCCGAAACAAGACTGAGAGAATACATGACGGAAGTAAAGAGCAAAATGCTCGTTATTCCCGACTTTTCGGCTGAGAAATACCCCGCGCTTATTGCCGAGTACCCCACGCTGGTGTGTTCGCCCGCGCAGTACCTCGGCTTTATCCGCAAGTCCGTCTACGCGATCCGCACGATGCCCACGCAGGGCGCGATAAAAAAATTTCCCACCGTCATGCTGTACTCGCAAGCACTGAAGAGCGGCGAACCGAAAATAGCGGCGTTCCGCGACGCGGAAGCCCCCGCGGTGTATCTGCACTCGGGCGGTACGGGCGGTCATCCGAAAACGATCGTGCTTTCTTCCCGCGCGATAAATTCGCTTACCGATCAAAGTTTCGACATTTTAGGGATAAAGGAATTCCACGGCGGCAGTATGCTGGCGGTGCTTCCCATGTTCCACGGCTTCGGACTGGCGATGGGTATCCACGCGATGATGTGCTACGGCGGCACCGACGCGCTTATGCCCAAGTTCCACACCGCCGACACGATCAAACTTATCGAACAGGACAAAATCAACTACCTTATCGGCGTGCCCGTGCTGTACAAGGCGCTTCTTGCAAGAGAGGAGTTTTCGGGCGACAAACTCAAAAATCTCAGAGTGGCGTTCGTCGGCGGCGACTACGTGCCGAAGAGCCTTTTACAAGAGTTCAACGAACGCATGATCAAATACGGCTCGGAAGCGCGGCTGTACGAGGGCTACGGACTGACCGAAACCGTGACCGTATGCTCGGTCAACACTACGCGCGCGCACCGCGACGGCAGCGTGGGCAAGGCTGTCGGCGGCGTTAAGATCGCGGCGTTCGACGGCGAAAATATGCTGAACGCGGGGCAGGAAGGCGAACTCTGCGTCAGCGGCGACGTGCTTATGACCGGATACCTCGGCGACGAGGAAGCGACGAAGGCGGCGTTCTTCGAGTTCGGCGGCGAAAAATTCGTCCGCTCGGGCGACGTCGGGTCGGTGGATTCGGACGGCTTCGTGTTCTTCCGCTCGAGAATCAAGCGCATCGCCAAGGTCAACGGAGTGACCGTGTTCCCGTCCGAAATCGAAAAACTCGTTATGGACGAAATCCCCGAGGTCAAGGAAGCGTGCGCCGCGGCGAAGTCCGACGTCCGCACCGGCGACGTGATCGTACTGTTCGTCACGACCGAAAAACGGCTCGCGGAAGAGGATAAACGGAAACTTTCCGAAAAGATCACCGCGTTTATCACGGAAAGACTGTCCGCGTACTCCGCGCCCGAAAAAGTGTATTACGTTTCCGAGTTTCCGAAAACGCTCGTCGGCAAAGTCGACGTGAACAAACTGAAAGAAATCTACCTCGGCAGCGACGTTACGGAATAATCGGAGGGGGGGTATAGCGGCGAAATTCCGCGCTACACGCCGGCGTTTCCCGCGTAAACCCCGCGGAATAAAGATAACTTCGGAATTTTCGCTCAAACCGTTGACAAATATCTCGACTTACGATATAATAAATAGGCTATCGCGCTTGACGTAGCCTCGTTCCCGCGGAGAAATACCCAAGAGGCTATAAGGGGACCCCCTGCTAAGGGGTTAGTACGGTGATAAACTGTAGCGCGAGTTCGAATCTCGCTTTCTCCGCCACGAAAAAAGGATGACCTCGGTCATCCTTTTTTCGTGCGTCGAAAGCGAGAACACGCACTCTTAATTACAATTTTTGCAATTAAGAGTGCGTGAACCAACGCGTTAGCGTCAGTTCCAAAGGTTGCCGAAATACCGGCAACCGCTATCTCTCTTTCTCCGCCGCAAAGCGGCAGTGAAAAAGGACGGCGCAGGAAAATGCTGCCAGCAAGAAAATGTAACCGAAAAACACTCGGAAGAAAGAAAAGGTGCAAAAACTCAAAATATAGCCGACGAGTAAGAATTACGGTACGATTCGCCAAGCGGTTTAACGGCGAACGCCCCGTTTCGCTCGGCTTTGAGTTGACCTTTTTATCCGAGTTTAAGTGAGTTGTTTGGCTGGTGCTTGACCGCGACGCGAAGCGGCGCGCTTGTTATATCAAGCACCCGCTACAGTGCCAAATTGTTGTTTGGGCAATCAATATGATTGAAAATAAAATCGTTTTATGATATAGTATAGTTGATAAATCTGAAATCTTGGAGTTATTATGACTGATAAAGAATTACAAGAAAATTGGAACGAATTATTAAATATTTATAAGGGTATTCTTTTTAATAATTGTGATTTTTACAACGGAATAAACGATAAATTGACTTATGATTTTGCTTGTCCGCAATATGCAATCTTGAAAGAAAAATATAAATTGAAAGACATAGCAAAACAAGGAAGTGAATTGGAAAAAGCAATAAGACTTTTAAGTTTTTTTGCGCCGCAAATTACACATAAAGGCGACTTCCAAAATAATATCGGTTGTAATGCGATATCCTTATTAGATTATTGCCTCGACAAACCTGAAAAAGGAATAAACTGTCTTAATAAATCGAAAATCTTGCAAGAATGTTGTCTTGCTTTGGGTATTTACGCTCGTAGAATATGGTTGATGCCTTATTCGCCTTTTGATACGGAAAATCACGTTGTTATCGAAATTTACGATTTCAGTTTGAAAAAATGGGTTATGCTTGATATGACAAGCAACGGATATTTTGTAAACGCCGACGGTGTGCCTTTATCCGTTCTTGAAATAAGACATAACCTTGCAATAAATATCACTTGCGAATTTATTAAAACCGCTTCTACTCACGAAAAGTTTTTTATCAATATGCAAATGGAACGATTATATTATAAGCAATACTTCGCAAAAAATCTTTTTTACTTTTATGTAGAAGCGCATAATGAATTTGGAAATAACAATAAGCGTTATTGTTTTATTCCGAAAAATTTCGATTTAGAGAAGAATATAAAACAAAAGTCATTATCAAATATTGATATTCCACCCATAGGCGACATATCTATATTGCTAAACACTCCCGAATAATATTCGTTTTAGGTTACTACCGCTCCGCCACGAAAAAAGGATGACCTCGGTCATCCTTTTTTCGTGCGTCGAAAGCGAGAACACGCACTCTTCGGCAGAATTTTCAACTACGGCGACGTACGAGTAGACGCTGCCGGCAAGTGGGATATAGATTCTAACAGCATTAAAAACCCGAAGGGCTTGAAAGAATATCTCGAACAATACACAGTGAAATCAGACAATGTGGTAAAAATGATAAACGGCTAAGACCGTTAAACCGCAAAAGCCGCTCTGCTCGGGGCGGTTTTTTCGTATAGCGCGGTACCCGCCGAACCGATTTCAATAATTTCAACTAATAAATTTTCGAAAAACTATTGACAAACGGACGAAAGGCGGGTATACTGTTTATATATTATTTTCACTTAGTAAAAATAATATCACAAAATACTAGGCGCGATCGAATTCGCCGCGCGTGGCAAGGCAAATCCGAGAAAATGAAAAACGAAGCGGAGGAGAAAACGTGAATAAGTCTACGGAACAAGCGAGAAAGCACGCTTCAATCAGAAAAAAGAACATCAAACTGATAATCAATTTGTTGCGCACTCAGCCCGATTCGACGTTCGGCGTGGGTAAAACGCTGAATCTGTCCAGCGGCGGGGCGAAAAAACTGGTGGACGACATCGCGGACGGAGGAATAATCGCCAGAGTTCCCGAAGCCGCGGGGCGCGCGGGGCAGGGCAGACCGCCCATCGAGTACGGCGTAAACCCCGGGTACTGTCAGATCGCGGTGGTAAATTACGCCGCCGAACGCGTTTCTTTGTACGACTTCGCGGGAGGGGAGATCGATTCGTTCGGATTCTTAACGAACAATCGCGTTACTGACGAGGACGTGTACGCGCTTGCCGACCGCGTGGAAGGAATGCTCGACCGTCACCGCGACCGCGGACCTATAGCGGCGATCGCGATATCGTTTCTGGGCAGAGTAGACGCGAACACTCACGGCAAGATTTTGTCCGGCGTGTTCCGCGATTGCAACGTCAATATTTACGAATACTATAAAAAGCGCTTCGGCACCGAGATAATTCTCCGCAACGACTTGCAGTTCGCGATTCTCGCCGAGCGTCAAGCCGGATCGATAACGGGCGCGGAAACCTCGTGCTGTTATATGCAGATCGGCAACGGCGTGGCGAGCGCAATGCTGATCGGCGACAGACTTTACCTCGGCGCGCACGGAATTGCGGGCGAGATCGGTCAAAACACGCTTATCCGCTCGACCGATACGGGCAGCGTGGAGAATTACCTCG
>ERZ780148.1559-NODE-1559-length-15265-cov-6.924984_pt1 | contig 15265 bp, 20 predicted proteins | sample MGYA00510984_ERZ780148 | MGnify/ENA primary metagenome ERZ780148 (study PRJEB29588, sample SAMEA2160902) | human gut metagenome | biome: human gut; feature: human-associated habitat; material: faeces | place: Denmark | collected 2008/2010 ...
TTATAAATTGAGTGAAGAAAAGAAAAAATGTGAATTGTATATGAGAGTATCATCAGAAGACCAAGCTCGTGAGGGTTTTAGTCTTCCTGAACAAAAAGAAAGATTAGAAGCTTTTTGTAAGTTTAAGAGTTATGAAATTATAGATTATTACCAAGATGCTTGAATAAGTGCAAAGACTGGTAATTATAGACCAGAGTTTGAAAGATTAAAAGAAGATATAAAATCTAAAAAGATAAATACTATTGTTTCTCTAAAGTTAGATAGAATAACAAGAAGTATTTATGATTGGGAAAATCTTATAACATTTTTAGATGAGAATGATGCCTATATAGATTGTGCTAATGATGAAATAAATACTACAACAGCAAATGGTAAAATGATTTCAAGACTTTTAATGAGTGTAAGTCAAAATGAAATTGAAAGAACTAGCGAAAGAACTAAAATAGGTTTAGCAGGTGCAATAAAACAAGGGCATATTCCTCACGTTGCCCCATTAGGATATAAACACGAAAATAAAACTCTAGTAACAGACTATTCTTGAAAATGAAATATATAAAGGCGATTTTGTTCACGGAAAAAGAACTAAAACTCCAACTTATTATGAAAATGTTGTTGAGCCTATTGTATCTAGAGAGTTGTGGGAAGATTGTCAAGTACAGAAAAAGAAAAATTCAAGAAGTTATCAAATAACATTGACATATTTATATTTACAAAAACTAAAATGTCCTAAATGTGGTCGTATTTTAGGTGGTAAAGCTACAACAAAGAAAAATGGAAAGCCATACTTCTACTACTATTGTAATGATTGCAAGATTTCTTTTAAGGAAAATGTTATAAATGAATACTTTCATCAATTTATAAATGAATTAGTAGAATATGATTCTGTTGTCAATCAATTCTTCTTGCCTATGATAAAGCAAAAATTTGATGAGCCTAAAGAAGAACTTGAAAAGGAAATTATCAAACAAAATGAAAAACTTGAAAGAATTAGAAAAGCATATATTAACGGAGCATTTGGATTAGATGTATATACTAAAGAAACTGCTTTTGTAGAAAAAAGTATAGAAAATCTTAAAAATGAATTAGATACTACCGATTGTGCAGAAGAATTAAGATTTACACCAAAAGATATTTTATTAAAGAGAGATATAGATTTTGTCAATAAAATAAAATTAAACCAAGAATATCAAGCGAGGACTAAAACTTGGAAAGACTATACTCGTGAAGAACGAGCAGATTTAATAATGAGATATGTTGATGATATTGAACTTGCTTTAGTTGGCAAAGAAGTTGTTGTTAAACAAATAAACTTTAGAGATTCAATTTGTAAACCTTGTCAAGAATTATATGATAACGGATATATTGATACAACAAAGCCTATGTTATTAGGCAATGTATTAGAAAGTGTCAGATTTAGTAACTATTTGCCAGAGGCAGAGGTTGGCGAAATTATAATGAGATTAAGACAATACTATGATGTAAGTTTTGCAGAGGCAACTTACTATGTAGATAAGCAATGTTTCTATTTTAACTTTGCTGAAAATAATAGTGCTATTGTTAGGGCATTCCCTTTACAAGACTATTATAAACTAGATCCAGAAGGTAAAATGCCAACCTATGAATTTGGAATTATCTATATAAATGAAGAAGATAAATTCCAAATGCAAGATATAAATTCAGCATTTGATTCTATACCAGATGAAACAAACGATAGTGTAGTTTATATGAAAGAGCCTACCCCTGTTCCAATAGGTGTAAAGCCTGTAAAGTACGACGAAGAAAATGCTGAATAATTGTTGCAACTCCTGCTTGGTATATAAACTATATTGCAACAACAAATTAACGAGAACAAATTTATATTTGCGGTTAGCAATATAAATTTTGTGTGAGGTAATTTGAATAAATTTTATCTGACAAGATAAAATTTATTGCCTCGCAGAGCCCCCGAGAACTTATTACAACTATATATGGAACTAATGATATTGTAGAAGATGTTAAACAAGTATATTTAGATGAATTTGAACAAGCTAGAATTGAATTTAATAATAAGCAGACTAGAAACGATAGAAAAATAGTAAACTATTTTCAAAAGGTATGTGATTCTCAAAATGATATAGCTTGTGAAATTATAATAGAACTTGGAAATATGGATTTTTGGCAAGATAAAGATAATGAGTATAGATATAAAATGACAGATGTATATAATGAGCAAATACAAGAATTATTAAAATTATTACCTTCTTTTAAGGTAGCCAATGCTACAATACACTATGATGAAACATCTCCACATATGCATGTTATTGGTGTTCCAGTAATAGAAAATTGTAAAAGAGGTATGAAAAAGCAAGTTGGTAAATCACAACTATTTACTAAAAACCTACTTTCAGAAACACAGGACAAAATGAGGAATGCTTGTATTAAGTCATACAATAAGTTTTATGATGTTGATAGTAAGCTTAAAACAAAGCAAAAAGGTAGAAATCAAGATATCAATGTTAATGAAATGGGCAATTACAGAGAAATGAAGAAGAAACTAGAAAAGCAAAAACAAAAGTTAGAAAATGCTAATAAACAAACTAAAAAACTTGATAATACAAGTAAAGATATTTCTCAAATATTAGATAATCTAAAATCGCCTTTACTAGATAAAAATAATAAGCTTATTTCAAACGAGAATATAGAAAATATCAAAAATTATGTTGAAAACGTAAATAAATGTTACTCAGACTGTTAGAAGTGTAAATGACCTAAATGTTGCTATTGAAAATTTTGAATTTTATACACTTGAAGTAGGTCAAGAAAATCGTTCACTTCAATATCAAATAGAACAAAAAGATGAGGTTATTGAAAAATTAAATGATAAATTATCTGCTAAAGAAAAGATAATTAATAAACTACAAGAAGAAAAAGAAAGCTTAAAAGCTCAATTACAAAAATTCAAAGGTTTTTGGCATAGTTTAATAAGCCACTTTCATAAAAGGATAACTTATGATAATGACCAAAATTATAAAATTGTTAGTGATGACTTATATAAAAATGGCATATTTGATGATAACGATAATGAAATTGCTAATAACATTTTAAGAAAAGTAACTATACCAAATGAAAACAAAGCTGAAAAGTCCAAAAAGAAAAACAATGATACAAGATTTTAAAATGGAGGTAATAAAAATGGAACAAGAAAAAGTGAAATATTTAATAGATATGATAAATAATATGGATATAAAAGATAAATTAAGATTAGCAATATGTATGAGCCAGAGTAAATGGTGTGGTCTTATATATAATACAAAAGAAAACTACAAAAAGTTTGATACTATGCTAAAAGCTATTGATGAAGAATATAGAACAACAATTATAAATTTTTCTAAATACAAATTAGTAACATTTGCAATGGCTAAACTTATGGAAATGGAAAAAGAAGAAATAAACAGAGTGCTTTTGTTCTTATTTAATATTATAAATTATTAAAATCAACATTGTTATTTTTTAATTTTAGTGATAGAATACTTAGTAATAAATTAAGGAGAATGAAAATGAAGAAAATAGTAATAGTATCAATAATATCAATACTTATAGTAATAACTTTAGTAGGATTATTGATTTTTAAATCAAATGGAGATAAAAATAATATTAATGATTCTTCAATTGATTTTTTCGCGATGAAAACGCATAGTGGATTTAATGATACAGTAAAGAATACAAAGTATAGAATAACACATAAAGACGAATTAAAAATGTTTTATACTCTTTATAATGGATTTAAACTTTCTAAAGACTATGATTTATCTAAGAATACTATATTTATTCAAACACAAGCTTATGGTTCTGGAAGCATAAGTGTAGACTTTAAGGGAGTAAGTATAAATAAAGAAGTTAAATTTAATGTAAGTACTAATAGCCCTGAAATTGGTACAATGGATATGGCATATTGGTATTTGGTTGCTATTGTACCAAATGCAAAATTAAATGGAGTTAATGTTAACGAATGGAAATCTCCAGTAGATGTAAATAATAGTTTGAGAAATGAATATACAGTTACTATTGAAAGTACTAATTTAGATTTAAAAAATTCATTAAATATTGTTGAAAAAACAGTAAAGGATATTGGGAATATTAAAATTCAACAATATCATTATTCTCCTGCAGATAATAAAAAAAGCTATACTTTGATATCGTATGACGAAAAAATTAGTAAACAGTTAATTCAAAATATTAACAATCAAGAAAATGGGATGAGAGCAGAAATATCTTCTACAAGAATAAAAGATGAAACTGAATATAAAAATTTTCAAGAAGCACTAAATAAAACGGGAACACAATATTATCAAATAAATTTGTGGTCTAATGCAATTAATAATTATACATCTTGGCGGAATTACAACTGAGAAAGGTAAAGAAATAGCGGAGCTGTTAAAATCAGATGAAATACTACAAAATAGCAACGGACACTTAAACATTAAGATTAATGATTTTAATATAGAAAAAATCGAATCAAATATGAACATTATTTCACAGTACAGAACAGAATGGAGCTTAAAAGATTATTATACAGATGTATATTGGAAGTATTAATAACATATATAACTTTATATATAATTTTTTTGAAATGCATAAAAATTATTGACTTGTGTAAAATATCTATGTATAATAAATATAGGAAATGACAAATCCACAAACGTGGTTTTGCCGATATAGAGTAAAAATTCACATCTAAATCGCCAAATTACAGATGTGAATTTTCTTTTTATTTATGTAGTTGCTTATCAACCCAGTTCTTATACAGAACTGCTGCTAAGGCAACGTTTAATGTTAAAGATAACATATAGGATATTATAAAAAATAGTATCACTTTAACCATAAACATCACCACCTCTCCTACGAAGATTCGTAAAGTCTGGTGGCAAAACCACATCTGCTTATCATCATTTCCTATGTCAGTTAGTATAGCATATATTTTATAATAAAGCAATACGAAGCAAACAAATTTTTGCAAAATATTTTTTAATAAATAACTTGATTTTTATTAAATAATTTGGTAATCTATATATAATTTGATTGATTTTATATCAATCGTCAAGAGAGCCGATGGCGAGTTGTAAATGTCTACGTCGTTGGCACCAATAATGAAAAACCGTTTATTAGCTTTTTAGCGATAAGCGGTTTTCTTTTATGTTTGTGATAATTTGATAAAGAACATGCACATATTTCTTACTACAGAAATAGAATATACAAGGGGAGTTTAATATGGAAAAAATTAAAACAATAGCAAAATATGCAATTAATATTCTTGCAATAATAAGTGCTTTAGTAGCAGGAATTAACGCAGTAGATGGAATAACAATCCCATATGCAGTTCAAATAATACAAGTAATAGCAGTTATACAGGGTGTTATAAGCACGTATTTATTAGGACAAAAAGTAGTAAGAAATAGAGGTGAGAATCGTGAAAATAATAGAGACAAACCTAAAGTTTAAACAGATGGATACAAGAAAAAGTACAAATAGGATAATACTTCACCATGCGGCAGCCATAAATTGTTCAGCAGAAGATATTCATCGTTGGCATCTAAATAATGGTTGGGCTGGTGCTGGATATCATTTCTTAGTTAGAAAAAATGGTGAGATATATAGATTACGTCCAGAAGATAATGTGGGTGCTCATGCGTATGGTTCAAATTATGACTCAATAGGAATTTGCTTTGAAGGAAATTATATGGATGAGGGAATGCCAGAAATTCAAAAAAATGTGGGAAAAGAAATTGTAGCTCAATTAAAAAACAAATATAATATTAGTACAGTACAAGGGCATAGAGATGTTAATGCAACTAGTTGTCCAGGAATAAATTTCCCATTTAATGAAATTGCAAATGGTAAGGCAGATGAGATAATTGAAAAGCCAGCTGAAACTAACCATTCTGATAAAATTGCTACGATACAAAGAACATTAAATGAAATGTATGGAACAAATATAGATATAGATAGTATTTATGGCAAAGAAACAAAAAAAGCATTGGTAAAAGGATTACAAACAGAGCTAAATAAGCAATTTAATGCAAAATTATATGTTGATGGTATATTCGGTAAAAACACATATAATGCATGTGTGAATGTTCGAAAGGGTGCAACAGGAAATATAACTTGGTTAATTCAAGCTATGTTGATATGCCATTCTTTTGATATTGAAGCAGATAAGATATTTGGCGTAAATACGCAAAATGCTGTAAAAAATTTCCAAACAAGAAATGCTTTAGCAGTAGATGGAATTGTTGGAAAAGAAACATTTAATAAGTTGTTTAAGTAAGTATAGTCAAGCTGAAATGCTTGGCTATATTTGCAAATTAACATAAAATGTGATAAAATAGGAAACGGTAGTATGTTAAAAAAATGAAGCTTTGGAAAGCTTCAAACAACTTAGGAGGTATTGAAAAATGCTGAAAATGACAAAAAATATCTGTGAAGCGACGGCCTTGACCCATTCAGGTCGGTTTCATGCCGATGACGTAATATCGGCTGTGATTCTCAATAAGGTATATGGGAACATTACCTTATTGAGAACTAACAGAGTTCCTGAGAAACTGACGAGTAACGTCGTTGTTTTCGATATTGGTGGTGGAGAGTATGACCATCACCAAAAAGGTGGAAACGGGATGCGAAACAACGGGATTCCATATGCAGCTGCTGGACTCATATGGAGAAGATATGGACATATTCTGCTTAAGAATACGGCTGATCCAATTTATCTGTGGAATAGCATAGATAAATTGCTCATCCAGGGCATCGATGCCATAGATAATGGCGTGATGCCACAAGTAGATTATGAAGCTCAACCTATGAGCTTATCACAGGCTATTGCAGGATTTAATCCGCAGTGGGACACCGACGAAGATATAGATAACTGCTTCTTGCAGGCCGCAGATTTTGCTGCGAGGGTATTTGATAATACCCTTTCTGAATTGAGTTCTAAGTTGCGAGCCCGTGAAATCATAGAGACCTCGATTGAAGCGGCTGAAGGAGGCATTATGGTTTTGCCACGTTTTGCACCATGGCAGAACTATGTATTCGAATCAATAAACCCAAAAGCTGGGAAAATTAAGTTCGTAGTGTTTCCTTCAAACAGAATCGGCTATAACTGGCAGTGTGTGCCGGATAAGCCGGGCGGCTTCGGTCAGAGAAAATCTGTACCGAAGGAATGGTACGGCTTGAAGGATGAGGACATCCAGAGAGTCAGTGGCGTGAAAACTGCCACATTCTGCCACGCAAATGGCTTCATTGGTGGAGCCATGACGCTGGAAGACGCGATCTCTATGGCCAAGAAAGCTATGGAAACTAAATAAGTTGTTTTGAAAGAAGCAAATTTCACAATTGTGAAATTTGCTTCTTTTGTTTTTTATAAAAAATATTAATAAAGAGTACACAATTTCAAAATTATATGCTAATATGTATTTAATGAAAAAAAGATATTATGGAGGAGAGCATGAAAGAAAAAACATTTAATGACTTAGGCTTAGATGAAGGTGATAAATATTTAAATAAAATCAGTAGTGAATATGATTTGGGCGATTTAGAGACAATCCTAAATAGTGACAGCACGGAAGAAGAACTAGAAGAAAATATGAGAGATATAAAGGAGAAAATATGAGCGTGATAGAAAAAAATGAAAAGTATGTTGTGGATATAATAGATAATGGAATATCAGGAGAAGGTATTGCCAAAATATATGACTTTATTGTATTTGTACCTGAAGCGATAAAAGGAGAAAAATGTGAAATACTTATAGTAAAGGTTTTAAGTTCACATGGTTATGGGAAAATAACCCAAATAATAAAACCATCAATACATAGAGTTGAACCAGATTGCCCAACATATAAAAGATGTGGCGGATGCAATTTAAGGCATATGGATTATGAGGAAACTCTAGAGATAAAGAAGGAAAAGGTAGAGAATTTAATAAATAAAACATTTGGAAAAGATAATAAAATAAAAGTAAACAATGTATTAGGAATGGGAAATCCTTATAATTATAGGAATAAAGCACAATATCCGCTTGGAGTGGATAAATCTGGAGTTCCAATAATGGGAGTTTTTGCAGAAAGAAGCCATGAAATAATAGAAATGCAAAAGTGTTTAATACAAAATGAGGAAGCAGAGAAAATAGCGTTCGCAATATATAAATTCATAAAAGAAAATAACATAAGCATATATAACGAAAAAACAATGCAAGGATTATTAAGGCACATAGTAATCAAAGTGGGAATACGTACTCATGAAATAATGTGCATATTGGTAATAAATGGGAAAAAGATTCCTCACGAACAAGAATTGGCAGAAATGCTTGTTAAAGAATACAATGTAAAGACTGTAATAAAAAATGTAAACACAAAAAACACAAATGTCATATTGGGCTATGACAATATAATTTTGCATGGAGATGGCTATATTTATGACATGCTAGGCGATTATACATTCAAAATTTCACCAATGTCGTTTTACCAAGTAAATCCAATACAGGCTGAAGCTCTATATAATATTGCATTAGAAAATGCTAACTTAAATGAAAATGACATACTATTTGACTTATATTGTGGAATAGGTACAATTGGAATATTTGCAGCAAAATCTGTAAAAAAAGTATATGGAATAGAAATTGTAGAACAAGCAATTGAAGATGCAAAGGAAAATGCAAAAATTAACAATGTAGATAATATAGAATTTTATTCAGGAGACGTAGAGAAAGTATTAGCAAACTTACTAGAAAAAAAGCAAATATATCCAAATGTAGTTATAGTAGATCCACCAAGAAAAGGACTTGAAAAAAATACAATAGAGACCATTCTAGCAGTAAAACCGGAGAAAGTGGTATATATTAGCTGCAATCCAGCTACAATGGCAAGAGATTTAGAAATGATGAGCGAAGAATATGAAATAAAAGAAATACAACCAGTAGATATGTTTCCTTTTACAAGCCATGTGGAGTGTGTATGTGTGCTGAAACTTAAATAAATGCATGAATATTAATGTTTTATGACATGTTAACTATGCTAGAAAATAACTTGTAATTATATTAAAAATATGCTTTTAAATAATAAATATTATATAGATAAAACACAACTTGGTAAACGGTTGATGGAACAAAAAAATTTAAAAAACTGGTATCTTGAAAGGTTAGAAATTATTGTTAGGTAGAATATTAGAGAAGGAGGAGTTTTATGAGTGATAACCAAATAACAATAAATACATAAAGCATGTGGAGAAAATGATAGAGCAGAATATGGTAAAAAACTATTAGAATATTTGTCAAAACAGTTAACAAGTGAATTTGGAAAAGGTTTTACAGTTACAAATTTAAAAAATATGAGACAATTTTATCGTACATTTCCAATTCGCCAGACACTGTCTAGCGAATTGAGTTGGTCGCATTATAACTTATGAAATGATGAATGAGGGAGACAATCCACCAATTGGAATTGTACTTTGTGCAGATAAAAGCGAACAAGTTGTAAAATATACTTTGCCAGAAGATAATAAGCAAATATTTGCATCAAAGTACAAACTATATTTACCAACAGAGGAAGAATTTAAGAAAGAATTAAATTTAGAAAATTATGTAAAAAAAGACGACAGTTTAGAAAACGATAGCTTAACAAATGAGGATGAGCAAAAGTTGTAAAAGGTAGAGCTTAATGTCAACAATACGAATCAATAGTGAATGCACGAGTTACCAAAAACCAATCATCAGTTAATATGTGGGTCATATTGAAAGAAATAAAGATGCATATTACGATATGCTTACAAGAGTAAGAACTCACAATGATATGATAGGTTGGATTAAATTTTTCTTAGAAGTAGTTATTGAAACATCAAAAACAGCAAAAGAAAAATTTAGAAGTGTAGTTGATTTAACAACGAAAATGGACGAGGTTATAATGGAATTGCCTGTAAAGCCAGAAAATGCTAAAAAAGTCATAGATACATTATATAATGAACCTGTAATTAATAGAAAGAAGTTATGTGATTTAACTGAAATAAAAGAAGGCACAATAAAAAATGTATGTAAAATATAGTTCAGAAAGGTAGAAAAATATGGGAAAAGTTTTAAGAATCAGAGAAGTTGGAGAGCCTATTTTAAATAAAATAAGTGATGAAGTGGATATAGAAAATATAAACGAAGAGATTTTAGACATTATAAAAGATTTAAAATCAACACTAGAGTTTGGAAAAGGATTAGGAATTGCTGCACCACAAATAGGGATAGATAAAAGAATTATTGTGGTAGGGGCTAAGAAAGAAAATATAAAATATAATGATGCAGAAGAAATACCAATGACAGCGATGATAAATCCAACTTGGAAGAATTTATCCAATGATACAGATGTGCAATATGAAGGCTGTATGAGTGTTCCTATTATCAGAGGAAAAGTAGAAAGATATAAAAATATAGAATTAACTTATTATAATGTGAATGGAAAAAAGATAGTAAAACAATTAAATGGATTTTTTTCGAGATTAGTGCAACATGAGTGCGACCATTTGGATGGAATATTATTTTTAGAAAAAGTAAAAGAACCTAATGGATTTGCAACTAAAGAAAATATTGATAAATATAATTTGAAATAAGCTAAAATGTTTTTAAAGGTAGTGAAATTATACCAGAGTTTTATAGTATTAAAGATAGGAAAAATATGAAAATAAATATAGTAATGGTTGAACCAGAGATTCCACAAAATACTGGAAATATAGCAAGAACTTGTGCAATAACGGGAGCTAAATTACATTTAGTTCATCCTTTGGGATTTAGGATAGATGAGAAGTCTTTAAAAAGAGCGGGGCTTGACTATTGGGATAAGTTAGATATAGAAGAACATGATTCATTAGATGAATTTTTGAAAAAATACAAGCCAGAAGAAAATAATATGTTCTTTGCTACAACGAAAGGAAAAACTAAGTATACGGATATTGATTATTCAAAAATGGATGAAGTATTTGTATTATATGGTAAAGAAACGAAAGGATTGCCAGAATGGCTTTTGGAAAAATACTTGAATACAAAAACAATAAGAATACCAATGCTTCCAACATTAAGGTCATTGAATTTATCAAATTCAGTAGCAATTATTACATATGAAATATTAAGACAAAAAGGTTTTGAAGAAATGGAAGCTATAAGCCATTATTTTGATTAAAGATGAATATAAAATAATAAAATTAATACACTATAATTAGAGGTGAAAAATGAACAAAATTAAAGTGTATTTAAAATCAGTATTGATACCTGTAATTATAGGAGGAATTGTAGGAATTATAATATCTTCTTCTATTGATTATAGTAACTTAAGAAAGCCAATGCTAGCTCCACCAAGTATACTATTTCCAATAGTATGGACAATACTTTATATTCTTATGGGAATTTCATATGGAATATTAAGGAATAATGGTGAAGTTGATAAAAAAATTAAAATAATTTATTATGCGCAATTATTAGTAAATGCATTATGGTCAATAATATTTTTTACACTAAAATGGAGATTATTCGCTTTTATATGGATTTTAGTGCTAATATTATTAATTGCTATGATGATAATTGAATTTTACAAAAAGAATAAGTTATCAGCTTTATTGCAAATACCATATCTGTTATGGACTGTATTTGCAGCATATTTAAATTTATCTATTTATATATTAAATAAATAAACATAAAAAGAAGGAAAATAAATGATATCAATAAATGAAGCAAAAAGAAAATTACCAACAGACTTTATAGAAAATATATATGAATTATATGATCTGCTAAAGGTTGACCAGATATTACAAGGAATGATGAATCCGAGGAATACTACGATTAGAGTTAATACAATAAAATACAACATACAGGATTTGATGAGGTATTTTAAAGAAAAAAATATAAAATTTGAAAGAGTTTTATGGTATAGAGATGCACTAATAATAAAAAATGCAACAGAGAAAGAACTACAAAAACTGGAAATATATGAAAAAGGATATATATATTTACAAAGTTTATCTAGCATGGTGCCACCATTAGTATTAAATCCGAAAAAAGGCGAGAAAGTACTAGATTTAACCGCAGCGCCAGGAAGTAAAACTACTCAAATGGCTGCTTTAATGGAAAATGAAGGATATATATTAGCAAATGAATTGGATAAAATAAGGAGTGAGAGATTACAATATAATGTTAAAAGCCAAGGAGCAGAAATAGTAGAGGTAATTAATGGCAGAGGAGAAAAAATAGGAAATTCATATCCAGAATATTTTGATAAAGTTTTATTAGATACACCTTGCAGTGGAGAAGGAAGGTTTTTATTGGGAAAACCTATGACATACAAAGATTGGTCTTTGAAGAAGGTTAATCAATTAGTAAAGATTCAAAAAAAACTATTTGAAAGTGCATATAATGCTACAAAGGAAAACGGAACAATAGTGTATTCTACATGCACAATAAACAAGGAAGAAAATGAATATATATTAGATTGGGCAATAAATACTTTTAACATAAAACTATTAGACATAAATTTGGATATTAAAGAAGCAATAAAAGGTGATAATACAGGCTTGAACAATACTATAGATAAAGCAATAAAGATTCTGCCGTCAAAGAATATGGAAGGATTTTTTGTTGCTAAAATAGTGAAAAATTAAGAATAAATACGAATCGAATAACAAATTGTGAATCTCTGAAATGAGATTCTTTTTGTTTTAAAGAGAAAATAAAATATTTTTCTATAATAGCAAAATAGTAGTTGATTATTTTGTGTGAAAATGATATTATAAAGTCGAAATAACAAATAATAAATCGAAAAGAGGATGACAGATGGGAAAACATTCGGCAGAAAAGCCAGAAGAGAAGCAAAATAATAAACAATACCAAGTAAAAGGGGATAAGAAAAATAGAAGAGGATTAAAAATCTTCTTAAGAATATTGCTAGTATTGCTTATTGTATTATCTATATTAGCAGGTATAGCATGCTGGTTTGTGGGCGACAAATTAGGAAAAATAGGCAAGGAAGAAATAGATAAAACAGCAGTAGGAATTAATGAAGAAACTTCAAAACAATTGAAAGAGTATAGAAATATAGCATTGCTGGGAATTGATAGCAGAGCTGATGATTATGGATTGGGAAATAGAAGCGATTGCATAATAATAGCAAGCTTAAATCAAAAAACAGATGAAATAAAGTTAATATCTGTTTATAGAGATACGTATGTGTATGTTACGGAAAACGGAACAAAAAAATTAGATAAAATAACACATGCTTATTCATATGGTGGAGCGCAAAATGCATTGAAATCTTTAAATGAAGCATTGGATTTAAATATAACAGAATATGTAACAGTAAATTTTGATGCGGTAATAGCAGCGGTTGATAGTTTAGGTGGAGTTTATATAGATATAGATAGCTCAGAGCTAAAATATATAAATGATTATATAGATGCAACTTCTCAAAGTTCGGGAATAAAGTCTAGCCATATTACTTCTACTGGTAGACAAAAAGTAGATGGTGTGCAAGCAGTATCTTATTCAAGGATTAGATACACAGCAGGTGGGGATTATAAAAGAACAGAAAGAATGAGAATTGTGGTAGAAGCAATGCTAAGTAAATCTAAAAATTTAGGAATCGGACAATTAAACAGCTTTGCAAATACAATTTTACCAAGAATAAAAACTAATATATCTACAGGTGAAATTATTGGATTACTACCAAGTGTAGCTTCAATGAAAATATCAGAGAGTTTGGGATGGCCTTATGTAACAAAGGGAATAACAACAGATAGATGGTATGGAGTGCCAGTTACATTAAAGAGCAATGTTGAAAAATTGCATAAAGAAATCTTTGGACAAGATAATTATGAAGCATCAGATATAGTAAAAGAAATGAATGATGCGATAATTAAGAAAACTGGATATACGGAATAAAATTGAAGAAACAATAGAGAGAAGGGAATGTTTTACCATGAGCAAGGGAAACTTAGCGGTGAAAGAAGAATTTGATGATATCATAGTAAATGAAGCAGTAATAAATGAACAGTCAGTAAATAATATTAGAATTATCAATAAAGAAAAAACAAATAAAAAAATATTATATAGAGCAACTAAAAGAATGATAGATATAATAGGAGCAATAGTAGGCATTATATTTTTAATACCTACTACAATTGCTGTGTGTTTAGCTAGGAAAATATCAAAAGAAGATAAAGGTCCAGTATTTTATGAACAATTAAGATATGGCAAAAATGGTAAAGTATTTAGATTGTATAAGTTTAGATCAATGTGCATAGGTGCAGACGAAAAGTTAAAAAAATACTTAGAAGAAAATGAAGAAATAAGAAAAGAGTTTCAAAAAACTCATAAATTACAGAATGATCCAAGAATAACTAAAATAGGAAATTTCCTAAGAAAAACAAGCTTGGATGAACTTCCACAAGTGATAAATATTTTAAAAGGTGAGATGAGCTTTGTTGGACCAAGACCTGTTGTTGAAAAAGAAGTGGAAGATTATGGAAAAAATAAAGATAAGTTTCTAAGTGTAAAACCAGGTCTTACAGGATATTGGCAAGTAAATGGAAGAAGCAACACAACTTATGAAGAAAGAATGGAAATGGAGCTTTACTATGTAGATAACTGCTCATTGTGGTTAGATATAAAAATATTCTTTAAAACTTTCATAACAGTATTCAAGAAAGAGGGAGCAGTTTAAAGCTAAAACCCAAATATAAAACTACAAAAATCAATTTACGACAAAGGGAGAAAAAAGTGGAAAAAAATGTTAAAGTAATAGTTGCGGCACACAAAAAATATCAAATGCCAGAAAACGAAATGTATATTCCAGTACAAGTTGGAGCTGAAGGTAAAGAAAAAATAGAAGGATACACACAAGACAACACAGGTGATAACATATCTTCAAAAAACCCATACTTTTGCGAATTAACGGGATTATATTGGACTTGGAAAAACTTAGATGCAGATTATAAAGGACTAGTACATTATAGAAGATATTTTACAAAAGCTAAAAGGATTCCTAAAAAAGAAGACGAAAAATTCAAGATAGTATTAACAAAAAAAGAAGCAGAAGAAATACTAGAAAAAACAGATGTAATACTACCAAAAAAGAGAAATTACTACATAGAAGATTTGTACTCTCATTACAAACACACAATGTATATAGAGCCACTTGATGAGACAAGAAAAATAATAGAAGAAAAATATCCAGAATACTTAGAAGAATTTGATAAACTTCATAAAAGAACATCA
>ERZ780148.1566-NODE-1566-length-15178-cov-3.144746_pt1 | contig 15178 bp, 10 predicted proteins | sample MGYA00510984_ERZ780148 | MGnify/ENA primary metagenome ERZ780148 (study PRJEB29588, sample SAMEA2160902) | human gut metagenome | biome: human gut; feature: human-associated habitat; material: faeces | place: Denmark | collected 2008/2010 ...
CCTGCAAATTTTGCCAAAAATAAAAAGGAAAAAGCAAAACTCCAATATTAATCGGAGAAAACGGCAAAAGTAAAGAAATCAGCTTCTCTGCCCATCGAAGCTACGGAATAATATCTTGTTTTTAAGAAGTATAATTCAATAATATTTCATAACTTTGTTAAATACGGATCCATTTAAATCTTCTTTAGCCATGAATCGAAATAGCTCTGTGAAAGCCCGCATTGCGATCAGTTTATTACCCAAGCTGAATAGCTGCATATACCTCCCGTTGATCGAAAGATGCGGAGGTCTGGAAGGTTTTTTTCTCGAAAGCGACCAAACGCTGAATCAGCTCTATCGGGAGTTGAATATACCCACGGACACTTTTAACCGGAAAACGGCTATACAAAATTCAGAAGCGGAGATAGAACAGTTGGACAAACACGAGATACAAATCTGCACAATCGAAGACGGGTGTTATCCGGAATTGCTCCGGCAATGTGCCGATGCTCCCCTGGTCTTTTTTTATAAAGGGAAGTTAAAGTCCTCTCCGGCAAATAAATATCTGGCCATCGTAGGGACAAGACATGCATCGTCCCGGTGTGAAGCCAGAGTGACGGCACTGGTCGAAGACCTGGTGAATCTGGGTTGTCGTCCTGTCCTGGTCAGCGGATTGGCTTATGGCATCGACGCCTCGGCCCACCGGGCTTCCCTGAAGTTCGGCTTGACGACTTTAGCCGTATTGGGACATGGATTACACATGATTTATCCGGCGACCCATAAAAGCATGGCACGTCAGATTCTGGAGACCGGCGGGGCCTGGATCAGCGAATTTCCTTGCACGGCGAATATACATCCGAGCAATTTCTTACGCCGCAACCGGATTATTGCGGGTCTCTGTCATGCAACCCTGGTAGCCGAATCGGCCATAAAGGGAGGAGCTATGGCCACAGCGCGCCTGGCCATGTCATACGACCGGGAAGTCATGGCTTTCCCTGGACGTCCGGAAGATAAATATTCGGCAGGCTGCAATTTTCTGATTAAAGAAAACATTGCCGCATTAACCGAAAATGCCACCGACGTGGCCCACCTCTTAGGTTACCCGATAAAAAAAACGACACTACAACAAACGATCTTACCGAATTTCAGCGACGACGAACAAGGGAATACACTCATTCAGCTCTTAAGTGAAAATGGAGCCCTGCATATCGATGAATTATGCCAGTTGACCCAGCGTCCAAGTAGTGAACTAGCGGCTATCCTATTGCAACTCGAACTGGAAGGGAAAATAATCGGTCTGGCAGGCAAAAAGTATTCTCTCCGGTAATTTTATCACTCCGAGAGGGCCCGCCGAAGTACTAATTTCAGTTTTAGTAACAGATTATCAGCAGGGATATATCTCCAACTATCAATCCGAAAGCAAAATCAAGGTTTGTTAATAAAAAATTAACTGCAAAAAGTTTTGATATCGTAAATAATTAGATAATTTTGACATCCGAAAACGTTTGAATTAACTCATACTAAAAATTATACACATGAGACCAGAAATTAAAGAATTCATGGAAGCCTTAAAGGCAAAAACAGTAGGTGAAGCAGAGTTCCACCAGGCTGTAGAAGAAGTTATTGAAACTGTATGGGATACCTATCAGGCAAACCCGAAATACAAGGCCAATAAGATCCTCGAAAAAATGGTAGAACCTGAAAGAGTAATCATGTTCCGTGTTCCATGGATCGACGACAAAGGTGAAGTACAAATCAACCGCGGCTACCGCGTTCAATTCAATAGTGCTATCGGACCGTACAAAGGAGGTTTACGTTTCCACCCGTCGGTAACTTTGGGCGGATTGAAATTCTTAGGTTTCGAGCAGACTTTCAAAAACTCTCTGACTACGCTGCCTATGGGTGGTGGTAAAGGAGGTTCGGACTTCAACCCGAAAGGAAAATCAGACAATGAAGTAATGCGTTTTTGCCAGAGCTTTATGACTGAACTTTGCAAATATATCGGCGCCGACACAGACGTTCCTGCCGGTGATATCGGTGTAGGAGCCCGTGAAATCGGTTATCTGTTCGGACAATATAAGAGAATCCGGAACGAATTCGTAGGTGTACTGACCGGTAAACCAAGAGAATTCGGTGGATCACGTGTACGTCCGGAAGCTACCGGTTACGGTACGGTATATTTCGCTCAGCACATGCTGAAAGAAAAAGGCCAGGACATCAAGGGTAAAACTGTCGCTATCTCGGGATTCGGTAACGTTGCCTGGGGTGCTGCACAGAAACTCGTTCAATTGGGAGCCAAATTGGTAACCATCTCCGGACCGGACGGATATATCTATGACGAAAAAGGTCTGACTCAGGAAGGTGTCGACTATATGCTGGAATTACGAGCAAGCAACAACGACGTTGTAGAACCGTATGCAGCTAAATTCGGAGCTAAATTCTTCGCTAAGAAAAAACCATGGGAAGTAAAATGTGATATCGCTTTCCCGTGTGCTATTCAGAACGAATTGAACGAAGAAGATGCAAAACAATTGGTTGCTAACGGTTGCCAGATGGTTGTAGAAACTTCCAATATGGGTTGTACAGCTGAAGCTGTTAAATATTTGAATTCTCATATCACTTTCGCTCCGGGTAAAGCAGCTAACGCAGGTGGTGTTGCCGTATCAGGTCTGGAAATGAGCCAGAACTCAATGAGATATAGCTGGACAGCTGAAGAAGTTGACCAGAAACTGTCTCAGATCATGAAAGATATCCACGATACTTGTGTTAAATTCGGTAAGGAGGGAGACAAGATCGACTACGTGAAAGGTGCTAACATCGGCGGCTTTATAAAAGTAGCTGAAGCAATGTGTGCTCAGGGACACGTATAGAAAGTTAAAGGTAAAAGTTAAAAGCTGAAAAAACGATTACCTGAAAATTAAAGCGTACACTTCAATGGTGTGCGCTTTTTTTATTATCTTCGTTTCCGCAAAATCATTCAGTTTTCAGCTAATCATTTTTAGCTTCAAATTTATGTACATCGACACTCATTCACATATCTACGAAGAGGAATTCAGAGAAGACCGGGAAGCTGTCGTACAACGTGCCAGAGAGGCGGGAGTGAATTACATCGTTCTTCCGGACATCGATAGTGAATCGCGCAACCGGATGCTCGATCTGGCAGCCCGACACCCGGAGATGTTATTTCCTTTGGCAGGGCTACATCCCACTTCTGTGTATGAGAACTATAAAACAGAACTGGCCCAGGTAGAAAAAGCTTTGGGTAACCATACCTTTTACGGCATCGGAGAATGTGGTATAGACTTATATTGGGATAAAAGTTATTACCGGGAACAAATCAAAGCATTCGAACATCAGCTTGGAATAGCAAAAGAAACCGGTTTGCCGGTAATCATTCATTCCCGTGACTCTCTGGAGGTGATTTTCGAAGTGCTGAAAAAACATCCTTATACCCGTGGTATTCTGCATTGTTTTCCGGGTAATGCAGCAGAAGCCCGGCAAGCAATCGACATGGGGTATTTATTAGGAATCGGAGGAGTCGTTACCTTCAAAAAGAGTCAGATGGCAGATACCCTACGCGAAATCGGCCCGGCAAACATCGTGCTGGAAACCGATTCTCCTTACCTGACTCCAGTCCCTTTCCGGGGAAAAAGAAATGAAAGTAGTTATATTCCGTTAATAGCTCAAAAAATTGCAGAATTAACGGGTCTCGAGACAAAAAAAATTGAAGAAATAACGACACAAAATGCTTTGAATTTGTTTAATTTGCAGTGCGAAAACGTGTGAGGGGTCATCGATAAACTTTGATATGACAATGACAAAATCGGTATTGATAATATATACAGGCGGAACCATCGGAATGGTCAACGATCCGGCGACAGGGGCATTGTGTCCTTTCGATTTCGAGCAGATAGCGAAAGCAGTTCCTGAGATCAGAGAATTCGGTTTTTCTATCAACAGTTATACTTTACCGGAGATCATCGATTCGTCCGATTTGAAACCGGCACTTTGGGCCGACCTGTGCCAAATCATTCTGGACAAATACGATCAGTACTCCGGATTCGTCATTCTGCACGGGACAGATACGATGGCTTATTCGGCCGCAGCCCTGAGCTTCATGCTGAACAACCTGACCAAACCGGTTGTTTTCACAGGTTCACAGCTTCCGATCGGCACCATACGTACCGATGGCCGGGAAAATCTGATTGCAGCCTTAGAAATTGCAGCGGCGACCATCGAAGGCAAGGCAGTTGTACCTGAAGTCTGTATTTTATTCGGAGCCAAACTCTTCCGGGGTAACCGAACCACCAAAATCAATGCAGAGAGTTTCGATGCTTTCCAATCGTTCAACTATCCGCCTTTAGCAGAAATCGGTATTCATATTCACTATAATTACGGAGCCATCGATTATACTCCCCGGACAGAGCCGATTGGTGCATTTACGGAAATGAATACCAATATCGCCATATTGCAATTATTTCCAGGCATTCGTCCGGAATTAATAGATGCCGTTATTCAAACTCCCGGTCTAAGAGGACTGATTTTGGAGACTTATGGTTCGGGGAATGCTCCGACCGACCGTTGTTTTTTAGAAAAAATTAAAGAAGCCTCCCAAAAAGGCATCATCATATACAACGTCACCCAATGCCAGGGAGGAACGGTAGAAATGGGCCGTTATGAGACCAGCAGAGAGTTATTAAACTACGGGGTTTCAAGTGGATATGACATTACGATGGAAGCTGCTGTCTGCAAAATGATGTATCTGCTGGAGAAATACCGTGACGCTAACGAAATAAAAAAATACTTAAATTCATCAATAAAAGGAGAAATAACCATGAATCATATTGGGTTTTAACATTTTTTTTGTACCTTGCCGCGTCTTTTGGTGCGTCCTGTGGGAATACAAAGGTTTGCAAGGGTACGCCTGAAGTTTGAGAGTTAAATTTTAATTATTTATAAACTAAAAATCAGTTAAATTGATCATGAGAAAATTATTTGCACTAATAGCAGTTTTAGGAATGCTTACTATTGGAGCATCAAAACTAATGGCTCAGGAAGACGAAGCAGCACCAGCAGCTCAAACCGAGCAAACAACAGTTTCTATCGATGACGAACAAATTGAAAGCACTTCAATGCATGCAGCGATCAAACAGAAATTCATCGAAGGTGGTGCCGGATTTATGGCTTGTGTTGTATTGTGTTTGATTTTCGGTTTGGCCATCGCAATTGAAAGGGTTATTTATTTAAACCTTTCCGATACGAACACCAAAAAATTCATCGCTGGTTTTGAAGACGCGCTGAACAACGGTGGTATTGAAGCAGCAAAAGAATATTGCCGCAATACCCGCGGACCTGTAGCAAGTATTTTCTATCAGGGACTTTCCCGTTACGATCAGGGAATCGACATGGTTGAGAAATCAGTTGTTTCTTACGGATCGGTACAGATGGGTTTGATGGAAAAAGGATTGACCTGGATCGGATTGTTCATCGCATTGGCTCCTATGTTGGGGTTCTTGGGAACTGTAATCGGTATGATCGAGGCCTTCGACCAGATTCAGGCAGCAGGTGATATGAGCCCGGCACTGGTAGCAGGAGGTATTAAAGTGGCATTGATTACGACCGTAGGCGGTTTGATCGTAGCTATGATCCTGCAGGTATTCTATAACTATTGTGTATCGAAAGTAGAAGGTATCGTAAACAATATGGAAGATGCTTCTGTAAGCATGTTAGACATTTTGGTTAAATACGAGCAAAAAAACAAATAAACCATGGATAGTAAAAAAATACTCAACCTTGTAACAATCGTAATGTTCGTCATTACAGTAGTATTGTTAGGGCTGTTTATGTTCGGAGGTGAAGTACCGAATCAGCCGTACACTACTCCTGTATATACATCGACATTATTGAATTGGGCATATATCCTGTGTGGTATTGCAATCATTGCAGCTATTATCTTCCCGGTGATTCGTCTGTTTACCCGCCCGAAACAAGCGATGAAAAGCTTTATCGGATTAGCCGGAGTAGTCGTAGTCATCCTGATCGGGTATGCACTGGCTGATGGTACCCCGATAAAACTGGTCGGTTATACGGGGCCTGATAACGTACCATCCATGCTGATCTTCTCAGATACGATTTTGTATACGATGTATTTCCTTTTTGCAGCAGCTATTTTAGCTATCTTAGGAACGGAAATTTACAGAAGAATGAAATAATACTATTCCCTTCGGGGAATAGAGATAAAACTAAGGAATATGGCAAAGAAAACACCAGAAATTAATGCCACTTCGACTGCCGATATCGCATTCTTGTTGCTTGTATTCTTCCTGGCAACGACGACGATGAATGTGGATTCCGGTATATACAGAAGACTTCCGCCCTATCAGCCGGATAATACCGAAGCCCCGAAATATGCAAAACGGAATATTTTGCAGGTTTTGGTAAACCGGAACAATCAGCTGGCGATCAACGGAGAATTGGCAGATGTTTCTACCCTGAAAGACAGGACAATCGAATTTGTTCTAAATCCGAATAATAGCGAAGACTTACCCCAAAAAGAAATTAAAACGATCGATCTTTTCGGTCCCGTGGAAGTTTCGAAGGGTATTGTTTCTCTTCAGAGTGATAAAGGAACGTCATATGAAATGTACATCGCCGTACAAGATCAGTTGACATCCGCTTATAATGAATTGAGAAACAGAAAAGCCAACGAGAAATGGGGTAAAAACTTTGATGAACTGAATGAAGACCAAAAAGAAGCAGTCAGAAAAGTTGTTCCGATGCAGATTTCTGAAGCAGAACCTAAAAACATAGGAGGGAAAAAATAATGGCAAAATTTAAAAAAGACGGTAAAAGAGAGACGCCCGCAATTTCAACGGCATCTTTACCTGACATCGTGTTTATGTTGCTGTTCTTCTTCATGGTGAGTACCACGATGCGTGAAGTTTCCCTAATGGTTGCCAATGCGATGCCTCAGGCTACAGAAACCGTAAAACTGGAAAAGAAATCACTCGTAAGTAATATTTATGTAGGTAAACCAACTCCTCAATATCAAGGTGCTTACGGAACCGAACCCCGAATCCAGTTGAACGATCGTTTCGCAACTTTAGAGGAACTGGGAGCTTTTGTGGTTTCAGAACGTGAAAGTCGTAAAGAGGAAGACAGAAATAGCATTACCAATAACCTGAAAGTAGATAAAAATGTAACGATGGGTGTCGTTACCGATATCAAACAGGAATTACGTAAAGCAAATTCATTGAGAATTAATTACGGTAGTACGAAAAAACCCCATTAATTAATTCTAAAAAATAAAGGGGGACATGGTTCCCCTTTTCTTTTTTTTATTATCTTTGCAACGCATTTGGTTCCGTAGTTCAATGGATAGAATGAAGGATTCCGGTTCCTTTGATTGGGGTTCGAGTCCCCACGGGATCACAGAGCAAAACGCTAAATAAATGCTTTTCATTTATTTAGCGTTTGTTTTTTGTTGTAACTTTCAAAATTTTGTACGACATACTCTAAATTTTGATGCATTTTTTTATATTTGGTGAAAAATTGAAATGTAATAAAAAACGAGATCATGCCCTCACTTTCAAAATATACCCAATGGAAGGTTATCGGAGGATATAGTCTTCTGTTCTTATTGAGTATCCTGGCTGCTGTTTTGATTTATAAGCAAATAACGAAATTAATTGTCAACGAAGAAAATAGTGATAATCCTAACCGGAAACTATTCATTATTGGTAATACGATCACGGGGCTTTATGAATCGGAAGGGCTGGGAAATGCTTTTGTACAAACCGGTTCGAGATCCTATTTTCTAAAGTACCGGGATTTAATAGAGGAAGTTGAATCGAATATAGACTCTTTAAGAGACTTAACTACCCGTCTGGACCAGATTCTCCGTCTGGATACGATCGATGATCTACTCGATCAGAAAATACGCAATTTGCAGGATATCGTCCGGGTAAAACAATCCTTTGTCCCGGATGATTTCTATAATAAAGCGATTGCCAGTATAGAATCCGGAAGAGACAGCCTGCAAGGGACGGATATCCGGAAAAGACACATTACGACACTGGACAGTTCGTACACCAAATCAGAAAAAAAGAAAAGACGTTGGCTATTTTTTTCCAAGACCGAGCCCGATTCCGTACTCAAAGTTTCGGTTTCTCATCATACTGTTATCGATACGCTCAACAGGCAAACAGCCTTACAAAATACGGACAGTGTCGTTCATATTCTGAAAACAGCCTGGGAAGATGTACAAAAACAAACCCAGGATATTACCCGTCAAATCAACCGGAAAGAATATGCCTTAATTCAGCAGAGCACCTACATTACGGATCAGTTGAAACGAATATTAGGAGCCTATGAAAAAGAAGAAATCACGAATTCTCTAATCAAACAAGAAACCCGGGAACAAACCCTCAACACGATGATCCGGATTTTTGCCTGGCTGGCAGTGATTGCCTTCCTGCTGATCTTGTTCTTTACCTTCTTCATTCTTCGCGATTTATCCCGTAGCCAACGCTATCGGAAAGAACTCGAGGCAGCCAACCGCTATGCCGACCAACTATTGAAAAGCCGGGAAAAGATGATCCTGACCGTCACACACGACATCAAATCACCGCTAAGCTCTGTAATCGGTTATATCGAACTGCTCAATAACACCCCCATCAACGAACGGCAACGTTATTTCCTGAAAAACATGCGGGGTTCTTCGGAACATATCCTGAAACTGATCGGTAACTTGCTGGACTTATCGAAACTGGAAAACAATAAAATGCCCGTCGAGCATATCGTGTTCAATCCGTATCATTTATTCCAGGAAATTACGGACAATTTTATGCCACTGGCAGCAGCCAAACATTTGGAATTAAAAGCCCGTTTCAGCGAAGATCTCGATAAAGACTACTCAGGAGATGCCCTGCGCATCCGGCAGATCCTGACCAATATCTTATCCAATGCAGTAAAATACACGACAACAGGACATATCTCCTTCTCTGCCGAAACCGTCAATCCGGAAAAGATCAGACTAAAAATCCAGGATACAGGTTCAGGGATGACTCCCGAGGAGCAAAAAATCATCTTCCAGGAATTTACACGCCTAACTTCACATGCAACCATAGAAGGTACAGGCCTGGGATTAACGATTACATTGAAATTAATCCATCTTCTGGGGGGAGAAATTCAACTGAACAGCACTCCGGGTAAAGGAAGTTGTTTTACGATCCTGCTTCCCCTCGGGCAGTGTACCACCTCATCCTCAACGGCTTCCCCCGAGCCACCCCTCCTCCCCCGACCGGGTATTCCGGTGAGCGGTTCATCTAAAATTCTGTTTATAGACGATGATCCGCTTCAACTGGAAATGGCGGTCGGTCTATTGGCTAATTATGGTATTCAGGCAGAAGCCACCACCAGCCCACAGCATCTCCTGAACAAGCTGGCCTCTACCAAATACGATCTTCTTTTTTCCGATATCCAGATGCCGGAAACGAACGGTTTCGATTTGGTTAAACAAATCCGTAATTCCTCACTACCTAATGCTGCCGATCTCTGCATCGTAGCCTTATCGGCAGATTCCGGACGGACGGAAAAAGAATACCTCGATGCCGGTTTCAGTGCTTTTCTAAGCAAACCTTTCACCTCCGGTCAACTGACAGCCTTAATCACCCAACTGACAGGTATTTCACTCTCAGAACCGGCAACCACTTCCTATTCAAATCCAGCCCAGGACATAGAACGCAGAGGATATAGCCTGAAACATATCCTTCAGTTTGTCGACAACGATCGGGAAGCCCTACAAAAAATCCTCGATTCATTTGTAATGACAACCCGGGAACATATAGAATTATTAAAAAAATATCAGGAAGAAAAACAATGGACAGCTATCGTCCAACTGGCCCACAAAATGCTCCCGATGTTCCGTCAACTGGAAATAGATGAAGAAATCCCCCTATTAGAAAAGTTAGAACAGGCGACTAAAAACGATCTCCCTGAAAATCAAATCTCATCCCTGACTCAGGAAGTAATCGACAAAACGATCCTGTTACTAAAAGAAGATTTCAAAATCTCCTGATCAGGCTCCCTTTCAGGGCTCGCTGATCAGCCTTAAAGACAGGTTACTACTTCTCGTTGTATCAGCATCGAGAAAAAATCATCAGATTCATTATAAATGATTTGGGAATCCGACAGATTTTAACGAATATTGTAGACAGAATGTGCGGATCTCAACAAATATTTATAAAACGAAATCACATCATGCGTATAATCACATTAAGTCTATTACTGTGTGGTTTAGTCATACAAAGCTTCGGTGTACGACCGCCGTTAAAAGGTTACACCTATGCTTCGGAACAGGCTCCAACAGGAAAAGAGTGGCAATCTCCGGAAAATCTGGCTCTAAACAAAGAGCAGCCACATGCTTGGTTTTTTCCTTTTCAAGATATAAAAAGTGCCCGAAAAGTTCTGCCTGAAAACAGTATATATTGGCAATCGCTGAACGGTAACTGGAAATTCAACTGGGCAGCGGATCCGGATTCACGTCCCAAAGATTTTTATAAAACCGATTTCGACGTGACGGCTTGGGACAATATTCCGGTTCCTTCCAGCTGGAATATTTATGGAGTTCAGCAAGATGGCAGTTTGAAATACGGAGTACCCATCTATGTCAATCAACCTGTCATTTTTATGCATAGCGTAAAAGCAGACGACTGGCGGGGTGGCGTAATGCGTACGCCTCCAACGAACTGGACAACTTACAAATATCGCAATGAAGTGGGTTCTTTCCGTCGGGAATTCGAGATTCCCGAACACTGGGACGGACGTGAAGTATTTATCAGTTTTGACGGAGTCGATTCATTTTTCTATCTATGGATCAACGGAATGTATGTAGGTTTTTCGAAAAACTCACGCAATACGGCTAATTTCAATATTACCAACTATTTGCGTTCCGGGAAAAACATAGTCGCAGCAGAGGTTTACCGAAATTCCGACGGTTCTTTCCTGGAAGCTCAGGATATGTTCCGTTTGCCAGGTATTTTCCGCACCGTAGCACTTTATTCCACCCCTAAAGTACAGATACGTGATCTGGTTGCAACTCCGGATTTGGATAATAACTACACCGACGGTTCTCTGACAATTCAGGCCGATATCCGTAATTTTGGAAAGAAAACGGCCAAAGGATATAAAGTATGCTATAGTTTGTATGCCAACAAATTGTATTCTGACGAGAATGAACCGGTTATTCTGGCTAGAGATACTAAGGGAGCGGCTATCCGGAACAGTGTCGTTGCCCAGGTAGAACCTATTACCACAGGAAATACCCAGGAAGCGGAAAAAGTGGTTCTGAAAGTAAAAAATCCGAATAAATGGTCGGCAGAAACTCCTTATCGTTATACCCTGATCGCGGAACTGAAAGATCATAAAAACCGGAGTATCGAGACAGTATCTACGATTGTCGGTTTCCGGAAAGTGGAAATCAAAGACACTCCGGCTGATCAGGATGAGTTCGGCCTGGCCGGCCGTTATTACTATGTCAACGGCAAGACGATAAAATTAAAAGGGGTGAACCGGCATGAAACCAACCCGGCTGTAGGTCACGCTATAACCCGTGAGATGATGGAAAAAGAGGTTATGCTGATGAAGCAAGGTAATATCAATCATGTACGTAACTCACATTATACCGACGATCCTTACTGGTATTATCTCTGTAATAAATACGGCATTTATCTGGAAGATGAAGCCAACATCGAATCACATGAATACTATTACGGGGCGGCTTCTCTTTCTCATCCCGTTGAATGGAAAAATGCACATGTCGCCCGGGTAATGGAAATGGTACACAGCAATGTAAACAATCCTTCTATCGTCATCTGGTCGCTGGGAAATGAGGCAGGCCCCGGCCAAAACTTTGTCGCTGCCTACGAAGCTTTAAAACAATTCGATTTATCCCGTCCGGTACAATACGAACGGAACAATTCGATTGTGGATATGGGTTCCAACCAATATCCTTCTATCGGTTGGGTACGGGGAGCTGTAAAAGGAAATTATGATATTAAATATCCGTTCCATATCTCGGAATATGCCCATTCCATGGGTAATGCCTGTGGAAATCTGATCGACTACTGGGAAGCTATCGAATCTACTAATTTCTTCTGTGGCGGTGCCATTTGGGATTGGGTGGATCAGTCGATGTATAATTATGACAAGAAAACCGGTAAGCGTTATCTGGCCTATGGAGGAGATTTCGGAGATATCCCCAATGACGGTCAGTTTGTAATGAATGGTATTGTATTTGGAGATCTTGAACCTAAACCACAATATTATGAAGTGAAGAAAGTCTATCAGAATATGGCTGTGAAAGCGATTGACATCGAGAAAGGTCAATTCGGGATATTCAACAAATATTATTTTAAAGACCTTTCGGATTATGATGTAAAATGGTCCTTATATGAAAATGGCAAGGAAATACAATCCGGTCCTGTGACTACAGGCATTGTTCCTGCCCGCCATACGGTACAGGTAGTTATTCCTTATCAATACAATAATCTGAAGAAAGATTCCGAATATTTCGTAAAAGTGCAGTTTTTACTGAAAAACGATATGCCTTGGGCGAGAAAAGGATTCGTGGTTGCAGAAGAACAAATTCAGGTGAAAGAAGCCCACCGGCCTCTCATCAGCACGATGATAAGACAAGGCGGAAAACTGACCTGCGACAAAAGCAGGACTGCCCGCCCTGTGATCCAAGGGAATAATTTCAAAGTCGAGTTCGATGAATCCACAGGAACGATTTACAGTCTGACTTATGATTCAACAACAATCATAGCAGCAGGTAATGGACCGAAACTGGATGTACTCCGTGCTTTTACGAACAATGACAACTGGTTCTATTCTTCGTGGTTTGACCGTGGTTTACACCATTTACAACACAAAGCCAAAGAAACAACGATTATGAATAAACCGGACGGAAGTATTGTATTGGCTTTTACAGTAGAATCCCAGGCGCCTCATGCAGCAAAAATACTGGGTGGTACCAGTTCCGGTAAGAATACGATCGAAGAATTAACCGACACCCCTTTCGGTCCGAACGATTTCAAATTCACTACCAATCAGATTTGGACGGTTTATCCGGATGGTTCCATTGAATTACAGGCCAGTGTTACTTCCAATCAGCCTGATCTGGTATTACCCCGTTTGGGTTATGCCATGAAAATCCCTCAGGAATATGCCAATTTTACCTACTACGGACGTGGTCCGATCGACAATTATGCAGACCGGAAAAGCGGACAGTTCATTGAACAGCATAAGAATACGGTTGCCGGAGAATTTGTCAACTTCCCGAAACCTCAGGACATGGGAAATCATGAAGATGTGCGTTGGTGTGCCCTAACCAATCAGGCAAATCAGGGGGCTGTATTTATAGCCACCGATCGGTTATCCGTCTCCGCTTTACCATATTCGGCCCAGGATTTGATTCTGGCTTCCCATCCTTATCAGTTGCCACAAGCCGGCGACACCTGGTTGCATCTGGATGCAGCAGTGACAGGACTGGGAGGAAACAGTTGCGGTCAGGGTGGTCCTTTGGTAGCGGACCGGGTTTTCGCCAACAATCACAATTTCGGATTTATCATTCGTCCTGCCGGTAAAGACCTGAGTAAAATAGCCAATATCGCTCCTGCCGGAGAAATTCCATTGTCTATCACACGTAGTAAGTCGGGAACTGTAGAAATAACCTCAGCCCGTAAGAATGCAACAATTTGCTACACCGTTGGAAAAAGCAAAGTAAAAGAATCAATTGAGAAATTTAGTATTATGAGAACATTACTTGCAATTGAAAGAGCAGATGTATGTTTGATGATGATAGATGCAAATGAAGGTGTAACAGACCAGGATGCTAAAATTGCAGGAGAAGCACATGAAGCAGGAAAAGGAGTAATAATTGTAGTTAATAAATGGGATGAATATGAAAAAGAAACAGGAACATTAGAAAAATACAAAAAAGAAGTGTACAATAAATTATCATATTTATCATATGCACCAATAATCTTCATATCAGCAAAAACAGGGCAAAGAGTGGACAAGTTGTTCACAATGATTAACAATGTAGCTGAACAAAATGCAATGAGAGTTTCAACATCAGTATTAAATCAAGTAATAAATGAAGCGATTGCAGTAGTTCAACCACCATCAGATAAAGGAAAAAGATTAAAAATATTGTATGGAACTCAAGTAAGTACAAAACCACCAACATTTGTAATATTTGTTAATAATAAAGAATTATTCCATTTTTCATATGAAAGATATTTGGTCAACCAGATAAGAAAAGAGTTCGGATTAGTAGGAACACCAATTAGAATAATTTCAAGAGAAAAATCAGAGTAAATAGGAAGGAGTAAATAAAATGGCAGCATATTTAATAGTAGGGATAGTAGCATATTTAATAGGGAGTGTTAGTTTTTCAGTAATATTTAGCAAAAAAATTGCAGGATTTGATGTAAGAGAAAAAGGAAGTGGAAATGCAGGAGCAACAAATGTTTTAAGATCAGTAGGCAAAAAAGCAGCAATTTGTACTCTTTTATGTGATACATTAAAGGGAGTTGTTGCAATACTTTTTGCAATTTTAGTAGGAGCAATCGCTAAAAATTCGGATAAAGCATTATTAGTGCAAATTGCAGGAATTTTAGTTGTAGTAGGACATACATTTCCAGTATTTTTTGGATTCAAAGGAGGAAAAGGAGTTGCCACTTCATTAGGTGTATTGCTAATGACAAATTGGAAAATTGGATTAATTTGTTTAGTATTTGCACTAATTTTAATGGCATTAACAAAAATAGTATCAATGGGATCTGTTGGTGCAGCAATCTTGTTCCCAGTTTTAGTATTATTTATCCATACAAATTATACAATTTCTGAAGGAAGCAGCTACTTAGTTTACAGTATAATTTTGGCATTGATTGTTGCATTTAATCATAGAAGCAACATAAAGAGAATTTTAAATGGAACAGAGAATAAATTAAGTTTCAAAAAATAAATATTTAGTACGGAGGAAAAGAATGAAAAATATAGCTATTATAACAGGAGCATCGGGCGGCCTCGGCAGACAGCTTGCATTTCTTGCCGATAAGGACGGCTATGATGAACTTTGGCTTATGGCACGTAATAAAGAACGTCTTGAATCGGTTAAGTCGGAATGTGAAAC
>ERZ780148.1567-NODE-1567-length-15170-cov-2.931062_pt1 | contig 15170 bp, 8 predicted proteins | sample MGYA00510984_ERZ780148 | MGnify/ENA primary metagenome ERZ780148 (study PRJEB29588, sample SAMEA2160902) | human gut metagenome | biome: human gut; feature: human-associated habitat; material: faeces | place: Denmark | collected 2008/2010 ...
ATAACCCGAAAATCTACCTGAGCCGCACGTCGCCCGACTTCCTTATAAGGCTGCTCGAAGCCGAAGTGCCCGAAATAGCCGACGGACTGATAACAATAAAACGCGCGGCACGCATACCCGGCGAACGCGCAAAGATTGCCGTAGAAAGCGCCGACGACCGCATTGACCCCGTAGGAGCATGCGTTGGCGTAAGGGGCAACCGAATACACGGCATAGTACGCGAACTGCGAGGCGAAAACATCGACGTAATCAACTACACGGCTAACGAATCGCTGTTCATACAACGCTCGCTCGCACCCGCAAAAATCTCCAGCCTGAAACTCAACACCGAAGAAAGAAAGGCCGAAGTATATCTGAAACCCGAAGAAGTGTCCCTCGCAATAGGGCGCGGAGGAATGAACATCAAACTCGCCTCAATGCTTACCGGTTACACAATCGACGTATTCCGCGAGGTTGAAAACTCACAGGATGAAGAAGACATCTACCTCGACGAATTCTCCGACGAAATCGACCAGTGGGTAATCGACGCAATAAAAGCACTCGGGCTCGACACCGCCAAGGCAGTGCTCAACGCACCGAGAGAAATGCTCGTTGAAAAGGCCGACCTCGAAGAATCTACCGTTGATGAAGTATTACGCATTTTGAAAGCAGAATTTGAGGACGAATAAATTTATATGAGTATACGCCTAAATAAAATAATAAGAGAATTTAACGTAGGTATCGGCACAATAGTCGACTTCCTGCGTGAGAAAGGCTTCGAAGTAAACGCTTCGCCAAGCGAGAAAATAACCGACGAACAATACGAAATCCTGAAAAAAGAATTCGGCGCCGACAAAGACCTCCGCAAGGAAGCCGAAAAGCTTATCCTTGGACACCAGGGCAAAGAAAAGAAAGCACCTGCGCCGCAAAAAACGCAAGAACCGGAAGTTATAAAAACCGAAATCCCTGCCGACATAATGCCTAAAATTAAAACGGTAGGCAAAATCGACATCGAAGCAAAACCGGAACCTGCAAAAAAACAGGAAAAGGCAGAACAAAAACCTGCTGAAGAAACAAAAGCAGCGGCAGCAGCCGCCACCGCCGTAGAAAAACCGAAGGCCGGGAAAAACAACAAGGAAAGCCAGCCGGCAACTGAAAAGAAAGCCGAACCAGCACAGCAGCAGGAGGAGACAAAACTCCCCGGAGCAAAAGCAGGTGAGGAAAAACAACCCGCAACAGAGACCGGAAAAGAAGCAGGCAGTCCCGAAAAAGAAAAAGAAGGCACGAAAAACAGCGCACCTGAGACGAAAGCAGAAAAAGCCAATGAACAACAGGCAAGCGCAAACGACACAGCCGAAAAGAAAGCCGACGCTATCGGCACAGTAAAGGACGGTATCTTCCAGCTTCACCCGCAGGTAGAACTTTCCACCCCGAAAGTATTGGGGACAATAGACCTTTCTTCGATAAACCAATCCATGCGCCCGAAGAAAAAAACAAAAGAAGAAAAGCGCAAGGAACGCGAAGAAAAGAACAAGCAGAATGCAGCCGCCACACAAGGCGGACAACGCAAAAAACGCAACCGGATAGGAAAGGAACGCGTGGACGTAAACGCCGTAGGGCAGCAAGTAAACAGCAACGGCGGAGCACGCCAGCAAGACTCCCGCAACCAGCAGCGCAACGCCAACAACGACGCCAAGCGCCAGAAAGGAAAAATACGCAAGCTCCAGCCACTGAAGCCTGACGTTTCGGATGAGGACGTAGCAAAGCAGGTTAAGGAGACATTGGCACGCCTTACAAGCAAAGGGAAAGACTCGAGAGGCGCGAAATACCGCCGCGAGAAACGCGAGAACGCAAGGCTCAACGCCGAAGAAGCTGCTTCGGAAATGGCTTCGCAGAGCAAGATACTCAAGCTTACGGAATTTGTTACGGCCAACGAGCTTGCAGCAATGATGAACGTTCCGGTGAACCAAATCATAGCTACCTGCATGAGCATAGGCATTATGGTGAGCATAAACCAAAGAATGGACGCCGAGACAATCGACATCGTTGCCGAAGAGTTCGGATACAAAACCGAATATGTCAGCGCCGAAGTGTCCGAAGCCATTGCCGAGGAAGAAGACAACGAGGAAGATTTGGTTCCACGCGCACCTATCGTGACCGTTATGGGACACGTTGACCACGGAAAGACATCGTTGCTCGACTACATACGCAAAACCAACGTCATCGCCGGCGAGGCCGGAGGTATTACCCAGCACATAGGAGCATACAACGTCACGCTCGAGAACGGGCGTCACATCACATTCCTCGATACCCCGGGACACGAGGCATTCACCGCTATGCGCGCCCGCGGAGCACAGGTTACCGACGTGGCCATAATAATCATTGCGGCTGACGACGACATAATGCCGCAAACCAAGGAGGCCATAAGCCACGCCGTTGCGGCAAACGTGCCAATCGTATTCGCAATAAACAAAATAGACAAGGAAAACGCCAACCCCGACAAGATAAAAGAAGGATTGGCCAACATGAACTTCCTCATCGAAGAATGGGGAGGAAAATACCAATGTCAGGAAATCGCAGCTAAGAAAGGCTTAAATATCGAAGAGTTGCTGGAGAAGGTATTGTTAGAAGCCGAACTTCTGGATATGAAAGCCAATCCTCATAAGAAAGCTACCGGTTCTATCATCGAATCGTCTTTGGACAAAGGACGTGGATATGTAGCTACAGTGCTCGTACAATCCGGAACGCTTAAAGTAGGTGATATTGTGCTTGCCGGCCAGTATTTCGGACACGTCAAAGCCATGTTCAACGAACGGGGAGAAAAAATGGAGAAGGCAGGTCCTTCCGAACCGGCTTTAATATTAGGTTTGAACGGTGCTCCACAGGCAGGTGACAAATTCAATGTAATGGGGAACGAGAAAGAAGCGCGGCAACTTGCCAATAAACGGGAACAGCTCCAGCGTGAACAAGGTCTGCGTACTCAGAAACACATCACTCTGGACGAAATCGGACGCCGTATCGCTATCGGTAATTTCCAGGAATTGAATGTGATTGTTAAAGGCGACGTCGACGGTTCTATCGAAGCGTTGTCCGATTCACTGATCAAGCTGTCTACAGATGAGATCCAGGTGAACATCATTCACAAAGCTGTCGGACAGATTACAGAAGGAGATGTACTACTGGCTGCAGCCTCGAATGCAATCATCGTCGGGTTCCAGGTACGTCCGTCTATGGGCGCCCGTAAACTGGCTGAAAAAGAACAGATAGATATCCGGCTTTATTCTGTCATCTACCAGGCGATCGAAGAATTGAAATCAGCTATGGAAGGTATGCTTTCTCCGGAAATCAAAGAAGAAATCATTGCAACGGTCGAAGTTTTGGAAACCTTCAAAATCTCCAAAGTGGGTACCATCGCCGGTTGTATCGTCCGTGACGGCAAGATCACCCGTACAGCGAAAATCCGGGTTATCCGCGAAGGTATCGTTATTTACACCGGTGTTTTGGGTTCTTTGAAACGTTTTAAGGACGATGTAAAGGAAGTAACCAAAGGATTCGAATGTGGTCTGAATATCGAGAACTACAACGACATCCGGGTCGGAGACATGATCGAAGGATACCAGGAAGTGGAAGTGAAAAAAACACTTTAAATATATCGGACGAGCGACAAACGATTTCCATATTGCTTGCCGCTCTCTATTTTGTTAATCATTAATTAAGGAACATTTAACACCTGTCTAACACTGCTTATCAGGGATTATTTCTTTACTTTGTGATAGATAAAAACAAAACAATTAATTTTTGAAAAAATGAAGAAGATATTGGTTATAATGGTACTGTTCGCAGCATTTACAACAGGACTGACAGCTCAGGTTTTAAAACCCGTAAAATGGCAAATCACCCAGAAAAAAGTGAGTGACGGAGTATATGATATCATCTGCAAAGCTACTGTAGACGGCGGATGGCATTTATACGACACGAAACTTCCCGAAGGCGGACCTCTGCCAACCACCTTCAATATGGATGAAGATGAAACCAGCGGTATCGAACTGGTAGGTGAATTCAAAGCGACAGAGAAAGCTCTGACCGAACATAGCGAAGCGTTCGATATGGATCTGAAATATTTTATCAATGCCGCTACTTTTGTTCAACGGGTCAAGGTAACCAGCGCAAAAGCTAAATTAGTGGGTTATGTAGAATATATGTCTTGCTCCGGCGGACAATGTACTCCTCCTGCAGAAGCAGATTTCAGTTTTGATTTAACAAAATAAGTACAGGATTCCGATTCCTGCTATAAAAAGAGACAAAGATCCAACCGATATTTTTGTCTCTTTTTTTCATTTTATCCGCTTATATAGTATGAAACATTTCCTGTTGGTTTTTCTGATTTCAGGATATATCCCGGCTTTAGCCCAACCCTGGTTATACCGGGATAATAGTCCGGAATTGGATAGCCTGAGCTTTTTTTTCTTCGGAGACGTCATGCAACACGAACCTCAGATCAGCGGGGCCTGGAATGCAGAGACAGCTGATTACGACTATCTGCCCTGTTTTCAGTACATCACTCCTTATTGGCAAAAAGCCGATTATGTCATCGCCAATCTGGAAACGACTTTATCCGACAGGGGGTATAGTGGTTATCCTCAATTTTGTGCTCCCTGGCAACTTGCCCGTGATTTAAAAGCATGTGGAGTCGACATCCTGACCACCAATAACAATCATTCCTGCGACAAAGGACATCGCGGTATAGCTAAAACCATATACTATCTGGATTCCCTGCAATTCCCCCATACCGGTACCTTTACCGATACAACGGCTTGGCTTACCCGTTCTCCCCTTTATATTCGCCAGGGAAAATTCAAGATTGCCCTGATCAGTTATACTTATGGGACTAACGGTATTCCGGTAACCCACGGCCAGGTCGTTTCCATGATCGATACCTTTCATATGGCCCGCCAAATCGAAAAGGCCCTTTTAGACACGGTTACCAATATCATTGCAGTCATGCACTGGGGTGAAGAGTATTTTACAGCTCCGAATGCAACTCAAAAAAAACTTTCTTCCTGGTTGCACGAACGGGGAGCCGACATCGTCATCGGTTCACACCCACACGTCATCCAACCGATAAGCTATATTCAACACGAACAGGACACACTGGGTGTTACTGTCTTCTCTTTAGGAAATTTTGTATCCAATCAAAGTAAACGATATACAAACGGAGGCTTGGGAGTTCACCTCACTCTTTACCGCCAAAACGGGAAAACCCGTTACCGGATGCAAACCCTCAGTAACTATGTCTATCGTCCGCTGGAAGATGGGAAAAGACGTTATTATGTCATCCCCGAACCGGAAGCCCACCGAATCCTCGCCAGCCAGGATTCTTTGCTCTATACCCGATTTTTTCAGGATACCGATTCGATTATCGGTCATATAGCACCGAAATTCCAATTAGAATAGGTGCTCACCGAAATCGACTCCGCAAATATTTTTACCGGAAGGACTTATTTTATGTAATAAAATTTGTAATTTCGTAGAGTTAAAAAATAATAACTTTTAAATTATGAAAATTGCAGTAATTGCACATGATGGAAAAAAAGCCGAAATGGTAGCTTTCCTGAACAGACACATGGACTTTCTGAAATCCGTAGGTACAGAAATCGTAGCTACCGGAACTACAGGGAAACATGCACAGGATGCAGGTTTGGAAGTTGAACGCTTACTATCAGGGCCGTTGGGAGGTGATGCTCAGATTGCCGCATTGGTAGCTGAACACCAAATTGCGATGGTAATTTTCTTTCGGGATCCGCTGGGTAAACACCCACACGAACCGGATGTACAAATGTTAATGCGGGTATGTGACGTTCACAACGTACCTATCGCGACCAATCCAGCCAGCGCTGAAATGATGATTCGGGGATTCCTCGATATGCATCAGAAGTAAAGCCCGGACCCCGGACTTTACTAATGGAAACGTCTTTATCAATCGGCAGATAAAGCCGTTATTCAGAGAAATCTATGAAAACCTTTGCACAAACCATTCTCATCTATTATATTTGTGCAAAATATAAGATTCGGATGATCAGGAAATTTACAGCAATAACGCTTCTTTCTATGGCCAGCATAGTGATGCTTGCTTTTGTTGTATTTCCACATCATCATCACAACGAATATATCTGTTTCGCAACCGCTCACTGCCAGGATGAAGGAGAAAACGAAGAGCACAGTCATGACACAGGCAGTAGCAATCATCGGTGTGTAAAAAATCTTTTTCAAACCCAGATCAACCGGGGCCAAAATGTAGAACATCAGAGCGAAGAAGGAGCCTATCATCATTTTAGCCTCTCGTTGTTTCTTGTTTCCAATATTCTTGAATTCTTATCTTCTGAAGCAGAGCAACAATGTGATTCCGATAGTTATTATCAGGAAAAACTTCATACAGCCTGTTATATATCAGCCTTGGCCGGCCGAGCCTCTCCTTTTACAGTATAGTTTTCTAAATATCAGGGAGATACCCTTCTGATAAACCGGACAGAATTTTATCGTACCGATAAAGCTTAGTTCATAAAATTTATAAAGTCGATACCCCTGCGGGCGTTTTATTTACGGCCGCAGAACGATCGTTAGAAATGAGGTTTGGTATAATCCTCCGAAGAATACGATCCACTTTATAAACTTCAGACAGTGAAAACACAACTTTATCAGCTTTACCAATAAGAATTAACCGAATTAAATATCCATAAATAAAACGATATGAGACTATTTATTATAGCCCTAACTATTTTATCGATGTGTTTTTACGGATGTAAAAATACTCAAAAATCCTCTCATGAACACGAGACAGCCGAGGAGCATGCAGCTCATAACCACGACCATGAACACGAAAATCACGACCATGAACACGAAGGTCACAACCATGAAGAAGAGGAACATGAGAACGGCGAAGGACATAGTGATGAGATTATCTTCACAAAAGCACAGGCAGCCAAAACAGATTTTGAAGTGAAAGAAATACAGCCCGGAACCTTCCACCAGATTATCAAAACGACAGGTCAGGTGCTTCCGGCTCCCGGAGATGAATCGATCATCGTAGCCACCAACAACGGGGTTATTTCCTATGCTAACAATAACCAGGCGGAAGGAAGTATGGTAAAACAAGGACAACCTCTTTTTTACATTACTTCGAAGCACATGGGCGAAGGAGATTATTATACCCGTATCCATGCCAATTACGAAAAAGCCAAAGCCGAATACGAACGAGCTGAAAAATTAGTAAAAGATCAGATTGTTTCTCAAAAAGAATTTGAAAATGCCCGCTTAAATTATCAGAACGCCAAAACCGCTTATGAAGCTATTTCGGGTAAACAATCGGCCAAAGGTGTCGGGATCACCACTCCATTAACCGGTTATCTCAAAAACATCTCTGTCAAAGACGGCGAATATGTTACAGCAGGTCAGGCTATAGCCACTGTATCGCAAAATAAAAAACTGGTTTTACGTGCAGACGTATCTGAAAAATACTATAACTCGCTGAATTCCATCAATAATGCCAACTTTAAAACTCCTTACGATAATCGCGTATATGCTTTACCTGATTTATCCGGGAAATTACTATCCGTCGGTAAGGCTGCCGGAACAAATTCATTTTTTATCCCGGTAACCTTCGAATTCGACAACCGTGGTGATATCATTCCGGGTTCATTCGTCGAAATATACCTGCTCTCTTATCCCATGGAGAATGTACTGAGCCTTCCGGTATCGGCCTTAACGAACGAAATGGGTAATTTTTATGTATACCGCCAACTCGATGAAGAAGGTTACCAAAAGCAAGAAGTCACACTCGGAGCCAACAATGGCAAGGAAGTTCAGGTATTATCAGGCTTAACTCCGGGAGACCGGATCGTTACCCGTGGAGCTTATCAGGTGAAAATGGCTTCAGCCTCTGCTGCTATTCCGGGTCATACCCACGAACATTAAAATGGAGTAACTATGCTAAATAAAATCATACAATATTCATTACACAACCGTTTGTTGGTAATGATCGCAGCAGTAGCCCTGCTGATTTGGGGAAGCATTACAGCCCACAACATGGAAGTGGATGTTTTTCCAGACCTGAATGCTCCGACCGTAGTGGTGATGACCGAAGCTCAAGGGATGGCACCGGAAGAAGTAGAACGGCTGGTGACCTTCCCGGTGGAAACCGCTGTCAACGGAGCCACCGACGTCAGACGTGTACGTTCGTCTTCTACCACAGGTTTCTCGGTCGTATGGGTTGAATTCGAATGGGGTACGAATATTTATACAGCCCGGCAGATTGTATCGGAAAAGCTGGCAACCCTGGGAGAAGCACTTCCTGATAATGTCGGTACTCCCACCCTGGGCCCCCAATCTTCGATCCTGGGTGAAATGATGATTATCGGTCTGACTGCCGACAGTACTTCTTTACAGGATTTACGTACAATAGCCGATTGGACCATCCGACCGCGCTTACTCTCGACCGGAGGAGTTGCCCAAGTGGCCGTTATCGGAGGCGACATCAAAGAGTATCAGATATTGCTCGATCCGGCCCGTATGAAGTATTACAATATCGGATTGGACGAGGTCCTGCCGGTAGTAGAAAATATGAACCAAAATGCCACCGGAGGTATCCTTTACGAATACGGAAATGAATATATCATACAGGGAGTTATGGCAACCACCCGGGTCGAGGAAATAGGTAAAGCCGTCATTAAAACCGTCGACGATTTTCCTATCACATTGGCTGATATTGCAAACGTTCAGATCGGAGCTAAAACACCTAAATTAGGAGTTGCTTCAGAAAAAGGTAAACCGGCAGTGCTGGTTACCGTCACCAAACAACCCGGCACCAACACCCTCGAACTAACCGACAAACTGGATGCCTCTATCCAGGAACTTCGTAAAACTTTACCGGAAGACGTCGAGGTTTCGACAGACATTTTCAGGCAATCCCGTTTTATCAACAGTTCGATCCACAACATCCAGGAAGCTTTACTGGAAGGAGCTGTTTTTGTGATTGTGGTGTTGTTCTTTTTCCTGATGAATTTCCGGACCACGATCATTTCCCTCGTCGCTCTTCCTTTGTCTATGTTGATGGCAATCCTGGTGATGCATGCTTTGGGGTTGACAATCAATACTATGAGTTTAGGAGGTTTGGCTATTGCTATCGGCTCGTTGGTCGACGATGCGATTGTGGATGTGGAAAATGTATATAAACGCTTACGCGAAAACCGATTCAAACCCGCCACAGAACGACGCCCGACCATCGAAATTGTTTTCGAAGGTTCGAAAGAAGTCCGGATGCCTATCCTGAACTCTACGTTGATCATCGTGGCTTGTTTTCTTCCTTTATTTTTCCTTTCGGGCATGGAAGGCAGAATGCTGATACCGCTGGGTATTGCTTTCGTTGTCGCCCTGTTTGCTTCGACCGTCATCGCTTTGACACTGACTCCGGTATTATGTAGTTATATGCTGACTACCGAAAAAGCATTGAAAAAAAGCGAAAAGGAGCCATTTATCTCCCGCAGCTTAAAAAAGGTATACCGAAAATCGTTAAACTGGGCACTGCATTACAAAAAAATAGTGATCGGTACAGCTGCCACCCTACTGGTTTTATCGCTGATCATCCTATTCAATTTAGGACGTAGCTTCTTGCCTCCTTTCAACGAAGGTTCGCTGACCATCAATATCAGTACCATGCCGGGTATCTCACTTGAAGAGTCGGACCGTATGGGTGGATTAGCCGAAAAGATTCTCCTGGGGATTCCGGAAATTCAAACTGTGGCACGTAAGACAGGACGTGCCGAGCTAGATGAACATGCACTGGGAGTAAATACCTCCGAAATCGAAGCACCTTTCGAATTACAAGACCGGGACAGAGATGAATTTCTGGCTGATGTACGAAAACAATTGGGTGAACTGAAAGGGGCCAATATCGAAATCGGTCAACCGATCTCCCACCGTATCGACGCCATGCTTTCCGGAACGAAAGCCAACATTGCGATCAAACTATTCGGTAATGACCTGAATAAACTGTATAGCTTGGGAAGTGAAATCAAAAATTCTATACAAGGAATCGACGGTATTGCGGACCTGACTCTGGAACAACAGATCGAACGTCCTCAGTTACAGATTCTTCCTAAACGGGACATGTTGGCCAGGTATGGTATTACTCTACCGGAATTTTCCGAATTTATCAATGTCGCTCTGGCCGGGAAAGTAGTTTCACAAGTGAATGAAGGTGGAAAAATCTTCGACCTGACCATTAAAGTAGCCGACCATGACCGGGATAGCATGGAAGAAATCGGTGAACTCATGCTGGATGCCGATGGACGTAAAGTGCCCCTGCATTATGTAGCGGAAGTACTTCCCCTATCCGGGCCCAACACCATCAGCCGGGAGAATGTACAACGTAAGATCGTCGTTTCTGCCAATGTTGCCGGCAGGGATTTGAAAGGCGTAGTCAACGATATCCAAAAAACAGTAGACGAACAAATCTCTCTACCGGAAGGTTATCACATCGAGTATGGCGGACAGTTCGAAAGTGAAGCAGCTGCTTCCCGAACTTTATTCCTGACTTCCCTGATCTCCATCCTACTGATATTCTTGATTTTGTATCATGAATTCCGGAGTTTACCTTTATCCGGTATCATCATGTTGAATCTGCCCTTAGCCATCATCGGAGGAGTGATCAGTATCTGGTTTACCTCAGGGGTAATCAGTATCCCTTCTATCATCGGATTCATTTCCCTATTCGGTATCGCTACCCGTAACGGAATACTACTGGTATCCCACTACAATCATTTACGGGAAGAAGGTCTGAATCTGAGGGAAAGTATTATTCAAGGTTCTTTGGACCGGCTCAATCCGATTCTGATGACAGCCTTAACCTCTGCACTGGCTTTAATTCCGCTGGCTGTGGGTGGGGATCTTCCGGGAAATGAAATCCAAAGCCCTATGGCACAGGTGATATTAGGAGGATTATTAAGCTCCACTCTGCTAAACGGATTTGTAGTCCCTATCGTATATTTTCTGTTGAACCGGAAAAAAGAAGCATCAATAGTAACCCCTCAGGAGATACAAGCCGATTTATAAATTTACAATTCATCATTATGAAAAAATACATATACATCCTTTGCCTGTCTCTGATCGTCACTCTCCCTGTATTTTCCCAATCGGGAATCAAGGAAGTGCTTAAAAATATCGAGGTAAACAATCCCACCTTACAAGCAGGCATGCAACTAAACCAAGCACAAAAGCTGGAAGCACGGACGGGGATTTTTTTACCCAACCCGACAGTCGAATTAAATCAATTGTGGGCCGACCGTAGTGTAGGCGGAAATGCCAACGAATTAGCCGTCGTACAGAGTTTCGACTTCCCTACGGTCTATGCCAATAAAAACAAATTGGCCAAATTGAAATCTGCAACTTCCGATCTCCAATATGCAGCCACCCGTCAGGAGATCTTACTGACAGCACAACAGACCTGCCAGGAAATCATATACTTACGCAAACAAAAACAGTTATTGGACCAACGGCTGAAAAATGCGGAAAAACTAGCAGAATTGTATCGTCAACGTTTTGCGAATGGTGATGCCAACCGATTAGAATACAACAAAATTCAATTAGAAAAGATTAATGCCAATAATGCCAGCCGACTCAATAACTCGGCTTTGCGGGCTCAATTGGAGAAATTACAGGCACTGAACGGTGGCCACCCCCTCGATTTCGAAGTAACGGACTACCCACAGACTCAGGTTCTACCGGACTATTCCAGTCTGGAATCGGAGTATCTGGCCGCTGATCCCACATTAAAAAGTCTACGCAGCGAATCCGAATCCGCCCAACGGGAGATCAAAGTAAACCGGGCCCTGACTTTACCTAAATTCGATCTGGGTTACCGTCGTAACGGGGGTAGTGAATCAAAGATGAACGGTTTCAAAATCGGCCTTTCGATTCCGCTTTGGGAAAATAGAAACACGGTTAAACAAGCAAAAGCACAAGCCGAATATACGGTTACCAATATCTTAGCCAATCAACAGACCCTGAAAGCTACCCTCCGGGAACTATACCTGCAAGCCGAAGCTTTGGCAAACTCCCGGAATGAATATGCAGAGGCTCTTTCCAGCCAACGGACCGACGAATTACTCAATAAGGCTCTCGAAACCGGGCAGATATCCATGATCGATTATTTTGTAGAGATTACTCTGCTTTACGATAGTATGCAAAACTATTTGGATGTAGAAAAAGAATATCAGAATGCAGTGGCCCAACTATTACAATATCAATTGTAAATTGTCACGATTCGGCCTTTTCAGCGTTCAGTGCTTCAAGTGTCTGCTCCATTTCGGCCGTTTCGGTGCGCGGCTCAAGGCGATGCAGGCAGTCGAGGCATTCGATGCAGTGCTTGCGCTTGTCCTGCGGCCAGAGGACGCTGAGTTCCGGCACGTTGATCGCCTGTTTTTCAAGCAAGAGCCTTATTTTCCAGGTGATGTAAAGCGTAATACCATTCCACCACGGGGAGCCCATTTTGCGTCCGACATCAAGCGCCTTGCTCAGCCGCGCGGCGGCGGAGACGTACTGACCGTCCTCCACGTCGAACAGCGCGAGGTACGACAGCGCGATCGGCATCTGGCTGTATTCATGGAAGGACTGATAGAGCTCCTCGGCGTACGAGAGCAGCTCGCGCGCGACCTCCTTTTCACCGCTCTGATAGGCGGCGACGCCGTAGTCGGTGTAGATGATGGCCGCGCCGGGGTACGAGCCGCGGCGCTGGTTGAAGAGGATGGCCTTGTCGTAGTATTCGAGTGCCTTGTCGAAGTTGCGCTCAAGGCGGTACGTTTCGGCAATATAGTTGTACGCGCCCGCGATGCTGATGACATAGCGGCCCTCGCCGTCCGCGTCGAGTGATTCAAAAAAGCTGATGGAGCGGTCGAGCCAGCTACGGCACTTGTCGTATTCGCCGATCATCAGGTACATGAGGCCCTGTAGGCGCAGGAACTTACCCCAGTCCGGCGTATTCTCCAAACGTGATTTATACTGCATGCCAAGGCGCAGATGCTCACGCATGACGGGAAGATCATAGGTCTGGATGGCATAGTAGATGAACTGCAAATGCGCGTTCGCGGCCATCTGCCAGTCGCCCGCGGTGGTACTGCTCTTGAGGAGCTGGCCGACAACGGGGAGGCCCGCGTCGTATTCGCCGCCGTGGATGTAGTAGCGGCTTTCGACGTACAAGAGCTGACGCTCGAGCTGGTCGAGCTCCTTGGCGTTTGCGCCGAACTGCGTGGAGCGCAGCGAGGCAAGCTCGCGCTCGAGGATCTGAAAGTAGCCGGTCAGACCATCCTCCTTGACTGTCAGCGCGTCCGAGCCGTCGGTCAGGATCGGCATGAGCTCATAGCACATACCGGCAAATGCGTCAAGGGAAAGTACTTTATACTTGAAGGCTTTGAAGGTGTCGCCGCCTGCGGTGAAGTGCTGCACGAGCTGATCGTAGAGGTCGGTCGAACCGTCGCTGCCGAGCTGCGCCTCCAGATATTGCGCGGCGCGCAGATGCAGGATGCGGCGCGCGGACTCGGACTGGCGCTGCGAGAGCATCGCCTTCACGCGCTCGTGCGTGAACGAATAGCCGAGCACCTTGCCGCGCGTGGATTCGGTGAGCAGATTTTTCTGCTTGAGCTGGTCGCAGAGGTACAGAAGCTCGAGCGGCGTCTTCGTCAAAAGGGAAGTGAGAATGTCGAACGGTGCCCAGTCGCGGAAGACCGAGATGACGTCGAGCACCTGCAATTCATCGGACGAAAGGCCCGCGAGGCGCATCTGAATGATGCTGTCCGCGCTGGCAGGGATGTTTTTGAGCCCATTCGACTCGTGCATCGAGTCGAGCAGCTGCACGAGGAAGAGGCCATTGCCCTCCGTGCTCTGGTAGAGGTTGTCGATCTCCTTTTGCGAGTAGCGGCCCGGGGCGTAGAAGTTGACGAAGCGCGTTGTCTCCTCCTGTGAAAAGGCATCGATATTGTACACGTCGAGCAGCTTGTCGCGCACGGCGTTGTTGAGCACCTGCTGGGCGTAGGGCTGCAAAATGTCGCGGCTCGTGCAGATGATCGTGATGTTCGTGCTGCGCAGGCGGTGCAGCAGCATCGAAAGGAGGTCGGCGCTGTTGTTGTCGATCCAGTGGATGTCCTCCAAAATGAGCAGCACCGGCACTTTTTTGGCGACCGTCGACAAAATGAGCAGCGTGCTCTCAAGCGCGGCGAGATAATCTGCGCCCGCGGGATAGTCGCTCGAAATGCCGGAGAAATTGTGCTGGCATTCAACGGACAAGCAGGGGAAGAGACCCGCGGCGGTCTTAATGTAAACATCCGGAATACGGATATTTTCGGATTCGAATTTCGGGATGAGCTGGAGCATGATCGTGTTCCACGGGGCGAGCACGGTGTTCATCTCGGACTGGTAGCACGAGGCCTGGCAGATCGCCCAGCCAGAAAAATCGTACTGGTGTAGGATGTAGTTGATGAGGTATGTCTTGCCGACGCCCGTCTTGCCCTGAATCAGCGCGCAGATCTTGTCGCTTTCAAGGCGCGAGCCGTTGCACAGCGATACGAGCTTGTGCAGCACCGCGTCCTTGCCGATGAGCTGCTGGTCGCTGCCGACCTCGAGCTTGTAGGTCGAGGTGTTCCACGCGTCGACGATCTGATAGTAGAGTGCGGAGGTCTCCTTGAGCGGGGAGATGCTGAATTCGTCGGAAAGGTTCTTACAGAGCGTATGGTAAAGGCCAAGTGCTTTACGGGACTTCTTCTGGTCGCGGTAGACCTGCATGAGCGTGGAGAACGCGCTTTCCTCCAGCGGGTCGATGGCGATGTACTCCGTGCCGTACTTTTCGGCAAGGTCGAGCTTGCCGGCGTAATAGGCCTCCTTTTCCGCCGCCAAAAGCTGGTGGAGGTACTGCGACTGATAGAGATTGCGCTGATCGCTCAGCCATGCGTCAAACGCGGAGGAGTGGGAGACATTGAAGTCCTTCAGAAATTCCCCGTGATAGGCACTGAGCATGTCGCCGCGCTCAAAATCGTAGACATCGCAGGCGATCTCAACGTCGGCGGAGAATTCAACGATCGAGCGCTGGCCGGGGACGAAGGGATCGAAGGCAAACGCCTTGCGGAATACACCTGGAGAGATGTTTCGGG
>ERZ780148.1576-NODE-1576-length-15115-cov-11.650863_pt1 | contig 15115 bp, 13 predicted proteins | sample MGYA00510984_ERZ780148 | MGnify/ENA primary metagenome ERZ780148 (study PRJEB29588, sample SAMEA2160902) | human gut metagenome | biome: human gut; feature: human-associated habitat; material: faeces | place: Denmark | collected 2008/2010 ...
ATAAATATTTCAAATATAAATGAAAACATAAAAGGTATAATATTAAATGATGAAGTAATATATGGAAATGATTATTTTTATGAAGAAATAAATAATATTAAATATAAAGTATCATATAAAGCGTTTTTTCAAGTTAATAGAAGCGTTGCCAGTAAAATGTTTAAGTTAGTTGAAGATTTTACTAATAATGATGATTGTGTTTTAGATTTGTATTCTGGAGTGGGCACCTTAGGTTTAAGTGCATCCAAAAAAGCTAAAAATGTTGTGGGTGTTGAAATAAATAAAGATGCTGTAAAAGATGCTAATCAAAATGCTGTAATAAATAAATTAAATAATGCTAAATTTATATATAGTGATGCAAGTAATATCAAAAATATTGATGTATCATTTAATAAATTAATTGTTGACCCACCTAGAGCTGGTTTAAGTAGGGAAGTAATAGATTTTATTAAGTTTAAGTTGCCAGATGAAATAATGTATATTTCATGTGATTATCATACACAAGCAAGAGATTTGAAATTACTAGATAGTTATGAGATAATTGATTCATATGTTTGTGATTTATTTTCTTATACTTATCATATAGAAAGTGTTTGTATTTTAAAGCAAAAAAATATTGATAATTATATTAATAAATTATGATATTTTATTTATAAAGTAAGGATTTTATAAATGAATAAGAAAAAATTATTAATATCAAGTGGAATTTTGTTGGTTATTTTAATAGTCTGTGTTGTTGTTTTTATTTTTAGTAAAAATAAAAACAACAAAGTAACAGAAGTAGTAAAGTTTGGTACAAAAGTGGTATCATCTAGGTGTTACAAAAAGAGAAATGGCTTATATATATGATACAGTTGATGTTGGTAGTGAATATACATTTAGGGTTGATGATGTGTATGGAACACCAGATGCTGAAGGAAAAAGATATGTATATAGATATTATGTATCTAAGTCTACATGTGCTGTTACTAAAGAAGAATTATATGAATTGAAATTACAATATAAAATATCTGTTTGATATCAAATAGATATTTTTTTACATTTGGCATTGACTATTATAACTTGTATTTTGTATAATTGTATAAAAGTATGATAATAGAAAAAAATACATACTTACTAATAAAGGCGGCATCATAAAATGAAAGATAAAAAAATATTTATGCTAAATTTTGTGGTAATGGTTACCTTGTTTGTTTTCTTTGTTGGTGCTACATATGCTTATTTTAGAACACAAGGTAATACTTCAAGTAGTACTGAAATAAATGTAACAACATATACTTCAGATATTCTTACTTTTACAATTGATAAAGATTTAGAACTTGATATAACACAGCCAATGCTTTCCTTAGAAAAGGAAAGTATCTCTACAACAAATAATGCAAAAGCAATGTTGAAAGCAAATAATAAAACAAATGAAGCAACAAAAAGGTATTATCTATATATACTTATTGAAGAAAATGATTTGAAATATACTAAAGATAACAAGAATCCTGAATTAATACTTTCTATAAGTGGTCCAAATGGAGAAGTTATGGAAATTGAAAATTTAGAGTATAAGAGTATTGTTGATGTAAAAAATACTACAATAAGTGGATTTGATATAACAACAAAAAGAGGTCTATTTAAAATAGCTGATAATAGAGTAATAGAAGCTTTAGCAAGTGATGATGGTTTTAAAGAAGATGATTGGGAAATAACTTTAACATTCGTTAATTTAAATTCTAATCAAAATGAAAATACAGGTAAAAAAGTTAAAGGCAAATTGTTAATGCAACAAGAAAAAATTATTGATTCTATTGGGGATGTTTGTAATTCCAATGATTTATTGGGTAATTGTATTAAAAGCTTAAATAACAATAATACGAATCTTTGGGCAACAAATGTTTATCATCATAATGATAGTGTTTCTTTAGGAGTTAATGATAATTCTTACAGATATTTTGGTGCTTTTCCTTCCAACTATATTTGTTTTGGTTCAACTGAAAGTCCTTGTCCTGCAAATAACTTATATCGAATTATTGGTTTAATAGATAATAAGATAAAATTAATAAAAGCTGATTATGCCAATAGTGATTTGCTTGGAACAAATGGTGAATATACCAAATCTTTATTTTATCCGGGTAATTATTATAAAGGAGATTTAAAAACAATAAATAAATATTATTGGAATTCAACTGGTGAAAATACATGGGGTACATCTAAACTAAATACAATAAATTTAAATAAAAATTATTATAATAGTTTTGATAAAAAATGGCAGAATTTAATAGCTACCACAACATGGCAAGTTGGTGGAAATGCTTATGATAATTTGATGAAAGTTCCGGTGAAAACAACATATCAAAATGAAGTAATAAATCCAGAAAATACATTAACATATAATGCTAAAATAGGATTAATGTATGTTTCTGATTATGGTTATGCAAATTTTGAATCTACTTGGAAAGATAATATGATATCTGCTGATAACTTAGAAAATTGGCTTTTTATGGGAGCAAATGAATGGACAATAACTAAAGTAACAGATGATACATTTTATGCTTTGTTAATTGATGCTATTGGTTTTTTAGAAATAAAGAATGTTGCTTATAATCATTCTTTAAGACCAGTATTTAATTTAGTAGATAATATAAAATATAAAAGTGGAATGGGTACAAAAAGTGATCCAATAATTATAGAAAATTAAGAGGTAAAAATATGAAAAATAAAAAACAAACAATAATATTAGGTATAGTTGCAGTAATATCATTACTTGCATTAATCATCGGAGCAACATATGCATACTTTCAAGCAAGTGGTGGAACGGGAACAAGTGCAAATGTAAATGTTTTAACATATACAACAGATAGATTAGATTTTCAAACTGGTAGTGATGTAACAATATATGCAGATGCAACAACGTTTGCTCAAGGTAAAGGAAATGCAAGTGGTAATACATTTGCAAAAGCAATATTAACAGCCAATAATAAAACAAATGAAGCAACAAAGAATTATTATTTATATTTAGATATAGAAACTAATAATTTCATGTATACACAAAATGAAGATACACCAGAATTGATACTTTCAATAACAGATGAAAGTGGTAATCCTGTAACAGATATAACAAGTTTAAATTATAAAACAGTAACAGATGGTAAAGGTACAAGTATATCAGGATATGATATAACGAATAAAAGTGGGTTAGTGACATTATTTGATAAAAAAGAAATAGTAGCAAAACCAACTAAAACAGATACATGGAATGTAACAATAACATTAATAAATTATGATAAAGATCAATCAAATAATATGGGAAAAAGCTTTAAAGCAAAATTAATGATACAACAAGAAGCGATTAATGAGAATTCATTAGTAAAATACGTTATTTCACAATATACAGGAACTCAAGGAGAAAATAATATATATTTTCACAATAGTAGTTTAGCAAATGGAGCAAGTGACAATAGTTATAGATATGCTGGAGGTGATTATAAATTAACAGATATTGGAAAAGCAACTGGGGCAACAAATATTATAGGAAATAATAATACGGAAATAATAATAGAATTCTATTGTGATGGAGAAAAACAAACTGTTGGTATTGAATGTGATTCTGAAAAAACACATTATTACTTAATAAAAGGAGAAACAACACAATACCAAACATATAATGAAGCTTTAAGTGCATCAGTAGAAAAAGGATACCTAACAGAAGATAACATTAAAAATTTTGTATGTTTTGGTAGTTCTGAAACTCCGTGTCCAACTGAAAACTTATACAGAATAGTTGGCGTAATTGATGGCAAAGTAAAATTAATTAAATGGAACTATGCAAAATCAAGCTTACTTGGAACAGATGGTGATTTTGCAATGGAATTTACAAAGGCTTTCTTTAGCGGAGAACAAGAAGAAAATATGGCTAGTACTTCAATGTATTATTGGAATAAGTCAGGAGTAAATACATGGAGTGAAAGTAATTTAAATAACATAAATTTAAATACTAATTTTATCACAAAAATAGGAACAAATTGGGCAAATAAGATAGCAACAACAACATGGAAGGTAGGGGGGAATACAGATGCTAACATAATAAAGGTTCCAATCAACATGATATATCAAAATGAAATTAAAAATCCAGCGGTAGATACAACATTCGAAGCAAAAATAGGCTTGATGTACGTTAGTGACTATGGATATGCAGCAATACCAAGTGCGTGGACATCTATTGGAGTAGTTGATGACCCATCTGATACTTCGGAAACTATTGGAGAATCAATAAGTGATAATTGGATGTATGGTGGATGTTATGAATGGACAATTTCGCGTAATTCTTCTAATACAGATGTAGCTTTCGGTTTACTTTCTTACGGAGATATTTATCAAACTGCATTATATAATATGCCAGCACCCCTTATTAATTACACCGGAGTTAGACCTGTTTTCTATCTTAAAACTTCAGTTACATATGTAAGTGGAACGGGAACTAAATCTAATCCTATAAGAATTGAAATTTAAGGAGAATTCATACGTCTTGCAATTATATCAAATATATGATAATATAAGTATATATGAGATAAAATTTCATATATTAAAAAAGGAAACATTTGATTTTGGTATGTTGAATGTTACCGTTTATTGATTTGGATGTTTATTTGGATATTAACTATCACAAATAAACATTTTTTTAATGAACGCAAAAGTTTCATTAAAAAATCCTTAAAGTATTTAATTACAATAAGTACCACCCCTTTCATAAAATCCAAAACCCCCAATAGAGAGGTAAGTAAATATGTCAGGTTCGGTAACACTCAACAATCAAATAGTTTCCATGAAATAATTATATCAAAAATGTGGCTTTATGTAAATGAAAAAGCAATAAAACGTTGCTAAATTAATTACTTAAAAACAAGAAAATAAAATTATTTGACAAACATAAAAAAAAGTAATATAATCAAGGAGTAATTGACGAAGAAGTTGTCTAAGTAGTTAATTTAAGCCTTTGTACAGGGAATTGTAGCCATTGACTGAGAGCTATAACAAAAAGATAAATTAATGAATTTCAATAATGGAGTCAAATCGTGTAAGAGCGTTAATCTATTTGAGGTAGTAGAAATACTATAAAAAAAGGTGGTACCACGAGCAATTCGTCCTTTTAGGATGTTTGCTCGTTTTTATATTTTTGTACCGATGAAAAGGAAGGATATTATGAAAGAAAAGTTAGAAAAAATAAGAGAGATAGGTTTAGAAAAAATTGATGCTACTAAAACTATTCAAGAACTTGAAGAAGTAAGAAAAGATTTAACTGGTAAAAAAAGTGAACTTGCTGAAGTTATGAAAAATATGGGAAGTCTTGCACCTGAAGATAAAAAAAGTGTAGGTATGATGACTACAGAAATTAAAAATGTATTTCAAGAAAAATTAGCAAGTAAGGAAGAAGAAATTGTTGCATCTATGAGTGTTTTAGATGAACCAATTGATTTAACTGTTCCTGGAAAACCTGTTAGTGGTGGAGCTCTACATCCAATTACTCAAATGCGTAATGATTTAAATGAAGCATTTTTATCCCTTGGATTTGAAGTTTATACTGAAGATGATATAAGTAGTGAAGAATATGCTTTTGATAATTTGAACTTTGCTAAGGATCATCCAGCTCGTCAATCTATGGATACATATTGGATTGAAGGAACTGAAGATAAAGAGGGTGCACAAAGACTTTGTTTAAAACCTCATTTAACGGGTGGTTCAGTAAGATATTTACTAAAGCATGGAGCACCAGCTAGATTTGTGTATCCTGGTAAAGTTTTTAGAAATGAAACAACTGATGCTAGACATGAAAGAGCTTTTTATCAATATGAAGCCTTAATTGTGGATAAAGATATATCATTTTCATCTGGTATGGTAATGATTCAAACTATTTTAGAAAAAGTTTTTGGAAGAAAAATCAATACAAGAATGAGAGAAGGTTTCTTCCCATTTACAGAACCTGGTTATGAAATTGATATGGAATGTCTTGTTTGTGGTGGAGTAGGTTGTAAGGTATGTAATCATAATGGTTGGATAGAAGTTATGCCTGGTGGAGTAATTCATCCCAACGTCCTTAAATCTGCCAAACTTGACCCAGATGAATGGACAGGATTTTATATTAATATTGGATTAGATAGATTAGTAATGATGCGTTATGGAGTAGATGATGTAAGACTTTTCCATAGTAGTGATTTACGTTTCTTAAAACAATTTAAATAAGGAGGATAAAATGAGAGTATCATTAAATTTAGTAAAAAAATATATAGATTTACCAGATAATTTAACCAATGAACAAATAGCATATGATTTAACGCTTAGAACTGTTGAAGTTGAAAGTGTTGAGGAAACGGCTAAAAAGTTTCATGATATTATTGTAGGTAAAATAGTTGAAGTAAATATTCATCCAGATGCAGATAAATTAAAAGTATGTATGGTTGATATTGGTGAAGATAAAAATGTTCAAATTGTATGTGGGGGTTCTAATCTTTACAAAGATGAATTAGTGGTTGTTTGTAAACCTGGAGCTGAAGTTATTTGGCATGGTGTAGGTGACCCAGTAGTAATTAAAGAAACTAAAATGTGCGGAGTATCATCTTATGGTATGATTTGTGCATCTGAAGAAGTTTTCCTAAGTGATTTCTTTCCAGCGAAAGATGAAACTGAAATAATCGATTTAAGTGGTATAAAATGTGCCCCTGGTGATAATATTGCTGATGTTGTTGATATGAACGATACAGTATTAGAAATAGATAATAAGTCATTATCAAATAGACCGGATTTATGGGGACATTATGGTATTGCTCGTGAATTATCTGCGATATACGATGTTCCATTAAAAGCACAAGAAACATATGAAATTGATAAGAATTTACCAAAATATGATGTAGAAATAAAAGAACCATCAAAATGTTACAGATATGCAGCAGTTGAAATTGATGGAATTTATGAAAAACAATCACCAATGTGGATCCAATCTTTGCTTGTTAAATGTGGTGGAAGACCAATTAATGCAATCGTAGATATTACAAATTATGTTATGTTTGCTGTTGGACAACCTCTTCATGCTTTTGATAAAACTCATGTTAGTGGAGAAAAAATAGTTGTTAGAAATGCTAAAGTTGGTGAAGAATTATTGTTACTTGACCATAATTCTATTAAGTTAACTACTGATGATTTAGTTATTTGTGATACTGAAAATGCAATGGCTCTAGCAGGTATTCGAGGTGGTAGTAAAGACTCAATATTACCTGATACTAAAGGTATTGTTTTAGAAGTTGCAAATTTTCCAGCTGCATCAATTAGAAAAACAGGCAAAAGATTTGCAGAAAAAACTGATGCATCTATTAGATATGAAAAGGGAATAGATACTAATAGAGTTGATGAAGGACTAAATTTAGCTTTATCTTTAATTAAGGAAATATTTCCTGAAAGTAAAATTGTTAAATTTGCAGATGTTTATCCAGTAGAAACTAAAAAAGAAGAAATAGATGTAAGTAAAAATTTCTTAACTACTAGATTAGGTAAGAAAATAGATGATGCAGTTATTAAAAGAATTCTTACCGCTTTAGGCTATGAAGTTACTTTAAATAAAGATGTATATCATGTGGTAGTACCGACATTTAGATCAACTGGCGATGTATCTTTAAAAGATGATGTAATGGGAGATATTGCTAGAATATTAAGTTTTGATTCATTTGAAGCAAAACCTATTGATATAACCATTGAACACTCTATTAATCAAAGAAAAGTATTATTAGAAAAAAGAATAATAGAATATTTAGCTAATAGATGTGGTTTTTATGAAATATTTACATATCCTTGGATAGACGAAAAATATATTAATGCAGCAGGGATTTCAACTGATGATGCAATTAGACTTGCAACACCTCCGGCACCTGAACTTGCAAATTTAAGAACATCCCTTATCCCTGGATTACTTGAGGCAATTGTTAAAAACCTAAGATATTATGACTCATTTAAAATTTTTGAATGTGCCGAAACTTTCGAAAAAGGTGATTATAGACCATCAAGTGATGATGAAATATTACCTGTTCAAAATAAACATCTTGCTGGTGCAATCATCGGTAAAAATGCTAAAGAAATATTCTTTGAATTAAAAGGTGTTTTAGAAGAAATGTCTAGATATGTTCATATGGATTCAATAAAACTAGAAGTTGGAGATAAACCAAGCTGGGCTGATGTTAATGCAAATTTAAATATAACATTAAATGGTAATGTAATTGGTTCTCTAGGGTTATTATCAATTAAAGCTATGAATGATGTAAAAATTAAAAGAACTAATGTAGCTATATTTGAATTAAATATGGAAGAATTAATTCCATTTGCTTCTAGAGATAATAAGTTTGAACATTTACCTGAACTACCTTTGGTTGAAAAAGACTTGTCAATCTTAGTTGATGAATCTGTAAGTTGGGCAATAATTGAACAAACTGTTAAAGGGAAAGTTAAAGAAGTTGAATTCGTAGATGAATATCGTGGAAATCAAATTCCTGAAGGTAAAAAGTCTGTTACATTTAAGGTACGTATGATTAATGAAGGTAGTACAATGACTATGGAAGAGATAAATGATAAGATGGAAAGAATACTTTCTTCATTAAGTAAAAGATGCGAAGCTAAATTAAGAGAAGAATAAAGTAACTTTTAGTTGCTTTTTTTCTTTTAGGTAATGTATAATTTGAATGGAGGTAAAGATATGATAATCCCAAAGTTTATAAAAAAAGAAAGTGTAATCGGAGTAGTTGCGCCATCTGATGGAGCAGATAATGAATTAAAGCTTAAAAGATTTAAAAATGCCTGTAGTAAATTAGAGAGTTTAGGTTATAAAATTAAATTATCTGATAATGTCTTTAATTCATTTATGGGCAGAAGCACAAATGAAGAACAAAGAGCAACAGAATTTAATGAAATGGTTAATGATAAAAAAGTTGATTTAATAATGTGTGCTTCTGGTGGTGAATTTCTTTTAGAAATTTTGCCTTATATTGATTTTGAATTATTAAAAAATAATCCAAAATTTGTGTGTGGTTTTTCTGACCCAACTGGTTTGTTATATCCAATAACTACAAAGTGTGATATAGCAACTATTTATGGAAAAAATTTCTCTCATTTTGGAATGGAAGAATATCATCAAAGTGAAAAAGACTTTTTAAGTTTAATAAATGGAAATATTATAGAACAAAATAGTTATGAAAAGTATGAAGATGTTTATCCAGAGAAAGTAACTGGTCTAGAGAGCTATAATTTGGATAGTGATGTAAAATGGATGACAGTTAATGATGAAGATGTTTTTATTAAAGGTCGAATTATTGGTGGTTGTTTTGATATTATATCTGACCTAGCTGGTACAAAGTATGATGGAATAAATGAATTTAATGAAAAGTATAAAAATGATGGTATCATCTGGTATTTTGATAATTGTGAAAAAAGTATGGATGATGTAATTAGAATACTTTGGAAGTTTAATGAACTTGGATATTTTAAATATGCAAAAGGTATTATTTTTGGAAGATTTGGAAAAGAAGTAAGTAATACATATGAAAATGTAATTGATTGTTTAAAAGATAGTGTTATAAGTAAGTTAGATATACCAATAATTTATAATGCTGATGTAAGTCATAAGGGCCCATGTTTAAATATAATTAATGGTGTAATTACTGAAGTTGAAGTAAAAAATCATAAAGGAAAGATTAAATTTGAAATTTTTGAATAAACTTATAAATAGAGGGATAATATGCAACAATTTATATTACATATAATAGAACAATTTGGATATTTTGGAGTATTTTTTCTGATATTAATTGAAAATGTATTTCCACCGATACCATCAGAAGTAATACTTTTATTTAGTGGTTTTTTTAGTTCTTATACCAGCTTAAGTGTTTTTTATATGATACTTGCATCAACACTAGGTTCATTTTTAGGTGCCATCATTCTTTATTATATAGGTAAGATATTTAATAAAGAAAGATTAAAGAAAATAGTAAATGGTAGACTTGGCAAGATATTATTTTTAAAAGAAAAGGATATAGATAAAGCTGATGAATGGTTTGATAATAAAGGAAATAAAAGTGTATTTTTTTGTAGGTTTGTACCAATTGTTAGAAGTTTGATATCAATACCCGCAGGTATGAGTGAAATGCCAATGGGAAAATTTATAATTTATACAATATGTGGATCAATGATTTGGAATACAGTATTAATTTGTTTGGGCTATAGATTAGGAAGTAATTGGGAGTATGTTTTAACAATACTTGATAAGTATCAAATGCTTGTAATTGTAATACTTGTTATAATATTTGGATATGTAATAATAAAATTTTATAGAAAAAAGAGAAAAAGTAAAAAAATATAGTGCTTTTTCTTTTCTTTTGTTATAATATATTTGTTATGAGAGGTGAAGAAAATGAATGAAGTAACATTGTTACCTGCGGATACTTATAAAGTTATTAATAAAAGTATTTTAAGTGATGTAGATAGAAAATATTTACTTTCATTTTATGAACCTATTATTGGCCATTTAGCAACAACCTTATATCTAACACTTGTTAATGATTTGGAATTAGGTCAACAGTTTTCCAGAGATTTAACACATCATCACTTGATGGGACTTTTAAAAACACCATTAAAATTTTTAAAAGAAGCTCGTGAAGCTTTAGAAGCTGTTGGTCTTTTAAAAACATATTATAAAGCAGGACATGTTAATAATTACATTTATGAATTATATTCACCAATGAGTCCAAATGAATTTTTTAATCATCCCATTCTTAATATTGTTTTATATAATAATTTAGGTGCTACAGAATATGAATATTTGAAAAAACAATATCAAAAAATAAAGGTAGATACTAAAGAATTTATTGATATAACTAAGAAATTAGATGATGTAATGGATAGTGGTGTAAATATACCAACTTTAGATGTAATAGAAAGAAGTATAAATGATATTGAAGTAAGTGATCGTGTTGATTTTGATTTGATTTTATCAAGTATACCTAAAGGTATTATAAATGAAAAAGTGTTTACTAAAAAAACTAAAGAATTAATAAATGATTTGGCTTTTATTTATAAAATAGATACTTTAAAAATGATTGAGTTAATAAGAAGTGTTTTAAATGAATATGGAATGATTGATAAAAATAATTTGAGAATTAATGCTAGAAAGATGTATCAATTTAATAATGGGGCTTTACCAACTTTAATTTATAGATCACAACCAGAACATTTAAAAAGTCCAGTCGGAGATAATTCAATGCGTGGTAAAATTATTGAAATGTTTGAAAGTATTAATCCAGTTGATTTTTTAAGAAATAAATATGGCGGAACTAAACCTACGAATAGAGATATAAAAATAATCGAAAGCTTAGTAATTGATTTAGAAATGCCTCCGGCGGTAGTTAATGTATTGCTTGATTATGTACTGAGAAAAAACAATAATAAATTAGCGACGAATTATATTGAAACTATTGCTGGACAATGGAAACGAGCTGGTTTAAAAAATGCTAAAGAGGCAATGGAATTTGCGGAAAAAGAAAATAAAAAATTTACTAAGAAGTTAGATAGTAATAAAGCAACTAAAGAACCTGTTTGGTTTAATAAAGTAAATGAAGCAAGTCAAATGAGTGATGCAGATAAAGAAGAATTAGAAAATTTGTTAAAGGAGTTTAAATGATGGAAAAAGTTAGTATGACATTAAGTGAAAAAATAGAAAAAGAATTGGAAAAAGAACTTTCAAAATCATTAAAAGATGAAGAGTTTTGTAATTTAGTAAAAAGAAATAAGTTGCCTAAGGAAGTAGTAATTAAAAATAATACAAAGTTAATGGATACATGCGATGAACTTAAAAATTGTAAAACATGTAAGGGATTATTTATGTGTAAAAATAAAGTAAGTGGTCATGTTTTATATCCAAGTTTTGATGAAACATTAAAGTTTATTTATATGCCATGTAAATATCAAAAAGAATTAGTAAGAAAAGAAATTGATAAGAAAAATAAACTTGATGAAATAAAAAATGCTCGTATGAAAGATATAGATATCAATGATAAAAATAGAGTGGAAGTAATAAAATGGTTGAAAGAATATTATGATAATTATGAAAAAGTTAATACATTAAAAGGATTATATTTACATGGTTCTTTTGGAAGTGGAAAAACATTCTTAATTGCATCTTTATTAAATGAACTTGAGATAAGTAAAAATGCTATAACAGAAATAGTCTATTTACCAGAACTTCTAAGAAATATGAAAGAAGACTTTAGTATTGTAGAAGAAAAATTAGATTTTTTAAAAAATGTAGATATTTTATTGATAGATGATATTGGAGCAGAAAATGTTACTTCATGGGGTAGAGACGAAATATTAGGGACAATACTTCAATATAGAATGAATAATAAATTAAGTACTTTCTTTACATCAAATTTAACTTTAGAAGAATTAGAAGATCACTTATCAATAACTAAGAATAGTGAAGATAAAGTAAAGGCTAGAAGAATTATTGAAAGAATAAAACAACTTACTGAAGATAAAGAATTAGTAAGTAAAAATAGAAGAAATTAAATTTTTGCTTTTTAATTTTTAATTTTTGTGGTATGATATTATAAAGATAGGGTGATTAGTGATGAAAAATTTAGAACCGTTGTTAAAAGAGACAGAAGATAAATTTTATTTTGTTAAAGATAATGAAGTAAAAAAAGACGATAAAAATAAAAAAACAGAAATTATTGTTACATCTGTTATTGGGGTTATTATTTTATGGCTTATGTGGTATAGTTTGTATCCTTTTTATGTAGGTTTTGTTCACTATGATGAAGGACATAAAAAGACTGAAGAAGTAAGTAATACTGAAGAAGAAATATCTAGTAATTCAGCACTTGTTCAAGAACTTTATGGTTATATAGATGCTAAAAATAATAATGAATTATCAAATCTTTTTACTATTTATAATAATGGTAATATAACTAGTAGTAATATTTCTGATAGTCAAAAATTAACTGTTGTTTTTAAGTATTTAGGTCTTAGTTGTAATGGAAATGAGATTGTTAAGAGTTTAGATGAATTAAAGAGTGCAGCTATTAAAATATTTAATGATGATAGTTTTGTTGATTTGGTTACTAAAAATAATGAAGCTAGTTTTGATCAATATAGTGTATCTTATAATATAGAAAGTAATACTTATACAATAAAATTAAATAGTTGTGTTACAAGTAATGATTTTACTTTTAAAAGTTTATTGAAAGCAACTCAAAGTGAAGATGAAATTTATATTTATGAAGCATTTGGGTATTTGGTTAATACAGGAACTAATCAATATGTTGTTTATGACAATGCTTTAAGAACAAATAAGCTTGGAGAATATGTTGATGAAAATGGAAATAAAGAATTTAGTGAAGTAAATCAATTAAAAAAATATAAATGGACATTTAAAAAGAGTAGTGATAACAATTATTATTTTGTATCAGTTACTCCGAGTATTTGATTAAATAAAAGTTTTAAATTATTTAAATAGATAAGTTTGTTAGAACTATCTATTTTTTTTATTAATCCATAATATTCATATGTATAACCATTTTTATAATAAGTAATATGAATTTTATTTTGCATATAATAAGCATCTATTATGGATTCTTCTAAAGTCTTTTTTTCATCATCACTCATTATTGGTTTAGATGTCTTTTCTTTTTCTTTTAATAGTGAATATAGTATTTCTTTATTGCTTACAACAGAGTTAAATGGCATCCATTTAATCATACCACGATCTTTATTCATGATGTCCCCCGATCTTTTTGTTTCTTTCTATAGCTGTTGAATCTGGTAATAGACTGCTTGCTTTAACTATACTATTTTTTCCAAACCGACTTTTTATCTCATCAATAGCAGCGTTTACTTTTGTTTCAGCTTTTTTTTCTTCAAGGGAGTCAAATAAATTTAGTTGAGTACCACTTTTTTTTACTAGGCCACCACATGATATACTAACTTTTCTTATTGGTAAATTATTATAATATCTATCAAATATTAAATAGCATATATTAGTTATTTCTTTTGATGAGTCAGTTGGGGTATCGAGTTTAATAGAGTGATAAAAACCTCCGTTTATATCTTTAGAATATCCGATACCAAAACCAATTACTTGTGATTCTTTGTTGCTTGCCCTTAGTCTAGCAGTTAAGACATCTACCATTTCCGCGATGATTAGTTTTATATTATTTCCATCATAGTCTTTGAATAAGACTTGAGAATGACTAAATGATTTGTCTTTTGGACTTACTTTAAAGTCACTGATTCTACTTAAATCTATTCCATTAGCATGATTCCAAAGTTCTTGTCCCATTACCCCGAATTTATCTTTTAAAAGATTTTTATCAAAATTGGCTAATTCTTTTATAGTGTAGATATTTAAATTGTTTAACTTTTTTTCCATTCTAGGTCCGATTCCCCACATCTTTGATAACGGAGTAATTGGCCATAATTTTTCTGGTATATCATCATATGTCCATTTTGCTATGCCATTTTTATATTTTTTGGCTTCAGTATCCATAGCTACTTTGGCTAGTAAAAGATTAGGCCCAATTCCACATGTTGCAGTAAGTCCAGTTTTTTCTTCAACTGTTTTAAGAATTTCTTCAGCTAGTTCATAATCTGTTTTTTTATATAATTTTAAATAATCTGTGACATCTAAAAAGCATTCATCAACAGAATAAATATGTAGGTCTTCGGGAGCAACATAATCAAGATAAATACCGACGACTTCTTTACTTTTTTCAATATATAATTTCATTCTCGGAGGTACAATTTCATATTTTATATTGGCAGGTATATCATATAATCTTACTCGTGATGGCACACCTTGCTTTTTTAAGGCCGGAGTTACTGCGAGAGTTATAGCACCATTTCCTTGTTTTTTGTTAGCTACCACTAAAGGGACTTTAAATGGATCAAGTCCACGATCTACACATTCACATGATGCAAAGAAACTTTTTAAATCAATACACATAATATTTCTTTTTACATATAGGTTATTATCCATTTTATACCTCCAAACATTCGTTCTGGTTATATTATAATTCATTATAAATTATTATTCAATTACTAA
>ERZ780148.1581-NODE-1581-length-15085-cov-2.472056_pt1 | contig 15085 bp, 16 predicted proteins | sample MGYA00510984_ERZ780148 | MGnify/ENA primary metagenome ERZ780148 (study PRJEB29588, sample SAMEA2160902) | human gut metagenome | biome: human gut; feature: human-associated habitat; material: faeces | place: Denmark | collected 2008/2010 ...
TGATTTTTATTTTGCTTTATCCCCTGCAGCTGTCCTTGCCGCATTTTTTGCAATGCAGATGACTCCTGTCCGGCGTGAGATAATATTCCGCGCCGCAGTACGGGCAGCGCACCGTATCCACACCCTTGAACATAGCTATAGACAAGGAAAGAAACACGGCTGCGGCGAGATAGAAGAATATCGCCGAGGTTATCGGCACTATCACGACAACTATTGCAAACGACGGAACGACAATGCCGAGCACGACGAATGCCACCGTCAGCAGCAAGAGTAATACCGCCGCGATAGGTCGTTTTTTCCGTCCGATTATATTGAATTTTTCAAGAGTTTTGATGCGTTCGTCGTTGCTTTTCATTCCGCGCCTCCACACTTTTGCTGACCGTCGGTCACCTTGTGACATTTTTATTATAGCACAAGCAAAATAAGAGTCAATAGCGCTGAACGATATTTTTCAATTTATGATATTATCGGCTAATTTTAAAGTTGAGAACAAAAGATTGATACATTTCTTCTAGGCAAATAAGAAGCTGCAATTTCTGGACTGAATTGATATCAAAAACAGCTTTCGGTCAAACCCCTCAGTCACTTCGTGACAGCTCCCCTGCAGGGGAGCCTATGGGAACCGAGCAATACTTTTTATTTTAAAGCCGCTTTCAAATTCTTTGCTTTATTTCATAGTCAATATTTTCACAGACTTCGTCAAAAGATGTATTAATCTCGTAATTAGAAAAGCGAAGTACCTTTATCCCCTGTTTTTCAAGAATCTCGGTGCGCCTATCATCATATTTTCTGCCGTCATCTTCATAGTGCTGAGAACCGTCTATCTCAATTGCTATTTTCGCGCGGTTGCAATAGAAGTCCAGAATATAATTGCCGACAACTTTTTGTCGCTGAAATTTCAGCGGATGCTCTCTCAAAAAATCATACCACAAATGATTTTCCTGCGGGGTGGAGCACTTTCGTAATTCTTTCGCCCGCGAAATCAAATTGCCGTTATATTTTATCATTTTAACTTTCTCCGTTTCATAGGCTCCCCTGCAGGGGAGCTGGATTGGCGAAGCCAAGACTGAGGGGTTTAACCCGCTAGGTAAAAAATAGAATCAATAAAATTTTTTAAGCCCTGTTTTACAGCCTCTCCGCAAGCTCGGCGATATCGGTTATCTCGGAGCTGAGTTCAAGGAGATATTTTCGTGAATCTTCATCGCGCAGGAGGTATTCGCCGGCGCAGCGCACGGCTCTGTAAAAACGCCGGTCGATTTTCTCCGGGCAGCGGAGCAGCGGACACATACCCGCGCGCGGGTCGGGCACAGGCACTATAACAATTTCATTTTCGCGCTCGACCGCGAGCGGGAACAGCGGGAATATCCTGCACGCGAGCGGTCTTTTGCGCCTGTCGCAGCCGCCGCGGCAGACGACAACAGGCTCGCCGAAGTTGCCCTCGGAATCATTTATTTCAAAATCTTTGCAGTTTTCGAACAGCTCTTTTTCGCCGGGGAACAGACCCATGCCGTCATTGTCCCCGCCGCAGCAGCAGCGTGCCGAACAGAGCTTTCCGCAATTAAAAGGCTTGAGCGGGGTTATATTTTCAAGCTCGTCGAGTGCCTTTTGCAGTCCACTTTTGAAATTATTTTTCATATATCTACCCCTCCGAGCACTTCGCCGACCTTGCCGCAGATCAGCAGATCGGCTCGCGAATCCGCCGAAGTCGGGCTCATATTGATAACTACAAGATGTTTGCCGTTGAAGTAGTTCACAAGCCCCGCCGCAGGGTAGACAACCATGCTTGTCCCCGCGATTATCAGCGTGTCGGCTGAGGCTATCGCGCTGACCGCGCCGCGCACCGTTTCGTCGTCAAGAGCCTCTTCATAGAGCACGACATCGGGCTTTATCACCCCGCCGCAGGAGCAGTGCGGCACGCCCTCGCTTTTTATCATATAATTAACGTCGAAGCTCCTGCCGCACCGCGTGCAGTAGTTTCTGAGCACGCTGCCGTGCAGTTCAAACACATTTTTGCTCCCCGCCGCCTGATGCAGACCGTCTATGTTCTGTGTCACGACAGCCGAGAGTACGCCCTTTTCTTCAAGCTCGGCGAGCTTTCTGTGTGCGGCGTTCGGCTTTGCCGAGACGGCATATGAAAGTATTTTATCGCGATAGAATCTGTAGAAATCCTCCGTCTTGCGCTCGAAGAAAGTGTGGCTGAGCATCTGCTCGGGCGGGTAGTCATATTTCTGATTATACAGCCCGTCAACGCTTCTGAAATCGGGTATCCCGCTCTCCATTGAGACGCCCGCTCCGCCGAAAAATACGAGCGAACGGGACTGCGATATTATCTGCGAAAGTTCGTTTTTCATCTGTATCACTCCGTTTCTGTCGAAGATAATTATACCATTTTTCGCACGAAATCAAAATATTTTTTACAGATGCGGCTCGAAAAATCCACAGTATTTTTATAGAGATTCAACAAACTTCGGATTTTTCGGGATTTTTTTGAGATTTTCTATTTACAAACGCTTTTCATGCTGTTATCATAGGGACAACAAGACAGTGAGGTCATCATTATGAAGCTTTCAGCAAAACTGACAGCTAAATATTTTCCCTATTACTTTAGCTTTACCTACTTTTACGGTAAGGCTTATTTGCGTTTGACCGCAGACAGGGAAATGACAGCACCGAGCCGCGCTTAAGGCGCACAAAACTTGGTAATCTCCCCCGCAGTTGAACGCTGCGGGTTTTTTTATTTTACAAATTTTTACCGGAGGGAAAAACAATGGTAGTTATTCTTAGAGAAAATTACAACGAAGAGCAGCGCGACAATCTTGTGAACTGGCTTGAAAGCCTCGGCATCACGGTTCACAGCAGCCTCGGCGAGCACAACACCGTGCTCGGACTCGTCGGCGACACATCGGGAATCGACATCGACCTTATCAAGGCTCTCGATATCGTCGAGGATGTCAAGAGAATCCAAGAGCCGTACAAGAACGCGAACAGAAAGTTCCATCCCGAAGATACGGTAGTCGTCATTGACAAAGAAAAAGATATCAAGATCGGCGGCGGCAACTTCCAGATCATCGCGGGTCCCTGCTCCGTTGAATCAGAAGAGCAGGTATGCGGTATCGCGCAGGCGGTTCAGAAGTCCGGCGCAACACTGCTTCGCGGCGGCGCGTTCAAGCCCCGCACTTCCCCCTACGCTTTCCAGGGTCTGCGCGCGGAGGGTCTCAAGCTCCTGCTCGAGGCAAAGAAGCTGACCGGCATGCCGATAGTCACTGAAATCATGGATCTGTCTCAGCTGCCGTTGTTCGACGATGTCGATGTCATTCAGGTCGGCGCGCGCAACATGCAGAACTTCGAGCTCTTAAAGCAGCTCGGTCATATCAACAAGCCCATACTTCTCAAGCGCGGACTTGCGAGCACTCTGCAGGAGCTGCTGATGAGCGCCGAATACATCATGGCGGGCGGCAACATGAACGTTATCCTCTGCGAGCGCGGAATCAGAACTTTCGAGACTTACACCAGAAACACCCTCGATGTTTCCGCCGTTCCCGCTATCAAAACCCTCTCGCATCTGCCGATAATCGTCGACCCCAGCCACGCGACCGGCATCTCGAAGCTTGTAAAGCCCATGGCCTTTGCAGCCACCGCCGCCGGAGCGGACGGACTTATTATTGAAGTCCACAATGACCCCGAGCACGCACTCTGCGACGGTCCGCAGTCGCTGACACCCGAGGCGTTCGACGATGTGGTCAAGGGCGTCAACAGCATCCGCCCGTTCGCATATAAAATGTAAGGTTGCCAACAGTCTGTCGAAAGGATATAATAATTATGAAAACAGCAGTTATAGGCCTCGGACTCATAGGCGGTTCAATGGCAAAAGCGTTCAAAGACAACACGGACAGCGAGGTTTACGGTCTTGATATAAACGCGAGCGTCATGCTCAAGGCGAAGCTCGTCGGCGCGATAGACGGCGAACTGACGGACGATATCCTCGCGCAGTGCGACAGAATTATAATCGCGCTCTATCCCGAATCAACGGTCGAATTTCTTCAGAGCAAGGCGGACATAATCAAAAAAGGCGCGGTCGTCATAGACTGCTCCGGTGTAAAGCGATATGTCTTTACACCCGCCCATGAGCTTGCAAAAGCCCACGGCTTTGAATTCATCGGCGGACACCCGATGGCGGGCGTCGAGAGATGGGGGTTTGACAGCTCGTTCGGCATGCTGTTCAACAACGCTTCGATGATCCTGACCCCCGACGGCGGCACGGGCATCGCACTGCTGCATGAGATAAAGCAGATGTTCCTCTCGATAGGCTTCGGCAGCATCACCGTTGTTTCTCCCGAACAGCACGACAGGATCATCGCCTACACTTCTCAGCTCGCGCACGTCGTTGCAAGCGCATATATCAAGAGCCCGACCGCACTCGAGCACACGGGCATGAGCGCGGGCAGCTATAAAGACATGACGCGTGTCGCGTCGCTCAACTCAAATATGTGGAGCGAGCTGTTCCTCGAAAACGGCGACAATCTTTTGAACGAAATAGATAACATTATAAATAATCTGACCGAATACCGCGACGCGATAGCGTCAAACGACAGGGTGAAGCTCGAAGCCCTGCTCGAGGACGGCACGAAGAGAAAAGCCATCTGCGGATAAAAAACAGGAGTGAAGACCATGCAGACCGTAAAAGTCAGGGCATCGACCGAATACGATGTGCTCATTGAGCGCGGGATATTAAAAAGAGCCGGAGAGCTTATAAAAGAATACACGGGCGCCGGCAGAGCTTTGCTGATAACCGACTGCACGGTGGACGGGCTATATTCAAAAGCCGCGCTCGAATCGCTGAAAAGCGCGGGGATAAACTGCGAGAAGTTCGTCTTTGAGGACGGCGAGGAGCACAAGAGCCTTAAAACAGTCGGCGACATTCTCTCGTTCGCGGCGCAGTTCAGCCTCAACCGGAGCGATATATTCATAGCTCTGGGCGGCGGAATAGTCGGCGATGTAACCGGCTTTGCGGCGAGCGCGTATCTGCGCGGTGTCAGATTCGTCCAGATACCGACGACGCTTTTGGCGGCGGTCGATTCCTCGGTCGGCGGCAAAACGGGAGTCAATCTCCCCGAGGGCAAGAACCTCGCCGGAGCATTTCATCAGCCGTCGCTCGTTTTGTGCGACCCCGATTGCTTCGACACACTGAGCGATTCGCTCTTTGCCGACGGCGCGGCGGAGAGTATAAAATACGGCATAATCTCAGACGAAAGTCTTTTTGAAATTTTTGAGTCAGGCGACGTAAAAGGCAATATAGAGAACATCGTGCGCCGCTGCGTCGAGATAAAAAGCGACATAGTCTCGCGCGATGAATTTGACACGGGCGAGCGTCAGAAGCTCAATCTCGGGCATACGCTCGGCCACGCGATAGAGCGGTGCAGCGATTTTGCTGTTTCACACGGTCACGCGGTGGCGATAGGCACAGTCCGCGCCTGCATCGCGGCGCAGAAGCTCGGCGTGTGCAAAGATAATATATCGGAGCGCGTGAAAAAAGTTATGGCACGAAACGGGCTCCCCGTCTCGACCGATATTCCGGTTCACGAGCTCGCGGGAGTCATGCACCGCGACAAAAAATGCAGCTCGGCGGGAATAAATCTCATTCTGCCGACTAAAATCGGCGAGTGCATCCTATATAAGACAAGCCCGGACGAGCTCGAAAGCATATATTCTCTTTGACGGAGGGCGCAATGGATATCATAATAACACCGGGCAAGCTTCGGGGCACTCTCGAAGCTCCGCCATCAAAGTCGCACGCGCACAGGCTGATGACAGCCACCAAGCTCGCAGGCAAAAAAAATTCCGAATCGCTCTGCACCTCCGAGGACACGCGCGCAACCTTTCGCTGTCTTAACGAGCTGCATGACGGCGGCATCCTCGACTGCGGCGAGAGCGGAACGACTCTGCGCTTCCTGCTCCCCGTCGCCTCGGCGCTCGGAATAAATGCAGAATTCATCGGCCACGGCAGGCTGCCGGAGCGCCCGATGTCGGCGCTCACCGACGCACTCAGAGAAAACGGCGCAGTGATTTCTGCTGATAATCTGCCGATAAAAGTCTCGGGGCAGCTTCATCCGGGCGTATTCAGAGTTCCCGGCAACATCAGCTCGCAGTTCATATCGGGTCTGCTTTTCGCCCTGCCGCTGCTTGACGGCGACAGCGAAATCGTAATAGAGGGCAAGCGCGAATCGGTCGGATATATTTACATGACGCTCGATACGCTCAGAAGCTTTTCTATTAATATAGAAGAGACCCCGAGCGGATACAAAATAAAGGGTCCGCAAAAATATATCGAGCCCGACTCCCCGCGCGTTCAGGGCGACTGGTCGAATGCCGCGTTCTTCCTTTGCGCAGGCGCACTCGGCGGAGAGACGGATATCACGGGACTGTCACTCGACAGCCGACAGAGCGACCGCGCGATTGTGAGTATACTGAAAGACTTCGGCGCGGATGTAAATTGCGGCGATATGATTTCAGTCCGAGGAAACGGACTTCGCGGCATTAAAATAGATATTTCGCAGTGTCCCGATCTCTTCCCGACCCTCGCGGCAACCGCATGTGCGGCTTCGGGAGATACGATATTTACAAACGCCGCGCGGCTCAGAATAAAAGAGAGCGACCGCATCGAGGCGGTCGAAAAGATGATAAATTCACTCGGCGGTTTCGCCGAAAGCACGGAGGATTCCCTGACCGTCCGCGGCACGGGCACACTCCCCGGCGGCGAGGTCGTTTCGTTCAACGATCACCGCATCGTCATGGCGGCGGCAATCGCGGCGTGCATATGCGAAAATCCCGTTATTATACACGACGCGCAGGCGGTGAACAAATCATATCCGAACTTCTTTGAAGACTACAGAAAACTGGGAGGCAAAGCGGATGTCATCTGAAAACGGACAGAACATAAAGCTCACGGTGTTCGGCGAATCGCACGCGAGCGCAGTCGGAGTTGTTATTGAGGGACTGCCCGCGGGCGAAGCGATAGACGAGGAGCAGATAATGCAGTTCATGCGCCGCAGAATGGGCGGCAAGGCATGGAGCACTCCGCGAAAAGAGGAGGACAGGCCTGAATTTCTGTGCGGTCTGCTCGGCGGCAGAACCACGGGCGCAGCGCTCTGCGCGATAATACGCAACAGCAACATCCGTCCTGCGGACTACGAAAACATGAAAAATATCCCGCGTCCGTCCCATGCGGACTACCCCGCGTTTGTCAAATACGGCGGCGCGAACGACCGAAGCGGCGGCGGGCAGTTTTCCGGCAGGCTGACCGCTCCCCTCTGCGTCGCAGGCGCGATAAGCGAACAGATACTCGCGCGAAAGGGCATAAAAGTTGCCGCGCATCTCTCGCGTGCGGCGGGCATCGACGACACGCCGTTTGACCCATGCGACCCGGACAACGGGATTTTTGACAAGCTCAAAGCAAAGCTCTTCCCCACCATTGACGACAAGGCGGGCGAAGAGATGACGAAGAAAATAATCGAGGCAAAAGAGTCGCTCGACTCCGTCGGAGGAATAGTCGAATGTGCGGTCACGGGACTCGGCGCGGGGCTCGGCGACCCGATATTCGGCTCGGTCGAGAGCAGGATATCTTCAATGATATTCGGCATCGGCGGAATCGAGTTCGGCGCAGGATTCTCTGCGGCGGACATGACCGGAAGCGTCCACAACGACCCCTACTGCCTCATTGACGACAAGATAAAAACGGTCACGAACAACCACGGCGGCATCATCGGCGGACTCACGAGCGGAATGCCGATAATATTCAGAGCGGCGTTCAAGCCGACCCCGTCGATAGGTCTGCCGCAGAGGAGCGTCGATCTCGATTCGCTCGAAGAGACCCGCCTCGAAGTCAGAGGCAGGCACGACCCGTGCATCGCTGTGCGCGCAGTCCCCTGCGTCGAAGCGGCGGCGGCAGTGACTGTCCTTGATATAGTGCTCGGCAAATAAATTCATACGGGGATGGTAAAAATGGAACTTTCAGACTACAGAAAAGAACTTGACTCAATTGACGCGCAGATGCTTGAGCTTTTCAAGCAGAGGATGAACACCGTGCGCGGCGTTGCGGAATATAAAAAAGAAAACAAGCTGCCCGTCCTCCAGCAGGGCAGAGAGCGCGAGATTCTTGCCGCTGCGGCGGCGGGAGCAGGCGAAGAGCTCGAAGACTACGCCCGCACATTTTTCGCGACCCTCATGGATGTCAGCCGCTCTTATCAGGAGAGACTGACCGCAAAAGGCGGCGTTATCTCGGAAACTATAACCGATGCGCTCAAAAACACTCCGCCGATATTCCCGAAGCACGGCACCGTCGCCTGCCAGGGCGTTGAGGGCGCATATTCCCAGCTCGCCTGTGACAAGCTCTTTACTGCTCCGTCCATCTCATATTTCAAGAATTTCGAGGGCGTGTTCGCCGCCGTTGAACAGGGGCTGTGCGAATACGGTATTCTCCCGATTGAAAACAGCACCTACGGCACGGTAAACGAGGTCTATGACCTGATGAAAAATTACCGTTTCCATATTGTAAGAAGCATCAAACTCAAAGTTGACCACTCCCTGCTCGTCCTGCCCGGCACCGAGCTCAAAGATGTCAAGGAGATATTCTCCCACGAGCAGGCAATCGGCCAGTGCTCGGAGTTTCTCAAGGCACACCCCGGCATAAAGGTCACCGTGTGCGACAACACCGCCGCCGCGGCAAAGATGCTCCACGAGAGCGGCAGGGACGACGCCGCGTCTATTTCGTCGGCGGGCTGCGCGAATCTCTACGGTCTGAAAAAGCTTGACACCCGCGTTCAGAACACGGACGGCAACTTCACCCGTTTTATCTGCATCTCAAAGAAAGCCATGATCTTCCCCGGCGCAGACAGAATAAGCCTCATGCTCTCCCTGCCGCACAGACCCGGCTCGCTCTATTCGCTCATCTCGAAGTTCTCCGTCCTCGGGCTCAACCTCACAAAGCTTGAGAGCCGCCCGATAGCCGGCAGTGACTTTGAATTCATGTTCTATTTCGACATCGAAGCGTCCGTATATTCCCCCGCAGTTCTCGCCCTGCTCGACGAACTTTCGGACAGCCCGGAGCTGTTCGTGTTCCTCGGCAGCTACTCGGAGGTCTGACATGAAGTGCGCACTCATCGGCGAAAGGCTCGGTCACAGCTACTCGAAGCTCATCCACGAGGCGTTCGGACTGTATTCATATGAACTGGTCAGCCTGCCGAAGGACAAGGTCGGCGAGTTCATGGAGAATGAAGAATTTGACGCATTCAATGTGACTATTCCATATAAGCGCACGGTCATGCCCTACTGCTCGTACATCAGCCCGGAGGCTCAGAAAATAGGCAGCGTCAACACCGTTGTCGGAACATCGGACGGGCTTCACGGATTCAACACCGACTATTTCGGCTTCAAATCCATGGCGGAGCGCGCGGGAATAGATTTTGCGGGCAAAAAAGTCGTCATTCTCGGCAGCGGCGGCACCTCGCTGACCGCGAGAGCCGTGGCATCGGACGGCGGCGCAGAGAGAATAACCGTAGTCTCCCGCTCCGGCGAATACAACTACGATAATCTCGAAAAGCTCGCCGACTGCGAAATATTGATAAACACAACACCTGTCGGAATGTATCCGAACAACGGCAGCTCGGCGGTGAGCCTCGACAAATTCCCGCGCTGCGAGGCGGTGCTCGATGTGATATATAACCCGCTGCGCACTCAGCTTATCATGCAGGCGCTCGAACGCGGGATAAAATGCTCGGGCGGGCTCTATATGCTCGTCGCGCAGGCGGCGCAGAGCGCAAAATATTTCTGCTCCGCCGAGATAGGCAAAGAAGAAATCGAGCGTGTATTCCGTTCGCTCGCGCTCGATGTTCAGAATATAGTCCTCGTCGGTATGCCCGGATGCGGCAAGACGACCGTCGCCGAAGAGCTCTCGAAGCTCACCGGGCGAAAGGCGGTCGACACGGATTCGCTCGTCGCAGAATCGGCGGGAATGAGCGTCCCGGAAATATTCTCGCAATACGGCGAGAAACGCTTCAGGGAGCTTGAAGCGCAGGCTGTCCGCGGCGCGGCAAAAGAAAAAGGGCTGATAATCGCAACGGGCGGCGGCGCGGTGCTCGACCCCGAGAATGTCCGCGCGCTCAAGGGCAACGGGCGCATATATTATCTCAAGCGAGACCTCGATCTGCTCTCGCTCGACGGCAGACCGCTCTCGAAGAGCCGCGAAACGCTTGATAAAATGTTCGAGGCGCGCGACCCGATATATTCAAATTGCGCGGACGCGGCAATTAACAATGATTTATCCCCTGTGTTGACCGCACAGCGGATAAAGGACGAGCCCGGCTCGTCCGATATATAGGAGACAGATTTGGCAAAAGGGAGCAGAAATTCTGCTCCCTTTTGTCCTTTTCATATTGCTTGTAGCGAAGTTTGTCAAAGGTATTTTCTAAATTAAACGGTTAATATAAAAGTAGAGAAAATCAAACCGACAAACTGGAATTTGTCAATTAAGTTCTTCAACGAAATTTAGAATACGTTGCGTTGCCAACTCATCCCTGGACAGTTTTAGCAATTCGTCAGCCGTAATCCATTTATAATCAGATGTTTCTCCTTCTTGCAAAACGACACTATCCTCATCTACATCCGTAATGCAAAGATACTCCACATAAAACGATTTATGGCTGTGGTGGAGCACCCTTCCTATTTCTACCAAATTATTGGAGGTAATTCCCGTTTCTTCATAAAGTTCTCTAGCGGCACAGATTGCAGGTTCTTCACCTTGTAATGCAGAACCACCCGCTGTAGCCTCCCACATTCCGCCCAAATGCTTTCTTTTATCCCTTTGCATGATGAGATAACTCCCATCTATATGTCTAACAATTATTTCACAGACCAAATGAAAAAAGCCTTCTGGAATTACCTCTCCTCGAACCAAGGTTACACCCTGAATCTTTTTGAAATCTCTATCATAAGCGTCCCACAGTTCCATATTTCGTTTACCTCCACAAATTCCGATTTGTTGAGCCGATGCTCAGTATAGCACACTCGTGCCTCAATCGCAAGCGATCCGCAAGGGCGCACTCACTCACCACCTGCCCAAGATCGGGCGGCAGCAGTGATTATATCGGTAAGTTTCAAAGACTGTTTTCAGCAAAATGGATTGAAGATAAATACTATATTAAAGATATCTAAAAATTTCCCCGGTCAGCACAATATGACCGGGGAATAATTATTTATTCAACCGCGCTTTAAAGCTTTTCATCATGTCCTCGACACCTGCGGCGAACGCGGACGCGGTGTGTGCGCCGATGGAAAACATCTCCTGATAATGAGCGTAGTCTTTGAAAAACAGCTTTTCAGCGAGCTTGCCGTAGCCCGCGAAGAACCTGCAGTAGTCATTGTCCGGGATGATATATCCGAGCGCGTCGTTCGCGAGCCCGAAAACCACCGTGTCCCCACCGACGATATCACAGAGGCTTTTGAAGCCGCTCGCCCTGTTTGTAATGCTGTTTTCCGCGAGCATATCTCCTGTGCCGCTGACGAGACCGGGTGTTATCTCACCAGGCACAAGCAGGGCTTTGAACTCGCCGCCGAGTTCGAGATATCCCGTCTCCGTCTCAAGTTCATATATTCCCTTTGCGGGTCTTGTCATATCAAAGCACGCGAAGCCGAGCTTCCCGATTATCTTTTCGAGCGGATTATCGACCCTGAGCGCCGTTTCTTTGTGTATTGAAACAAGCTTCGGCTCAAGCTCGCGCTCTTCGACAGTGCATTTGCCTATTCTTTCGACGGCGCTTTTATACGCTTCACCGCTGTTTTTCGGCGAGAGCAGAGAATTTTGCTCTATTTCTTCGCGCTCTTTAGTCATCGCGAGGACGAGTTTTCCGAGATCGCGCCCGAGAGCCTCGGTCTGGCGTGTAAAGTTCTCTTCCTTTACTCCGCCCGCTCCCCTGTTCGGGTATATTCCGTTGACCGCGCCGTTGATAAAAATGAAGTTTTCGCCCGCCGAGTTTATCTCACGCTCCATATAGAACGGAAAATCGGCGGAGAGCATATCGCCGCGGTTGTTTTTTATCCGCAGTCCGTTTGCGTATGGGTGCGCGCCGAAGTTGACAAAAACTGTCGGGCGGCTCGCGCCGTTGTCGGGCACGAAGCGCAGGCGGTTGAGGCGCGGCGAATATTCGCGCGGCGGACGCTTGGCGAAGATGAAATCTTTTATCCCGTACTCGCTCAGAGTCATGTCGCCATACGGCTTTTTTGCCGAATATTTTTCGAGCTTTTCGACGCTGTTTTCGCCTATCTGCGCCGCAAAAAGCCGCCCCGGTTCCATATTTCTCACCGCCTCGGCAACGGCTTTCTTTGTCTTTTCAACTATAAGATCAATAAACGCTCCGTCAACGCTCGGCAAGGGCTGCGAGTGCGTTATCAGCTTCGATATATTTTCAAAAAATTTCTTTCCCGTCACGCTCCATATGCCCATGGTGTCTATCGAGCTGTGGGCGTGGGTCGAAAAAATATTGATATATCCGACATTGTTCGTGCGGCAGAACGAATCAAGCTCACTGCGTATGCGGCGAACGACCGTGTTTGTGAGCCCGATGCAGTCAACGGCGCAGAACACCTCAACCGCCCTTTCCTCGCCGTCACTTATGGCTATCGCCCGCACTTTTATATCATCAAGCACGCCGCGAACCCTGCGCGGCGGAACAGACAGGTTGCCGCCGATATAATAATTTTTCGCATCAATATCCGGCGGCGTTATGCTCCGCTCGGAGAAGCCGAGATACCAGCTGTCGCCGGCAGTGTCCGCAATGCGTATTGTATCTTCGCGCTCATCTTTCGTTTTTTCCGTTTTGAATCCGGGCGGCTCGGGCAGAATTCTATTCAGCCCGCTCAAAAAAGCCGTCAGTCCCTGCTGCGCCCTGAATGCGCGGGCGGCGCCTTTTTTGAATTTTTCATCAAAAGTATACATATCTCACCTCGCGAGCAAGTAAAGCTAATTGCCTTTACATTATAAATTATTCCGACGCATGCTTTTTTGTCATTGTCCGTGCCGTATGCGGCATATTATTCCTGTGCCCGCTTCTCTTCTTTCTCTATAATACAATGTTTAGAAGAATATCGCAACCCCGGTTTATTCACGGTTCGTACAAATTTTCTTTACTTTGATTTAATGAATTTTTACTATTCAGTACACAATCGGATGTTATTATGTCAGTGTAGTGAGAGGGAAGAAAAGCCAGACGGCTACCAACTACGAAAGGACATCAGCAAGATGAAAAGCAAAAACTGCGTTCTCGTCTGTGTAACTCCGCAGAGCAAATGTGAACAGCTGATCCGTTCCGGGTCGCTGATAGCGCAGCAGTACGGAGTGCCGCTCGAAGTTCTCAGCGTGTTCCACGAGAGGGACGGATTCAGCCCCGATCCCGCAGTGCTTGAAGATCTGTACGAATGCGCCAAAAACGAAAACGCGCAGATGAGCGTATATTTTAACGACAGTCCGGCTATCCTCGCCGCAGTCATCGCCAAAAAGAAAGGCGCTGTTGACATCGTCACCGGATTCCCGAAAGAGAGAAGCACGCATTTCGTCTCCGCCCTGCACACACTTGTGCCGGATATCCAGATAAGCATGGTTGATGTTGACGACAACGGCAAAATCTATCGCATGATCCCTCAGGAAGCCCAGCCGCACTATGAAATGGTCGGCGCTCAGGGCGTATAAACAAGACAACCACAAACTTTTCCGGTTTTTTCATTGTTATTCTCCAAAAGCCAAGACAGCGAACAGAGCAATCTGTCCGCTGTCTTGGCTTTTTATCTGAAGAACCCGTGTAAAGCCGATAAGCTTTACTCCTCATTTACTGTTTCAACGCCTTTATCGGCGGTTTTGCACAGGTGGACGCTCTTGACGAGCCCGCTCTTTTCGAGCTCAGCGCGGCATTTTTCGGCTTCGCTCTCCGACTCGAACAGTCCGAAAACGGTCGGACCGCTTCCGCTCATCTGCGCGAGCGAACTGCCGTGGCGGCGCATGATGCTCTTTATTCTCACGCGCTCCGGCACTTCTATAGTCTGTTCAAAAACATTGCCCGCCTGGCGGCAAATACCCTCGAAATCAGCGTTCGCCGCAGCGTCGAGCATGCCAACCTTATTCGGATGATATATGAAGCTCGCGGAATCAAAATCGCCGTAAGCGCGTGCGGTCGAGACGCCCGTTGCTGGCTTTGCGAGCACGACGAAGCAGCTTTTGAGCGGCGGAAGATGCGAAAGTATACCGCCCGTGTGCTGTGAGAGCATAGTGCCGCCCGCGATGCAGAAGGGCACATCGCTACCGATCTTCAGCCCGATATCGCAGAGCCTCTGCGTGCCCATATCCGTCCCGAAAAGCCTGTCGAGTCCGACTATAACTCCCGCGCCGTCCGCGCTTCCGCCGGCAAGACCCGCTTCAAACGGAATATTTTTTTCAATGTGTATGTCAACTCCCCTACCGCTGAGCCCCGCTTCTTCGAGAAAAGCCTGCGCCGCGCGGTAGGCTATGTTCTTGCTGTCGGTCGGCAGAGCCGGCTCGGAGCAGGTAAGGCTGATGATACCCTCGGCGTTCTCCTGCACAGTCACCGTGTCCGCAAGCGAGACCGACTGCATGACCATAAACAGCGAGTGATAGCCGTTCGGCAGTTTTGCCAGAATGTCGAGAAAGAGATTTATTTTTGCGTTTGCCCTGAGTTCGATCTTCATGACTGCACCTCTCTTTTTACTCTATCGGAATCTGCACGGGCTGGCGGTTCTGGAACAGCGTCACGCAGTCGAATCCGCTGCGCTGCGCTATCTCCATGCCGACATCGACTCCCGCGCCGATATCCTTCTGATATCCGGCGATCTGTTCCACCGCCAGCCGCTGCTGCGCGACCTGAAAGAGGTCAATTACCTGTTTTCCACGATCCCGCAGACACAGGTTGTCATCATCGCGGGCAATCACGACCGGATCCGCAAAAATTCCGCCGTTTTAAGCTTTTCCTGGGCTTCCAACGTGACGTTTCTGGAAAGTGAGGATGTCTCATCCGTCTATTTTGAGGAT
>ERZ780148.1591-NODE-1591-length-15043-cov-4.046771_pt1 | contig 15043 bp, 10 predicted proteins | sample MGYA00510984_ERZ780148 | MGnify/ENA primary metagenome ERZ780148 (study PRJEB29588, sample SAMEA2160902) | human gut metagenome | biome: human gut; feature: human-associated habitat; material: faeces | place: Denmark | collected 2008/2010 ...
CTCTTTTTTCATCTTTGTTGACTTTTATGAAGTCAACCTATTTCAGGACGAGACAACTGGCAACTTGGATGGGGAACAGGCATTCCGCTTATACATATCTGTATATTAACATATTACAAATAAAAACAAACAATAAACACCAGATCCCCATCTCTGCAAATCACTCGATTATTTTATGTAAAAACGGCTATAAAATAGGTAAAACCGAGTGGTTTTCATTCTCCGGCACGGTACTTTAGTTGCCGGACATCCCCATGTTGCCATCCTTTACATCCGGGTGTAGAGAGCCGATACATCCGGATGTAAAGGATGGCAACATGGGGGTGTTTACGGAATTATCTGCTTGTTTTTGCTAAAAGAAGAGAGGGCTTTTGTGGAATGAAGAACCGTATTTTGCCAATTTAGTATAAATGATGAAATGATGTATTTGAAAGGCAATTGCATGCCCACACAACCGGATATCCATACCTCTCTATCAACAAGATACGAATCCTGTCCGCAAATGTCAGTTTGCCACCATCCGAATGTCGGCAAACTGACAGATTTCAGACTGTCATTCAACGGATTCTTTTAATATATTTCTAATCTCTTCCACACAATTTATAGCGTATCAGGACGTTGGTATTAAACGTAAATGCTTACCTTTGCGGCCGACTATCCGTGTGAGGATACAGAATTAAGACAATTAATTATTACACTTTATACAAAGTATGGGAAAGTATAAATTGATCAACAACGTGTTGGGCTGGATCGTTTTTGCGATCGCTTCAACCGTCTATTTGATGACTATGGAACCCACTGCCAGCTTCTGGGATTGCGGTGAGTTCATTTCTTCAGCTTACAAGCTGGAAGTAGGGCATCCGCCCGGAGCACCGTTCTTTATGTTGACGGCCAACCTGTTCACACAACTTGCATCCGATCCGTCCACAGTGGCGAAGATGGTAAATACGATGTCCGCCTTGTTTAGCGGACTGACGATCTTGTTCCTTTTCTGGAGTATCACTCACCTTGCCCGCAAGATCATGGTGAAAGACGGAGAAGAAGCGTCTTTAGGCCAGATGATTACCGTTATGGGTAGCGGTCTGGTCGGAGCACTGGCTTATACATTCAGTGATACGTTCTGGTTCAGTGCCGTGGAAGGAGAAGTGTATGCCTATTCATCACTCTTTACAGCCGTTGTTTTCTGGCTAATCCTGAAGTGGGAAGCTGTTGCCGACAAACCACATGCAGACCGTTGGATCGTACTGATCGCTTACCTGATGGGGTTGAGTATCGGTGTCCACTTGCTGAACTTGCTGTGTATCCCGGCTATCGTGCTGGTATATTACTATAAGAAATTCCCGAACCCGACGATGAAGGGTACATTGGTTGCTTTGCTCGCTTCCTTCGCCATCGTTGCGCTGATGATGTATGGTGTCGTACAGGGGCTGGTCGAGGTTTGCGGCTATTTCGAACTGTTGTTTGTCAATGTCTTAGGCATGCCTTACAATTCCGGGGTATTCGCTTATGTGATCATTGTGGCAGGCGTGTTGATCTGGTCTATCTGGGAAACCATGCGCGACGAGATCCATCCGACACGCATGAAGATCGCTTTCATCCTGTCGGTCGTATTGATCGGTATTCCGTTTATCGGTAGCGGTTATGTTTTGGCGGTCATTCTGACTGCTGCATTAAGCCTGTACCTGTTCAAGAGCAAGAAGGTGGATATCAAGACGCTGAATACGATCCTGGTCTGCCTGATGGTAGTCGTTGTAGGCTATTCTTCGTATGCACTGACACTGATCCGTGCAACGGCCGATACGCCGATGAACCAGAACGCGCCGAGCGATATCTTTACGTTGCGTACCTATCTGGCACGTGAACAGTACGGTAAAACCCCGCTTCTTTATGGGCAGACCTACGTTTCGGAAGTACAGCGCGAAAACCAGGGAGGAAGCTGCGTACCCGTCACGACAGAAGGCGAACCGACCTGGAGCCGTGTGATCAAGAAGGACAAAAACGAGAAAGACCGTTATTTCGTGTCCCGCACCGATCAGGAATACAAATATGTCGACGAACTGAACATGCTGTTCCCGCGTATGTACAGCTCCGATCCGCGCCATGTACAGGCCTATAAGGAATGGGCGCAGGTAAAAGGCCAACCGGTGAAATATAACTATTGCGGAGAGATGAAGAGCGTAATGAAACCGACATTCGCGGAAAACCTGAAGTTCTTCTTCTCCTACCAGCTGAACTTTATGTACTGGCGCTACTTCATGTGGAACTTCTCCGGCCGTCAGAACGACATCCAGGGAAATGGAGAGGTGCTGAACGGCAACTGGATTACCGGCATTCCGTTTATCGACGAAGTTCTGGTGGGCCCGCAGGAAGATATGCCGTTCGATATTATCAATAATAAAGGGCACAATGTCTATTATATGCTGCCGTTGCTGTTAGGTATTTTAGGTTTGCTGTTCCAGGCTTATTCGGGCGAAAAGGGGATCCAGAGTTTCTGGGTGACTTTCTTCCTGTTTTTCATGACTGGTCTGGCTATCGTTCTGTATCTGAATCAGACGCCATATCAGCCGCGTGAACGAGACTATGCGTATGCCGGATCGTTCTATGCGTTCTGTATCTGGATCGGGTTCGGTGTCGCGGCACTGGCAAAGGGACTGGAGCGATACGGCAAACTGAATCCGGTCATCGCCGGATCGGTGGCAACCGTACTCTGCCTGTTCATCCCTATTCAGATGGCCGGACAAAACTGGGATGACCACGACCGTTCAGGCCGCTATGTCTGCCGTGATTTCGGTTCTAACTATCTGGAATCCTGTGAGCCGAACGCCATCATCTTCACCAACGGCGATAACGACACATTCCCTTTGTGGTATGCCCAGGAGGTAGAAGGCGTCCGTACCGATGTCCGCGTATGTAACACCAGCTACCTGCAAACAGACTGGTATATCGACCAGATGAAGAAACAGGCTTACGAGTCCGCTCCGCTGCCGATCACCTGGACACGCGACCAGTATATACAAGGGACCCGCGATGCAGCTTATGTATTCCCGCTGACAAAAGATTCGATCGACCTGAACACGGCCTTGAATTTTGTCCGCAGCGATGATCCTAAGTTCAAGAAGATTCCGGGTATCAACCAGGAACTCGATTATATCCCTGCCGACAAACTGTACTACAAAGTCGACTCGGTCGCCGGCGCCAAGATCTTAGGCGGTAAGACAGACGGCATGGTAGACCAGATGATGATCAACCTCGCCGGAAAGAATGCGCTGGGTAAACAGGAACTGACGATCCTCGACATGTTGCAGACCAACAACTTCGAACGTCCTATGTACTACGCGATCACGGTCAGCCCGGATCAGTTCGTCAACCTGGACGGCTACTTCGAACAGACAGGTCTCGCTTACCAGGTCGTTCCGAAAAATGCCAACAAAGCAGTCAACACCGACAAAATGTACGACAACGTGATGAACAAATTCAAATGGGGCGGCGTAGACAAGCCAGGCGTTTACATCGACGAAAATGTAATGCGCATGTGCAAGAGCTACCGCATGATGCTGTTCAACAAGTTGGCAGAAGCATTGGTGAAAGAAGGCAAGAACGACAAGGCTTTGGAAGTATTGGACAAATGTATGCAGGTGTTGCCGCCGGAAAATGTCCCGCTCGACTACACGGCTCTTTCAACCGGTGAACTCTATTATGTGCTGGGCCAGAAAGAAAAAGCGGCAGAAATATTTACAGGCATCGCCGATAACATGATGCGTAACATAAACTGGTACTTCCGCTTGAACCCGGTGCAGTTGGCGTCCGTAGAAACAGAATTGTTACAGGACATGCAGGTTTTGAATCAAGTATTGTTAATCAACAAACATTACAACCCCGAATTCAACAAGAAATACCAGGAAGAGTTTGACAACTACCGTATGGCTTACGAATCGGTGCGCAGAGAATAGATATGTTTATAGAACAACCGCCCTGGTTTTACAGGGCTCTGTTTCCAGGGGTAATCTGGCGGATTCCGGCAAAGAAGAAGTGTGTATATCTCACCTTCGACGATGGCCCGATCCCTGAGGTTACCCCTTGGGTATTGGATATATTAGACAAATATGACGTGAAGGCGACCTTCTTCTGTGTCGGGGACAACGTCCGCAAACATCCGGACATCTACCAGATGGTACTGGACAGGGGGCATCGTGTAGGCAACCACACTTTCAACCATATTCAAGGTATCCGCTTCTGGACCAAGAACTATCTGGCAAATGTGGAAAAGGCTGCCGAATATATAAAAAGCGACCTGTTCCGTCCGCCCCACGGACACATGCGTTTCCCACAAGTGGTAGGACTCAGGAGGCATTACCGGATCATCATGTGGGACGTGGTGACGCGCGATTACAGTCCGCACATGACACCGAACGGTGTCTTCAACGTGGTGAAGAACTATACCCGCAACGGTTCCGTAATCGTCTTTCACGACTCGCTGAAAGCCGAACGCAACATGCGCGAAGCGATGCCCAGGGCCATCGAATGGCTACAGGAACAAGGGTATGAGTTCAAAGTGTTTTAATATGCTTCCAGCTATCGAAATAAAAGAGAAAGCAAAAGAGATCGGCTTCGATGCCTGCGGGATCGCACAAGTAGCGGCCGCAGACAGCGAGGCCTTATTTTTTGACAGATGGCTGAAGGAGGGCAACCATGCAGGAATGGCCTATATGGAGAACCACCGCGAGATCCGGTTGAATCCCGCCGGATTGGTGGAAGGAGCCAAGACAGTCATATCCGTGGCGTTGAACTATTATCCGGAGCAGAAACTTCCACCCGAAGCGCCCCATATCGCCTACTACGCCTACGGGAAGGATTACCATCTCGTCGTCAAAGAGATGTTGAGCGAGCTATGGACCGCCCTGTTCCCGCGCCCCGCGCGGGATCGCATAGAGACGGACGGGAAAGGTATGGATCGCAACGGGCTGTTCTTTTGCGATCCCGCGTCAAGCGCGGGAACGGAACAGGCAGACGTAACAGCCGCCCGCTTTTTCACCGACTCAGCTCCCATCCTCGAACGCTATTGGGCCTGGAAAGCCGGACTGGGATGGATCGGGAAGAACACAAACCTGATTATTCCCGGAAAAGGCTCTTTCTTCTTCTTGGGAGAAATCGTCACCACCCTCGAAGCGGACCAGTACGACACACCGCAGAAGAACCGTGGCGGCAGTTGTAGCCGTTGCCTGGATGCCTGCCCGACAGGAGCACTGGAAGGCCCCCGCCACCTGAATGCCCGCAAATGCCTCTCCTATCTCACCATCGAGAACCGCGGAGAAATCCCCGCCGAACAGGCTTCCCGACTCGGTAACCGCCTCTACGGTTGCGACACCTGCCAGGAGGTCTGCCCCTGGAACCGTTTCGCCCGCCCGACCCAAATAGAGGCATTCCGTCCGAAACCGACTTTGCTTTCTCTTCGAAAAGAGGATCTAAAGGTCTTTTCCCGTGAGGATTATAATCGTATATTTGCCAAATCGGCGGTCAAAAGAGCCAAATACGAAGGATTGATACGAAATATACATAACTTAAAAGATTAATACCATGAGAAGGACATTGAAAACCTTATCGCCATGCCTCGTCGCATTCCTGTTGATGCTGACAGTCGCATTTGCAGGTAACGCACAGGAATTACAAAAGAAATTGGAAGGGCTGAAAGGAATCAGCGGCATCGAGAAGCTGGAATCGGACCATTATGCCGAGAAATATCTCGTACGCATCACACAGCCTGTCGACCATAAGAACCCGGCAGCCGGAACATTCACGCAACGCGTGATCGTCGCCCACGTCGGTTTCGACCGCCCGACCATATTGGTCACGGAAGGATATGGTGCGGCGTATGCCTTGAACCCTCGTTATCAGGAAGAGCTGTCGAAGCTGCTCGATGCCAATATGGTATTCGTGGAATACCGTTATTTCCTCGAATCCACCCCGACCCCCTGTAACTGGGAATACCTGACGGCAGAGAACTCGGCCTACGACCTGCATAACGTCAACCAAACATTCCGAGAGCTGTACACCGGTAAATGGGTCAGCACCGGCATCAGCAAAGGCGGACAAACCACTTGCCTGTACCGTGCCTGGTTTCCGGACGACGTAGACTTCTCCGTTCCCTACGTAGCCCCCTTGAACCGCGGTGTGGAAGACGGGCGCCACGAACCGTTCCTCCGCAAAGTAGGCACGAAGAAAGACCGTCAGAAGATCGAAGCTTTCCAGATTGAAATATTGAAACACAAGGACGAAATCGTCCCGATGCTGGAAAAGTTCTGCAAGGACAAGAAACTGGAATTCCGCATTCCGATAGCCGAAGTATTGGATTATTGCGTCCTGGAATACCCGTTCGCCCTCTGGCAATGGGGTACGCCGACCAGCGTGATCCCGCCGCTCACATCCGATGCAAAGACACTGTTTTATCATTTGGTTGACATCAGCGGACCCGACTATTTTGCCGAAAACCAGCCGAATATCTCCTTCTTCGTACAAGCTGCCCGCGAATTGGGTTATTACGGCTATGACACGAAACCGTTCAGGAAATACCTGACAATCGACAGCAGCCGGGGATACCTGAACCGCATCATGCTACCGAAAGAGCTGGTCGACAAAGTTGAATACCGCCCCGAACTTTACCACAAAGTCTATGATTTCCTCCGTGACAACGATCCGAAGATGATCTTTATCTATGGCGAAGTAGACCCGTGGAGCGCCACCCACGTCCCGATCTTCAAAGGCAAGGTAAACGAACAAGTCTACATCCAACCCGGAGGCAGCCACCGCGCCCGTATCGGCAACATGCCCGAAGACATGAAGGAAAAGATACTGACACAGATTAACAAATGGCTGGCAGAATAGCGGATTCGTTTCTCAATTAATTGCAGAACGAATTACGATCAACAGATTCGTTTAACGAGCATTTAGCGAATGAATCATAACTTCCATATTCATTCTACAATTATCCGGTTAACGAATTATAACCTGCGGATTCGTTCTCTAATTACCCCTTGAACGAATCCGCAGGTCTTGTATAAGCTATAAACAAACGAATATATACAAAAATGGACACAAAATACCCCCTATACACTCCCAAAGATATCTTTATCTCCTTCTGCGGCCGGGAAGCAACCGAAGCGGAACGCTGGCAAGGCGTACAATCGGGTATCATTTTCCATAAACGAACGGGCAACGAATTTTTCGACCTTTTCGTCTCGATGGTTCATCATTATATGAATCATGATCCGGTTTTCTATGCAAAAAAATTAGGCGTCTCGCGAGTCGATCTGTCCGGCTGCCTGAGGGTACTGACCGGGGTGACTACAGACGAATGGCTCGAAGCCTACCGTTGGGTGGCCATCCGCGACGTCCTGCTCCATACGGACTGGTCTTTGGGCAAAGTGGCGACGAAAATGGGCTACAGTTCGGTGAAAACCTTCAGTCGCGCCTTCATCGAGCGTGTCGGCATACCTCCGTCCCATTGGCGGGCGAAATATAAAGGGAATGATTAGCTTTTCAGGAAAATATAAATACCTTTGTGGATGTTTTACCTATTGTCTAACTTATAAATAAAGAAGAAATGAAAAAGAATTTCTTGTTCCAGCTCTTGCTGGCAGCATTCCTGTTACCGGCCTTTTCTTGTTCGGACGACGATTCGGCTCCTGAAATCAACAATGCAACTACCTTGAACATGCTCGATGTGGAGAATGGAGCGACCCGTCTGGGCAATTCGGACATCTATATCAACGCGGCAAACAACTTTCAAACAAACGAATGCCTGATCGCCGAAATCGGTCCATCGAAAGGGATTGGAAAAGTCATTCCGCCCCAAGTCGGCAACGGATTGGTTTATCAAGCAGCCGTAACGCCGGGACACCTCTACCAAGCCTTCAAGGAAGAAGCCGTAAAGCAATTTCCATCGGGAAAATTCGCATTGGCGCTGGCAGGAGACTACTACCAATTCTATGTCGGATCCGAGATCATGAAAGAGGAGAAAAGAGTAGGCGCTGTCATCCAGTTTGCCCTGATCAATCCCGAAGCAGACGGGTTACCCGCCTACGACAGCACGATCGGGACAGTGGTAAGCGGTTATGAAGACGAGATTGTCCGGGAATTTCCCAAAGACACGGAGTTCAGCTACGATAGCGACCTCGAAGACCTCTTTCAGATTACGACCGAAGGCGGCATACTGAAAGTCACACTTCTGCCTTCGTGGAGCGACATCCGGGGAAATTATGCCATTTACGCCCGCCATAACGAGGTGTATACGAAAATATATGTCAAAGTGGAATAATCAGAACATTCCCTGTACTTTATAGACAAATTCCATCCAAACCCAATATCGGATCGCCTTTCCGAGAAACATCGAGACAGCCACGATCCAGATATTGGCGCGGAGAAAACCGAGCGCCACGGCGATAAAATCGCCTATACCGGGAAGGAAAACGAAAAAGCCCATCCAGGAACCTTTCCCTTTTATCCAATCCTGCACTTTCTGCAATTTGACGGCATCCAGTTTCAGATATTTCTCTATCCATTCGACCTTGCCCAGCATACCCAGCCAATAACAACTCATGCCACCTAAGAAATTACCTAACGTAGCCGCAATCATACAAGGCCAGTAGGCCGCTCCCGCCAACAACACTCCGGTTAGAACGACCTCGCTGCTGAACGGCAAAACGGTAGCAGCCAAAAAAGAGGCGATGAACACACCGATATATCCGTATTCTATAAGAAATTCCATATACGAATGAATAGAGTGGCAACCAGGACTGCCACAGTTGTAAAAAACGACCAAAACACGATCTTGCCACGTGTCACCGTAAAGAAATGAGCGATCAGGATAGAGGCTGGCACGCAAGCTGTTTCCAAAAATTCTTCCGAAGCCTGTTCATAAAGGAAATAAAGGCTGAACGCCCATACGGACATCGCAATCAGGAACGAGAGAAACTGACGGGAGCGAAGCGAATCCTCCGTATCGTGCATGACAATATTCAGGGAAGCGACAACTGTCAACAGGGCAATCGCCATGATACTGATCCAATCCAGCAACACTATTCCGTCCGTCGCCAAGAGGCGCACCTTGAAAAGCGTCGAGAAAGGGACGTTGAACAGCGTGAAATCCCGTTGCCAGACACACCACCCCAACAGGAACCAATATACCGTCGCCACCCCTAACAAAGAGGCGATAAAGGTACGGGACGTCAGCGAACGGAAATTATACATCCCCAGCCAGAACAACGGCAAAAACCACAGCAAATGAACCCAAAGCAGACTGCCTATACCGATCAGCAAGGCGGCACTGTAGGCCTTCTCTCTCGCCTCGGGATCATGATAGGTCGTGAACAGTTGGTAAATAGCCAGAATCAGGCAGAAAACACCGACCGAAGTCGATTTCAAAGGAAAGAAGTCGGGATTCGTACTGATGAACAGGACATAGAAGAGGAAGGGCAGCATCGTCTTCTCCCGTATCAACACCAGTACATAGTTCGCACGATGCAATAGGAAAGCCCCTCCGAACATCAACGCCATCCCGATAATATAGGTAAACTCCTTGCCTGGCAATGTCTGGCAAATCGTATTCCAGAGAGGAGTAGCCGAGACCTCGCCATAGACAGGATAGCCCACGGAGTACAAATAACTGACCACCCAACAGGCAATACATGCCAATAAGACCGGCACGAATGTCGGTGGCGCGGAGAAGTCGAATCGACGGGAATATTTGTTATAAGCTACTCGCATTTCTGATCAGGAATAGATAAATGCTGACTTACATGCGAGCCAACAGACGAGGCAAAAGAGAGCCTGCAACACACAAGGCTTGAATCGTCTGTTAGCTCACCCTATAAATCAGCATTTATGACAACAATTTATAAATCGAATCCGATATCACTACGGAAATATTTCTTTTCGAAATCGATGAGCTTGGCACCGGCGAAAGATCGGGCAAGGGCTTCTTCCTTGTCGGCTCCGTAAGAGCTGACAGCGATGACACGACCGCCACTGGTCAGGATCTGCCCATCGGCAGCTTTTGTCCCTGCGTGGAAAATGATGTTTTCGGCGGGAACCTTATCCAGGCCACTGATAACCTTTCCTTTTTCATACGCTTCAGGATAACCGCCGCTTACCAACATGACTGTTACGGCCGCACGCGGATCGTGAACCAATGTACGACTGCCCAAATTACCTTCGGCCACACCTTCCAACAGTTCAACCAAGTCGCTTTGGATACGTAACATGACAACTTCCGTTTCCGGATCACCCATGCGACAATTATATTCGATCACCATAGGTTCGCCCTTCACATTGATCAGACCAAGGAAGATGAAACCCTTATAGTCGATATTTTCCGCTTTCAGCCCTTCGATCGTCGGACGGATAATACGCTCGTCCACCTTCTGCATAAACGTCTCATCGGCAAAAGGAACCGGAGAAACGGCTCCCATTCCACCTGTATTCAAACCTGTATTGCCTTCGCCGATACGCTTATAGTCTTTTGCCACCGGAAGCACCTTGTAGCTCTCGCCATCCGTCATCACAAACACGGAACATTCGATACCGTCCAGGAACTCTTCGATCACGACCGTCTTGCTGGCATCGCCGAACATACCCCCCAGCATATCGTCCAGCTCCTTCTTTGCTTCTTCGAGCGTGTCGAGAATCAGCACACCTTTACCGGCAGCCAGACCGTCGGCCTTCAATACGTAGGGAGCCTGCAATTCTTCCAGGAAAGCGTATCCTTCTTCTAAATTTCCGGCAGAAATACTCTTATAACGGGCTGTCGGAATGTTGTGGCGCATCATGAAGGCCTTCGCAAAGTCCTTGCTGCCTTCCAGTTGCGCTCCCTCTTTCGAAGGTCCTATCACGGGAATACCTGCCAGGGCGACATCGTTCTTGAAATAATCATACACCCCTTTCACCAGCGGATCTTCCGGACCTACCACCACCATACCGATATGATTTGCCAAGGCAAATTCCTTGATAGCAGAGAAATCGTCAGCCTTGATATTTACATTCGTCCCTACCAATGCAGTACCTGCATTACCGGGAGCGATAAATAACTGATCCACTTTCGGACTTTGAGCAATCTTCCAGGCTATTGCATGTTCGCGGCCGCCTGAGCCTAATAAAAGAATATTCATTTTTTTATAATTGACAATTGACAATTGACAATTGACAATTACTTGTCATTATCCTTTCCCAATCATCTTTTTTTAATGGTTATTGTTTTCTTTGTTATTTCATTTTTGTTCTTTCTCTCAATTGTCAATTGTCAATCCTTAAGGTAGTCGTCAAAGTAGCGCGTTATCTTCTCATACAGATGCGGACGGTCTTTACCAATCACATTATGCAGATGGCGGGGATAAACGAAATAATCGGGATATGTATCCGCATCCACACAGGCTTTCAGGAATCCCAGGCTGTGCTGCCAAACAACAACCGGATCGATATCTCCGTGGATCAACAGCAGATGTCCCTTCAGATTACCTGCTTTCAATTTCAGGTTGGCATTCCTATAACCTTCCGGATTGTCCTGCGGACGGTCCATATAGCGCTCGCCATACATAATCTCGTAGTTGCTCCAGTCGATCACCGGACCACCGGCAACCCCCACTTTGAACAGTTCCGGATACGAACACATCAGGTTCGTCGTCATAAAGCCGCCGTAGCTCCATCCGTGCACACCGATACGGTCGGCATCGACATACGGAAGTGATTTCAGAAACTCAACGCCTTTTACCTGGTCTGCCATCTCATTCACACCCAAATTACGATGTATGACATTTTCGAAAGCCTGTCCCCGGTTTGCCGATCCCCGACTATCGAGCGTAAAAACCACATATCCGCGTTGAGCCATATAGATATCCCAACCGCCTACACCGTTCTTCCATCCGCCTGTTACCAACTGGGCATGCGGGCCGCCGTACACATAGACGATCGTCGGATATTTCTTCGTCTCATCCAGACCGACAGGTTTTACCAGACGGAAATTCAAATTGGTGACACCATCTGCCGCCTTGATTTTTCCGGTAACGATTTCCGGCATCGCATAACCTTCGTACGGATTCTTCGCCGTCAGCAACGTCCGTAAAGTTTCACGTTTCTGTCCGTCGATAATCGAAATTTCACGTGGGACATCGGGAGCTGAATAACTGTCGATCAAATATTTACCGGAAGCACTCAGTTGCGTAGCATGAACTCCTTGCAAACCTCCCGAAGTCAATTCGTAAGAAGTTCCCTTTTTCAGATCCAGGCGTGACGTTCCGACATACAGAGCATCACCATAACTGAACGAGCTCAGCATTGACGGCCTTGTGGAAGAGAAAAACAACGCCTTTCCCTTAATATCGAAACCGAGGATGTCCAGGACTTCCCACTCGCCTTCCGTCAACTGCTTCAACTGTTCTCCCTTCGTATTATACAGATACAAATGATTATAACCATCACGCCGGCTCTGCCAGATAAACTGATCCGGATTGTTCGGCAGGAAAAGCACCGGATGTTGCGGCTCTACATAATGTTCGTTCTTTTCGGTAAACAAATCCGCCTCTTTATCACCTGTCAAGGCAGAATAGCGTACCAGGTGCATCTCGTTCTGATCCCGGTTCAGTTCGGCAATATAAATGCTCTTTTCATCCGGGCTCCAGGTAATATTCGTCAGATACTTTTCCTTCGGTAATCCGGTTTTCAACCAGACGGTTTTTCCGGTCGCCAGGTTGTAGACACCGACTGTCACCTCATGGCTTTTCATCCCAGCCATCGGATATTTGTGCGGTTCGGCTTTCGCGCAACGGGCAGTAATGTCGACAAACGGATAATCCGTCACCATGCTTTCATCCATCCGGTAAAAAGCCAGCGCCGAACCATTCGGAGACCAAAAAGTCCCTTTATGGATACCGAACTCGTTCTGATGAACGGACTTCCCGCAAACAACACCTTCAGCCGTTTCGTCCGTCACGATACTGACAGCGTTATCCGGCGAAAGGATTTTCAGGTTGTCCTCCTCCGTAAAAGCCAAATAACCATTGGCCGGACAAAAGTCGAAGTTCTCCCAGGAACCATTCAGATCATACATGCTTACAATCCTGTTTTCCACAAAATCGTAATGGAAACGATGGTGCTTGGCATTAAAAGCAAGCACCGGCTGATCTTTGTAAGGAACCGAGAAGAAGGGCATACCGCCAACCGACTGCGCACCGGCCACCGCAAGCGCTTCGTTCAACTGCTGGCGAGTAAAGGCGACTTTCACCGCCTTTGTCGATTCTCCACTCATCATGCTGTCACCCTTGACATACAGATATGTGTCTCCACACCACTGCAACTGTTTCAAGTTGCGAGGCACAAAACGACTTTGCGTCTTTCCACCGGGAATCAAGTCATGCAAAGTAAACTGTTTGTCTTGTCCCATCATCGACAACGGATTTATAAGTGCCAAAGCACATAATACACCTAAAATATTAATCCTCAAAATCATCCTTTCCTCTTCTTTTGAATGGTTTCTTAAACGAACGGTCACCGAACTTTTTCTTACCGCCAAACTCCTCGTCATCCTTAAAATGTCTCTTGACAGGACGTTTGCCGACAAAATCCCTACGAGCCGAACGGCCATCTGCACGGTCATCGCCGAAATAGCGTTTGCCGGGAATAAAAGGTGTCCGCTCGTTGTCGTCCTCAGCATGCGCGGCAGCAAAACGGCGGGCGGGACGATCCATGCGGTCGGTACGGAAATTCGGACGTGACGAGCGGTCCGGCTTACGTTCGAAAGAAGGTCTTTCCGGGCGGGAAGGACGTGCTTCACCTTCTTCGTTCAGTGCTTTCTTATAGTCTTTGATTTTTCCTTCGAATATATCGTAACAACGGTATTCGCATTCCAACGATCCGTTCATAAGCTTCATCTTTTCACTCGGTTTCAAGCCGATCTTGTCGAAGCATTCATCCTTATAACTCAGAATCCATACTTTATAGCCAGTAAACACATGTTTGACACGTTCACCGATCATATTGTACAACCCCAACAAATCACGACTGGAAATACGTTCTCCATAAGGGGGATTGGTCACCATGATGCCCGGCTGGGGAGCCTCCGTGCATTGCTGGAACGGCTGGGTCCTCAGTTCGATATATTTCATCAGGCCGGCACTACGGATATTCTTCTCGGCAATCTCGATCGCCGCCGGATTGATATCGGCACCATAACATTTGAAATTAAACTCACGTTCCTGACTCTCGTCGTTATAGATACGGTCGAACAGTTCCTGGTCGAAATCGATCCATTTCTCGAAAGCAAACTCCTTACGATGCACGCCCGGCGCAATATTCAAGGCGATCATCGCCGCTTCGATCAGCAACGTACCGGAACCGCACATCGGATCGACGAAATTCGATTCGCCTTTCCAGCCTGTTTTCAAGATCATACCGGCAGCTAACACCTCATTCAACGGAGCTTCCGTCTGGTCCACGCGGTAACCACGTTTATGCAAGCTCTCGCCCGAACTGTCGATAGAGAGCGTACAGTCGTTATGTGAAATATGAATATTGATATACAGATCCGGATTGTTTACACGGACAGAGGGGCGCTTCTGATCCTTCTCCATGAAATAATCCACGATCGCATCCTTCGTACGATAAGCAACAAACTTGGAGTGATTGAAATCTTCAGAGTAGATTACAGAGTCGATGGCAAACGTCTTGTCCAAAGACATGTAGTTTTCCCATTTCACCTTCTTAACCTCTTTGTAGACAGTATCGGCGTCTTTAGCTTTAAAGTGATAGATAGGCTTCAAGATACGCAATGCCGTACGGCAATAGAAGTTGGCTTTGTAAAGCACTTCCTTACCCCCGGTAAAGGAAACCATCCGGCGGCCAATCTGTATATCGTTGGCACCTAAAGATAATAACTCGCCGGCCAGGATTTCTTCCAACCCGTAAAGGGTCTTAGCCACCATTTCAAATGTTTCGCTCATTTTAAGTTGAAAGTTAACAATGATTCCTCATCGTTTATTAGTAATTCTATTTTAATTATTAA
>ERZ780148.1600-NODE-1600-length-14979-cov-10.390311_pt1 | contig 14979 bp, 18 predicted proteins | sample MGYA00510984_ERZ780148 | MGnify/ENA primary metagenome ERZ780148 (study PRJEB29588, sample SAMEA2160902) | human gut metagenome | biome: human gut; feature: human-associated habitat; material: faeces | place: Denmark | collected 2008/2010 ...
ATATTTTATATCTTTAATATCATCTTTTATATTACTATTTAAAAAATCTTTATAAATTACATGTAACTTATCATCTTCTAATTTACTTAAAATATTTTTTAAATCTTTATCTAATTCATAAGCAATTATATTACATCCTTTTTTCTTAAGTTTACTTGTAAGGGCTCCTCTTCCAGGTCCTATTTCAATAATTAAATCATTAATACATGCTGAAACTTCATCAACAATTTTATTGATTACTTCATTATCTATTAAAAAATTTTGTCCCAAACTCTTCTTTGCTTTCATAAAAAATTCGAGTGGGGTTTATTCCCACCCGCTCCTTAAAACATCATATGTTATTTTACTTCTACCTATATTTCTAGAAGCATATTCTTCACTTGGTGTAAGTAAATCAAGGGCATAGCCTCCAACACCACGGTCAAGTACTATTGCAAATTGTTCACCTTCACCAACTCTACTACTAGTAAATCTAACAATAGATCCACAAGCTAAATTTTTACTTGAAGCAACAATATTTACTTCTCCATATTCATAATCTTTATATGTTGTTGTTCCATCTTTAATATTATATTTTGGCATACATCCAAGTGTTCCATTACATAATGGACAATTATAAGCATAACCAGTTAAGTCACCAGTATATGTTGCTATCGGAGTATATTTTATTGTATCTTCAACTTCAATAATTTTCATAGCCATTGTTGTTAAATTAACTGTTTTATTCAAATTATCATTTTCAACCATAGCCATTTTTGTATCTGAACTGCTTTTAGCAATTACAAGCATAAATATAACAATTGACATTCTAACAAAATAATTTACTACTTTCATCTAATATCCACCTTTCACTGGACAATTAAATTATAACATTAATATATTAATAAAGCAATTGACAATATTTTACAAAAAACCATTTTAACTTTAAATCAGTCAAAAAAAGATAAAGTTAAGAATTAATCTAACTTCATCTTTTTATACATATTAATAATGTTTTTATTTGTTTGTTCTGCTAACTTCTCTAATGAAATATTATATAAATCAGCTACAAATTTAGCAACCTCAAGCACATGTCCAGGATTATTTTGTTTGCCTCTAAAAGGTTCTGGAGTAAGATAAGGACTATCAGTTTCTAAAACAATATTTTCAAGACCAACCTCTTTAATTACATCTTTTATCTTAGCATTTTTAAATGTAATAACTCCATTAACACCAAGTAAATAACCCATTTTAATATATATTTTTGCAGTTTCTAAACTACCAGAAAAAGAATGAATTACCCCTATACAATTAAATTTCTTTAAAGAATTAATTGTATCTTCAGTGGCATCTCTAGAATGTACAATCACAGGCATATTATACTTTTCTGCTAAAGCTAATTGAGTTTCAAACAATTTAATTTGTTCTTCTTTATTATCTTTAGTATAGTAATAATCCAAACCAATTTCTCCAATTGCTACAATTTTTTTATTAGATAAATTATCTACCACAAATTTTATGTCATCTGGTGTTGCTCCATCAACATCTTCCGGATGAATACCAATTGCACCATACATATTCGGATATTTACTAATTAAATCTAATACTTCTTTATTGTATTCATTATTACTTCCATTATTAATAACATATTTTATATGATTATTACTTGCAGTTTCTAATACTTCGTCTATATTTTCATAATCAGATTTAAATACATGACAATGCGTATCAACAAAATAATTATTCATTTACTTCAATCCTATTAAATAAAATTTCTGGTTTATTTAACGTAATTCCACATTCTAAATTACCAAATTCATTTACACTTTCAATACTTCTTTCATTTGTATTAAGTTCATTTAATATTTTTTCACTTGTCACATTAATAAATGGTTCGAGAAGTATTGCACACACTCTAATACTTTCTAAAATATTATATAAAACAGTTTTTAATCTATCATGTTTTGCTTCATCTTTAGCAAGTATCCATGGTGTAGTGTCATCAATATATTTATTACATCTTTTTAATACTTCAAATATTTCTTCTAAAGCCTCATTTACTTTTAAACCATCCATTTTTTCATCAACTTTTGCTTTTAAACTTGATACAGCATTAATTAAATCATTATCTATTTCTTCATTTACTTTTGGATTTTCTACCACTCCATCAAAGTATTTATGACTCATGCTTATAGTTCTATTAACTAAGTTTCCTAAATTATTTACTAAATCAGTATTTGTTCTATTAATTAATGCTTCTTCAGAGAAATTACCATCACTACCAAAAGATACCTCTCTTAGAGCAAAATATCTAACTGCATCAACACCATAGGCATCAATATATTCTCTTGGGTCTTTATAGTTACCTAAAGATTTAGAAATTTTACCGCCATTAATAATTAACCATCCATGTCCAAACACTTGATGAGGTATTTCAATTCCTAAAGCCATAAGAAGTGCTGGCCAGATAATAGCATGGAATCTTGTAATTTCTTTACCCACTAAATGTAGGTCTGCTGGCCAATATTTTTTAAATAATGGTGCATTTTCATCTGGATAACCTAAAGATGTAATATAGTTTGATAAAGCATCAATCCATACATAAATAACATGTTTTGGGTCAAAATCTACAGGAATTCCCCATTTAACTGAAGTTCTTGACACACATAAATCTTCAAGTCCTGGTTTAATAAAGTTATTTACAAGTTCATTCTTTCTTGAAACTGGTAAAATAAATTCCGGATTTTTATCATATAATTCAATTAATTTATCTTGATATTTAGATAATTTGAAGAAGTAAGCTTCTTCAGTTACAGTTTTAACTTCACGGCCACAATCTGGACATTTACCATCAACAAGTTGAGTTTCAGTCCAAAATGACTCACAAGGAACACAATATAAACCTTCATAAGAACCTTTATAAATGTCTCCTTGATCATATAATTTTCTAAATATTTTTTGAACAGCTTTAACATGTGATTCATCTGTTGTTCTAATAAAATAATCATATGAAATATTTAAACTTTTCCATAAGTTTTTAGCATTTTCAATTATAACATCAACATATTCTTTTGGTGTTACGCCAGCATCTTTAGCTTTTTGTTCAATTTTAGCTCCGTGTTCATCAGTTCCAGTTTGGAAAAACACATCATAGCCATTTAATCTTTTATATCTTGCAATAGCATCTGCTATTATAGTTGTATAACAATGTCCAATATGAAAATTAGCACTTGGATAATATATTGGTGTTGTTATGTAATATTTTTTATTCATTTTCATTTCCTTCTTTCTTTTTATTTGTACTGCCTAGCCCACCAGTTCTAAGTGTTTTAGCATTATCATCATCTGTTGTTAAAAACTTAACAAATATTCCTTGAGCATAAGCATCTCCTTTATTAATTATATATTCTTTATCTCCATGATTTTGAAGACAAATCCACATATGTCCTTCATTATCAGGATTATTATAATAATCACTTTCAATTATTCCCACTTGATTAGTAAGTCTAACATTATATTTAAAACCTATACTACTTCTTACAACAAGCATTAACATTTCATCACTCTCAAATGTAGCTTTATAACCAGTTGGTATTTTTAAAATTTCATTTGGTTTAATAACATAATCTTTTATGGCAAAAAAATCATAACCTGCACTATATTTTGTCCCTCTTAAAGGGAGCATATAATCATCATACAAAGTTTTATTATAACCAAAAACTTTAACAAATTCTGGATAACTTATTTTTTCAAATTTTCTCATAAATGCCTCCAATAAAAAAATCACAAACTAAGGACGAGCTTCAACCCGCGGTACCACCTTAATTCATGATTTATCATGCAACTTAAAATTTATAACGCAATTACCCGATTTTAACTCCAGAGCCATATTCGTATATCTTCATTTTTTCTTTTCCACCAACCAAGAAATCTCTATAAAACGAACGATACCTACTCTTTCCTTCTTCGCTAACTAAACATAGTCTATCATATATCATTTATTAATTCAAGTTAAAATTTCATTCTTTTATCTTGACCCAAAATTATCATCTGGAACAATAGTAACTATTCGCGGAGCTGAAGGTAACTTTGATTTTAACTTTTCTAAAAGACTTAAAAGTTCATCATATTCTTGAAGCTTTTGTCTAAAAGGTTTTATATTTTCTCTATATTTTTCAACTCTTTCAGAAAAATCGCTTTTTTGATAATAACAAGGAACAAATTCAATCTTTACATAATTTATTATTTTTACAATACTTCCACGCCATTTTAAAAAATCTAGCTCTTCATCAGAAAAAAATGTTGGCGTCACTTGAATTCTATATTCCCCATAATTTCTTAAGTCTCCCCAATATCTCTGACCAGTAGCAGATTTATAACCAGGGTGTTTTAAAGCAAATACTACCTTTTTTTGCTGACCTTCAGTCACATTAAAATCTCCTTTTGGAATACCATCACTATTAAATAAGGTGTCCAAATAAAAAGGAGCATTTTTAATACATAATTCTAATTTTGGGGCTTTAGCAATAATTTGTTTTTTCATTTGCATAAGCATTTCTTGAATTTTCATAACATCTTCTTTTGTTTCATAATTACGTTTTTCTTTGCAGTTTTTAGTAGAATCTTCGTTCATATATATCTCACTTCCACTTCGTTATTATAACATCAAAATATTTTTTTTCAATAAAATTCTAATAATTTAGTAAAAAAACTGATTTAGTTTCTATAATCAGTTTTTTTAAAATATATCAATTTTATCAGCAATAATCTTTGCTAGTAATTTTCCCAAAGAACTATAATCAGTTCCAATATCACTTATTAAAATAACAAGTCCCAAAGAATCACTAGATGCAATAATTGGAATAATTGTATAATAACCACTAACATCATTTCCAAAATTTATTGTGGATAACTCTCTACTTATAAACATTTCTCGATTATCAATAAGTTCTATAAGTTTAGAGTTTAATTTTGTATTTTCTAAAATATCTTTATTTGATGATGTAATAACTTTTTCTCTATCAGTTATGACTAAATCCACATTATAAATATTTTTTATAAGTTCACATAATTTACCACTTAAATCCTCATATTTTCTAACCTCAAAATATTTTTTTAATATGATACTATCTTCACTAGTAAATATCTCTAAAGCCTCACCATCTCTAATACCTAAATTCTTTCTAATTTCCTTTGGAATAACTATTCTTCCAAGTTCATCTATTTTTCTTGTTACACCAGTTTGTTTCAAAAAAATTCACTCCACTTCATTACTTATTGTGGAGCAAAATAATTTTTTTATGTATTAAAGTATTTTTTCTAATAAAGTAACTATATAAAATATAAAATGCTTAGGTAAATCTTTAGTATAAAGCAAAATACTTATTCTTTTATTTACATATTTAATATTAAATGATCTAGATAAATTCATCGCTTCAATTAGAAGTTTATCTCCTTTAATATTACTAGATATTTCTTCTGGTAAAGTAATTTCAATACTTCTATCAGTTTGAACAACTTGTTTAATATTATATTTTTTAGCTAATTTTTCAAACCATTCTTCATACATATAAACAAGCATATCATCAGTTACTTTACCAAATCTATCTTCCAGTTCATTCTTTATTTCTAACATCTTTTCATAAGAATTAATTTCATTAATCTTTCGATGTATTTCAATCTTAATATCTTCATCTGTTACATATGTATCACTTATATGAGTATTAACATTTATTAAAGCCTGTTTATCCGTATCTTCCTCTTCAACATATTCCCCTTGCTGACGCTTAATTTCATCTTCAATCATTTTCATATATAAAGAAATACCAACACTATCTACGAACCCTGCTTGAGATGCTCCGAATATATCTCCAGCACCTCTTAGACTTAAATCCCGCATCGCAATTTTATATCCACTACCAAGTTCAGTAAATTCCTTTATAGTATTAAGTCTTTTAATTGCAATATCATTTAACATTTTATTTTTTTCATACATTAAATAAGCATAAGCAATTTTATCACTACGACCAACACGACCTCGAATTTGATAAAGCTGACTTAAACCAAAATTTTCAGCATCATGAATAATTAAAGTATTTACATTTGGTATATCTATTCCACTTTCAATTATAGTGGTACATATTAATATATCATAATCATTATTAATAAATGAAGTCATTATATTATCTAGTTCATCTTTTTCCATCTTACCATGAGCAAAAGTAATCCTTGCATCAGGAACCAACTCATGAATATGATTCATATACTTTTCAATAGTGTCCACTCTATTATAAAGGATAAATACTTGTCCTCTTCGAGCTAGTTCCTTATAAATAGCATCTTTAATTAAAAAATCATCTTCTACAGCGACATAAGTTTGAACTGGATATCTATTAACTGGTGGTGTATCAATAATTGATAAGTCTCTAAGACCTGACATTGCCATCTTTAAAGTTCTAGGTATCGGTGTTGCACTAAGAGTCAAAACATTAACATCACTTTTCATAGTTTTTATTTTTTCTTTATGTGTAACTCCGAATCTTTGCTCCTCATCTACTACGAGCATACCTAGATTCTTACAAACAATATCATCACTAAGTATTCTGTGTGTACCAAATAATATATCTATTCTACCATTTTTTAAATCATCAAGTACTCTATGAGTTTCTCGAGCACTTACATGTCGATTTAATAAAGCTATTTCTATTGGCCAATTTTTAAATCTCTCTTTAGCAACATTATATTGTTGTTTAGAAAGAATCGTCGTGGGGCATAAATAAAGAACTTGTTCATTATTTAAGACGGCTTTAAACATTGCTCGCATAGCTACCTCAGTTTTACCAAAACCAACATCACCACATAATAACCTATCCATTGGATTATCTTTTCTTAAATCATTATTTATTTCTACGACTGCCTTTGCTTGATCAGTTGTTAAATTATATTTAAATTCACTTGCAAATACTTCTTCTTCAGGATAATCTTTGTAAGGTTTCTTTTTTAATTCTAATCTCTTTTTATAAAGTAATATTAATTCTCTAGAAATATCTTTAACTTTTTCAGAAATATATTTTTTAGTTTTTTCCCAATTTGTACTTCCAAGTTTATTAAGTTTAGGCTTTACTCCATCTTTCCCAGTATATTTATATATTAAATCTATTTTTTCAACTGGTACATATATTTTATCCGTTCCTTCATAATAAATTGTTAAAAAATCTTTTTGAACTCCGCGAACAGTTAAAGTCGTTATCCCTTGATAAATACCAATTCCATGTGATATATGAACTACATAATCACCTTTTTCTAATTGATTAAAATCTTTAATTCTTTTACCAACATGAAAATTATTTTTATAAACACCCTTGGCTAATTTTACATCTTCAATATCATTTTCAGAAATAACCACATACTTATCAAGTATAAATCCATGTGATAATTCTTTCATGACTATATTTGCACTAGGGATTATCTTTAATAATTTCTTTTTTTCATTATTATTACTTAAATAAAAATAAACTATCTTTCCTTCTTTAATCCAATTATTGTAATCACTTGTTAATTTTTCAAAATTTTCTTTGTAGTTTATTACACTTTGAGCCTTTAAATCAAGGCCTCCGGTTGAAAATAAATTAACAAATATTCTATCATTATCTTTTATATCATCAAAAGAATACATTAGATCTTCACTTATATTGTTAGATTCTTTATATTCAACTATATCATTATATAAATGTGTATATGAGGCATCAATTTGTGATTTATCTACATATACCACCAAAGGATTATTAGCATAATCAAATAAAGAACTTTTATCACTTGATGCAATTTCATCAATTGCTTTTATTTTTATAGATGAAATATCTTCCATTGACATTTGCGTATTTTCATTAAAATATTTTATATTATCTATAACATTTCCATCAAATTCAATTCTAATCGGATGTTCAAAATCTATCGGATACAAATCTAAAATAAAACCACGAACAGCATATTCACCAGACATTGTAACTAATGATTCACGATGGTAACCAAGTTCATCAATTTTACCTACTAACTCATCTCTTTTTATAACATCATTTTTATTTACATCAAAATAATTTTTAATGTCTTTACTAGGTAAATATTTTAAATATCCCATTAAATTAGTAACAATTATATATTTTTTATTAGCTTTTATTTTATCTAATGTTTCTAATCTTTTATACTTTAATTCCGGACTACTTGCTATAATCATTGATGACAAAAAATCATCCATTGGAAAAAGTAATGTATTTTCATGTATTTTAACTAATTCATCATATATTTTATTAGCTTCAAATAAAGAACTAGTTAATACAATAATATTTCTATCATATTTTTGACTCAATTTTTCCACGAAAAAAATGTTTAACTCATTTGTTAAACCAGATATTTCTGTTCCAATTTCGTATTTAAAATATTCATCTAAAAAATTCATATTACCTCTTTATTTAGTATTATAAACATTCATTGTTTTATCTATTCCCACATTTATAAACGAATCTATTATTTTTCCAAAAGTAATAAATTCACTATTTAATGTTTCTAACTCTACCTTACTAAATTTACCTAGCACATAATCTATTACTTGATCCTTTTTAACACTTCCAATTCCTACCTTCAACCTCGGGAAGTCTTGATTTCCCAAAGAATTAATAATAGATTTTATACCATTATGCCCCCCACTTGATGAATGACATTTTAATTTATAATCTCCGACATTTAAATCTAAATCATCTTGTATAACTAAAATATCTTTCATATCTATATTAAAATATCTAACAAATTCACCAACAGCATTACCAGAATTATTCATGTAAGTTAAAGGTTTAACAAATAAAACTTTTTCTTGATTTATAACACATTCATAATACAATGCATTAAATTTAGTTGACCATTTTACATTCCCTAAGTAATCGTCTAAAACCATAAATCCAATATTATGTCTTGTTTTATCATATTCTTTACCAGGGTTTCCTAATCCCACCACTAATTTCATTTAAATAACCTCACTTTCAAATAAATGTTGATAAGTATCTAGGTTATCAACACAAATCTCTTTTCTCAATTTAATTCCAGGTTTGCTATTTTTAACACACTTAACCAAAATTGTGTTCGCAGCCTTTTCTTTTTTAGTTGAAATAAATTGTAATTCTTTAACATTCATTTTATTTTCTCGTGCTAAAACTATTATATCATCTAATCTTTCAACACGATGAACTAAATAAAATGTTTTATTATCTTTAAGATATTTAAACGCAATTTTAAAAATTGTCTCTAAATCAATGGCAATTTCATGACGAGCTAATGTTAAAAAATCATTTTTATTTCTATATCCATCTTCTTTGGTCTTAAAGTACGGTGGATTACATGTTATTATATCAAATGTATTACTTTCAAAATAATTATCTATATTTTTAATATCATCATTTATTATTCTAATATTTTTTTCTAAACCATTAATTGCTACCGATTCTAAAGCTAATTCACTAATTTCTTTTTGTATTTCAAAACCTACAATTTCTGCATTAGTTTTTAAACTTAAAACCAAAGGTACCGGAGCATTTCCCGTACACATATCTAAAATTTTTTTATCATCTTTTTTTACTTTAACAAACTCTGCAAGTAAAAGAGAATCAAGGGAAAACTTAAATCCATCCCTCATTTGCATAATGTATCTATTTTTATAATCAAATAAATCATTTTTCACTTTCGAAATCATAATCTATTTTTTCTCCATTTAATAAGATTTTACCACGATGATTTATTATATCCACACTTAATACTTGTGCTTCTCCGGCAGACGTAGTTATTTTATCTCCGACTTTTGGTAATTTGCTAGCAGCTTCAATATAAGCCTCATCTTCATATGCCAAACAACATAAAAGTCTTCCACAAGCACCATTGATTTTTGAAGGATTAAGGGCTAAATTTTGATTTTTAGCCATGTTCATACTTATCGTATCCATTTTTCTTAAAAATCTAAGACAGCATAACTCTCCACCACAAACACCAATTCCACCAATTTCTTTGGCTTTATCACGAGCTCCAATTTGTCTTAACTCAATTCTAGTATGATAAATACTTGCAAGTTTCTTAGCCAGTTCTCTAAAATCTATTCTTCCATCTGCAGTAAAATTAAATAATAATTGGCTTCGATCTAAATTAAATTGAGCACTTACAACATTCATTTCTAGCTCTAAATCTTTAGCATATTCTATACATTTTTTTAATGCCTTATCTGCATCTTTTAAATTAGTTAAATATGCATCATATTCTTCATCAGTTGCTAATCTTTCTATCTTTTCCATTTCTTCTTTAGTTTCAGCATCTTCCAGAATTTGTACTACTTTTACTAATTGTAATCCTCTTTCAGTATTTACTAAAACTAAAGATCCAACTTCATAATCTTCTTCACCCAAGTAATAATATTTTTTATCAATATTATTAAATATAACTCCATATACTTTATTCAATGTAACCACCCAATTCTATCACAAATTTATCCAATAACAATTCTATATTTACATTACTATCTATATCTTCAATATACCTAATTACCATTTTAATTCTTTTTATTATTTCATTATTACTTAAAAAATCAAATTTACTTAACACTTCCAAATCTAAATTAGTTTCTAAATCTAATTTTTTATTTAATAACTCTTCATAAATAATAAGAAGAACTTTAAATATAGTTTTTATGTCATTTCTTTCATTAAATTTATTTAAAACTATATCTCTATTATACATTATTCCATCTTTTTTTTCTACTTCTATTTTCTCTAAGTATTTAACAGCTATATCATAATAATCTTTATAGTCATCATTCATTAAAGTTTTAGAATCTAATTCATTACTTCCATATATAGCCCTTATTACCTCACATCTACTTCTTATCGTAGATATAACATTATTAGCATTATCAGTTATAAAAAAGCCAATAATATTTGGTTCAGGCTCTTCTAAAAACTTAAGCATCGTATTTGCTGAAGCACCATTTAATTTTTCAGCATTTTTTATAACATAAATATTTTCTTTTGTATAAATTGGAACAGTACTAAATTGTTTTTTTAAATCTAATATCTGTTCTTTTTTTATATTCATACCATCCGGATTAATCACAATTAATGATGGTAAATAGTTTTGTTCAATTAGATTACAAATATTACATTTATTGCACTTTTCACTAAATTTATTTTGACAAAATATTTTTTTAATAACAATTATTAAATCATTAAAACAATTATCCAGATTATTTGTTTCAATTAAATAAGCATGAGATAGTTTATTCTCATGATAATATTTTACTAAATTTTCTAAAACTTTTACTTCCACAAATCCTCCTATAACAAGACAAAATAAATTGCTACTAATGCCAATAATCCACTCATTCCTAAAGAAGCTACCACACTTACTGTTACTACATTTATAGGAATAAATATTTTTAAACCACTTACTAATAAATTAAATGCATATACTAAAAAAACTGCTAAAATTATTTTCTTAATTACTATAAAAATTATTTTTTTCATAAGTTTCTCCATTTAACTATATGAAAAAAACAACTATTTAATCACTTATTTTCTTTCTATCTTCTAAGGCTTTATCTAGTGTTATTATATCTAAATAATCTATTTCAGCTCCCATTGGAATACCATATGATAATCTCGAAATTAATACATTCTTTTTTTCAAATATTTTCTTAATATATAATGTTGTTGTTTCTCCTTCAATTGTTGACTTTAGAGCTAATATTAATTCTGGTTTTTCCGCTTCTTCTACTCTTTTAACTAAACTAGATAAATTAATATTATCAGGGCCTATATTATCGGCAGGACTAATAAGACCATTAAGCACATGATAAACACCTTTATAGTTACCGGCTTTTTCAAAAGAAAATACACTTTTATAATCTTCAATAACACAAATTAAATTTTTATTTCGAGAAGGATCACTACATATATTACAAATTTCATTTTCTGTTAAATGACCACATATACTACATTTATGTATTTTTTTTATATTTTTTAAAGATTCTGAAAATTTATCTAAGTCTTCTTCCTTAAAATATAATGTTGCAAGTGCTAATCTTTCAGCGTTTTTTTCACCAATTCCTGGTAATTTTTTATAATAATTTATTAATTTTTCTAATGACTCAGGATATATCATTTTAGAATAGCCCACTCATAGATGCATAGCTTCCTAATTTACTTTCAGTTTCTTTATCTATTTTACTAAACGCATCTTTAATTGCTATCATAATCATATCTTCTAGCATTTCTTTATCATCAGCATCTATTTCATCTTTTAAAATCTTAAATGATTTAATTTCTCTTTTTCCATTAAATACTATTTCAACCCATTCAGATTTTCCAAGAAACTCCATTCCATCTATTTCTTCTTTTTTCTTCGTAATATCCCTTTGCATTCTTTGTGCTTGTTGCATTATTTGTTGCATATTCATAAATTTTTACCTTCTTTCCTTATTCTACTTCTATTTTATTTATATCAAATATATCTGCAACATCAGATATATCAATATCATTATTTAATTTTTCTTTTGTTTCTTCAATTAAAGTATATTTATAACCACTTTTTAAGTTGTTTATATACTCTAATTTTTCTTTTTGCCACTTATTTTCATCTATAAAAACAAATTTATATTTAAAATCATACTTTTTATTAAATAAATCCTCAATTAAATCTATTTTTTCATTTAATTCTATATCTCCATGAGGAATTGTTACTTCCATAATAGTATAATCTTTTGAAGCTGCCACTACTATAGTATCACTAACTATTCCCTTTATTAAAGCATCATCTAAATTATTTATAAATTCATCCCATTTGCTTTTCATTTCATTTAAATCATTTTTTGTAGCACCTACAAAACAATTATTTATTCTAATATCAACGTTTTTATTTTCTACATTTTCATCAAATTTTTTTTGAGATTCTCCCTTGTTTTTTTCGATATTTTCCGGCAATTTTTCAACTTTATTTTCTATTTTTTTTGATATTTCAACATGACTTTTATTTACTTCAATACAATTATTTAATTTAGCATTTTCTATATAACTTAAAACAATCATTTTAATAAGTAAATACGGATTAACACTAATGTTTATTTTCATTAATATATTATTTAATTCAATAACTAAATTTTTATAATCATCAAAAGATAATCTTGAAACTTCTGGGTTTGATAAAACTTTAACACTTTTTTCACTTAAAATAAGAATTAATTTTTTAATAAATACCTTATAATTCAAATTTGCACTTTGTAAATCATTAAATATACTTTCAATACCATTTATATTATTATTATCTAAATATACTAAAAGATCCTCAATTTTTTTATTTGATATGCTTCCAATCTCTTTTGAAACTAAAGAACTTGTAATAACTTCTTCGTTTTTAGATAATTGATCTAGAATACTTAATGCATCTCTAAGACCACCATCAGCCAAAGTAGCTATTTCCTGTAATCCATCAATTTCATATTCTATCTTTTCTTCATCACAAACAAACTTTAATCTATCAATTATATCTTGATCAGTTATTCGATGGAATTCAAACCTTTGACATCTTGAAACAATTGTTATAGGCACACTCTCTAAATTAGTCGTAGCCAATATAAATATAACATGTGCTGGTGGTTCTTCCAAAGTAAGTAATAATGCATTAAAGGCACTTTGACTTAACATATGAACTTCATCAATAATATAAACTTTATATTTTAAACTCGTAGGCATTATTTTAACATTATTTATTAGTTCTCTTATTTCATCTACACCATTATTTGATGCCGCATCTATTTCTATAATATCTGGATTTCCATTAAATGAAAGACAATTTTCACACTTACCACATGCAATACCACTTTTATTATCTAAACAATTAATTGATTTTGCTAATATTCTCGCTGTTGATGTTTTTCCTGTACCTCTAGGACCAGAAAATAAATATGCATGTGCTAATTTTTGTTCTTTTATAGAATTTTTTAATATATCCACAACATGCTTTTGACCAATTAATGAATCAAATCCATCAGGTCTATATTTACGATATAAAACTTTATAATTCATAAGAAAACCTCCTGATAACATTATACCACAACAATTACTTTTTTTCTCTTAATTCTTTAAAAAATTTACTTAATATTTCTAAATATTCTTGTTCATTATTTTTTTCATTTATTCTTTCAAATTTTGTTTTATAAAACTCCTTTTTTTCTTCCGGTTTATCTAATAAATAATAAACATTATTAATTCTAGATTGTTTAATTATTTCTGTACACATAGAACATGGTTTTAAAGTTACATACATATCACAACCACTTAAATTCCAGTTATTCAAAAAATTTTGTGCCTTTATAATACAATTAATTTCTGCATGTCCTAAAACATTTTGATTCTTTTCTCTTGTATTAAAACCAGACGCAACTAAAACTCCATCTTTAACTATAATTGCACCAATTGGTACATCCATATAATCTAACGATAATTTTGATTCTTTTATTATTTTATCTATATTATTGTTCATAATATTTTCCTCCAAAAAAAAGGTGCACACAAACATAGGCTGATGTGGCTGCTATTTTCCAATCCTGACCAAGTTACAGCATATTTGTTGCACGAATAAATCGTATCAAATAAAAGGAACCATGTCAATACTTTTTACCACATATATTCAATTCATACTTTTTTTGTTGTTCCAAATTATTTTTATGTTGATAACTAACAATTTTACTTTATAAACATTTCAATTTTTGGCTAATATATGCCTTAAAATCACTATGGATAAAAATAATAGTAATAACAATTTGTTGATTTTCATAAAATTTTTAAAATATTTCCCGGGAAATATTTGTTCTAGAAAATCTAAGATTTTTTTATTGTGTTTTTTTATATCAAAACCCATTTGATCTATTTAAATATCTGGCTTTTTTAAAATAAATAAATTATACTATTTTGAATA
>ERZ780148.1604-NODE-1604-length-14955-cov-2.161141_pt1 | contig 14955 bp, 26 predicted proteins | sample MGYA00510984_ERZ780148 | MGnify/ENA primary metagenome ERZ780148 (study PRJEB29588, sample SAMEA2160902) | human gut metagenome | biome: human gut; feature: human-associated habitat; material: faeces | place: Denmark | collected 2008/2010 ...
CCGCAGCAGTCGCATTCGCCGCAGCAATCATCCTCGACCTCGTCGTCCAAAGAGACCAAGAGGTCAGAGTTAAGAAGCAAAGCGGGGCGGATGCCGTACGAGATGGATGCGTTGAGGTAGTAGTAGTCGCCATTGGAGAAGACGAGCCACACGTAGCTGGTGTAGTAGGTGCCCGGGGAGCGGAGCCACCGACACGCCCAAGGCGTGACGAGCCAGTACCAGTCATCCTCGTTCAGCGGGATCAACTCCTTGAACTGGCCGTACTGCCAAAGCGTCAGGGGCGCCGCCTTGACCGTGATGGTGCCGTAGCTCTTGCTACGGTCGGTGCAGCTCAGATCCACCTCAAACGGGAGAATGGCCGCGGCCTCCTCCGAGGTGCGAGGCAGGGCCTCCACCCACTTGTCGATGCGCTCCTTCAAGGTGGAGCGGGTGTAGTCGTTGCGGTTCTCCGCATCGTCCTTGTCGTTGAACGGGCAGGACTCCTTGCTCTGAGCCAGCAGGACGAACGCAGCGCCGTCGCGCTGTTCCATGACGACGAACTTCTCACCGGCGAAGTTGAAAATGCGGCCGGGGCTGAGTTTTGCGAGTTTCTTCATGATTGCCTCCTATTCTGCTTCCTGAATTGTCACGACAACCCTCGGGTCGTCGCTGAAGAACTTTCTTACCTGTGCGTCTACAATCTGGGCGTCATCGTGATAGGCGATGTCGTTCAGGGAGTCACACACGATTTTGCCGATGTTGTCGAAGTCGGGCTTCTTCATCGGTCTGATTTTCCGCTCGCGCATGAGCTGCGCTTTCTTTTTGCTGACACTTTTGGGGATGCCGTAGTACGCCGTGATGCGCACATCAAGCGGTGTGTCCTTGGGGAACTTGAAGTCGTTGCATTGACGGCGGTATTCGAGCCTGACGAGGTTCTCATAGCTGACCGTCTTCTCCGGTGTGTAGGTCTGAACAAACGCGCCAGCGTTTCGGAATCGCGGCCTGCCTTTGCCCGCCGGCTCTCCAAGGACGGAAAACTTCAGCTTCATTTTGGTATCTCCGCCCCCTCCACCATCGTCTCGCCAATCCAATACTTGACGAGGTATTCGTTGCTTCTCCCGTCCTTCTTCTGCTTCACGGGCTGGACGGAATACCCGTTTCGGAACAGGATGGAGGCGACCGTCACGCGGTCAGCCTCACTCCCGATCTTGAGATAGAAGACCTCTTTACTGCCCGCCATGTTCAGACTCCTCGCTGAGTTTGAACTGCGGGCCCCACGTTGCGACGATGTGGCGGCTTTCCTGATCGACGAACGCGAGCTTCCCGTCGTAAATCGTCATGTTCAGCTTGTACTTGATACAGGCCCTCTCGACGTCAGCGATAAGGCGCTGTACCCGCTGTTTCATTTCCATGTGGCTTCTCCTTTCAGTCAATATCGAACAGCTTCTCCATCTCCGTGAACCGACGGTTGGCTTCCTTCTTCCGCCAGCTCGGGCCGGTAAACTGCATCGAGTAGCAGGTCTCGAAGATGCGGTCATAAATGCGGCTGTACCGTCTGTCCTCCTCGCCCTTCATCTCGTCGATGGTCAGGTTCGTGGTCAGGAGCATCGGGAGCTTCCGCCGATACCGGCTGTCGATGATGTTGTAAATCTTCTCAAGCGCATAGTCGGTGTTGCGCTCGGCTCCTAAATCGTCGAAGATGACCAGCTTCGCGCTGTTCATCCGAGCGATGATGTCGCTTTCCCGTTCCTCGCCGCCCTGAATGAGTTCCAGCAGCTTCACAAGAGAGGTCATCATCACGGGGATGCCTCGGTTCAGCAGGTGGTTTGCGATGCAGGCCGCCGCAAAGCTCTTGCCCGTGCCAACACTTCCCCAGAAAATCAACCCCTGATTTTTGGACACCATCTCGTCGAACGCCTCGGCGTATCGGCGGCACAGCTTCAGATTTCGGGCGTTGTACTTCGTGACTTGAAAGCTGTCGAAGGATGCCTCGCGGAGCTTTTCATCCATGAGGCTTGCCTTTTTCAGACGGGCGACACGCTCCATGTCCTTTTTGTTCTGCTCTGCCTGCTTCTCGGCGGCCTCCTTGTCTCGGTCGCACTTGCAGGAACGGGTGGCCTTGAACGTCATCTTGTTCTCGGGGTTGCCCTCCATCGGAGCGGACACCGTCACCATCCCCTGCCTCGGCTCACCGCACTTCCCGCACATGAGCATTCCGTCATCGTCGAACCAATCGCCGGGGCGGATCTCCTGCCGTTCAAGCCCTTGGGCGGCAATACGGGGCAAAATGGTCTGCGGGTCAAATCCTTGCATTTGTCATTCCTCCCCGTATTCCGCAAACGGATTTTTGTTGTCGGGCACCGCGTCCTCGGGCGGCTTGGCCTTCTTTTTATCCGGCAGATAGTCAAGGAACGGCCGGCTGTCGCTCAGGAACGTCTTCGGGTGCTTAATGTACTGCTTCTCGGTGCCGAGCCTCTTGCACTGGGTCGCATAGTTCCGAGCGGCCATCAGCAGCTCCTCCGGGGAGAAGCCCTCATGGATGCGGGCCTGATACTTCTTGAAGGCGTTGCCTTTCTCAGCCTTTTTCGGGTATGCGTCCCAGAACTCGTCGAAGGTCGGCGTGTACTTTGGCGTTGCCGGTTCCGCAGGGGGCTTCGGCGGTTCAGGAGGCTCGGTCGGCGCTTTTTCGGCTGTGGGAGCCTCTCCCTCGTCGATTTTAAGCTGCTTTTCCTCGCCGTCCGCGGGACCGTCCGTGTGACCGTCCTTCGCCGCATCCGCTTTTTCCTCGTTTTGGGCCGCCGCTTTGCTGTTCCGCCGACTCTCGCGCTTGCGGGCAGCGTCGCGCTCTCGGGCCTCCTTGGCCTTTTGCCATTGGGCTTGCCAAGTCTCCCAGTCGTGGATGCAGATTCCGCGAGGCGACCAGTCGAGCCAGCCGCTATCGAAGAGCGCATCCACGATTTTCTTCGGATCGAGCACACAACCTGCGCCGACGCCGTACAGGTATCGCTCGATGTCCTCTTTTTCTGCATACAGTATGAGCCCGTCCCTTTCAGCGTTCGTAAGCCCCCAGAACCACAAGAAGTTCAGGATGCCCGTCGCCTCGAACTTTGAGCAACCGAGCTGCTTATACAGATTCCGCAGCTTCGGCCCGTCGATACTTTCGTGTACGCTGATCCATGCCATTTTCTCACCTGCCTGTCTGTGTGACGGCTATGCCGTCGGATCGCATCACTCTTTACCGGGGAAATCGGGCTGGTCGCTGGCAGGAACGGTATCGCTGGCTTCCTGCGGAGCTTCGGGTTCAGGTTTCTTCCCCTGAGCCATTTCCATGACCTTTTCGGTGATGCGGTGATACACAGACGTAGGCAGGCCCTCCGTGGACTCGTAGCCCTCGGCGGCCAGCAGGGATTTCAGGACGCCGTTCGCTTCCTGTCCAAAGGCGCTCGTCGCCATCTTGAAAAGCGTCTGGCGCTGATCCTGCGTGATAGGTTCGTCCTTTTCGGCTTCGGTCACTTCGCCGGTAGCAGGATCGACCACCAGAGCGAAGCCATCCGTCGGAAGCTCGCCCATGTCGAGGACTTCCTCCTGACTGTAAATGCCCATAATCATATCGGGGCAGTTCATGCGGCCGAAGAACGAAGCGGCGCGGTACTGGATCATCACGTCGGGCATGGTCTTCCACTTGCTGCCGTTTTTGCTCGTCCAGCCTTCGTCGTTCGCCATATTCATCGTGATTTTCGGGCCGTAGACCTTGTGACCGGAGTAATCCTCCGCCCAAGCGCGGCAGCTCAGGCCGCCGTCGGCTTTGTCGCGGCCGAACTCGAACTGCAGCTCAGTCTTGTACCGGCGGCTGCTGTTAATCATGGCGATGATCCACTGGCTCGACCACGCAGGGCGCCCGTTGACGATGTAGAGGTTCTGCATCACCATCATCGGACTGGTGTTGATGCGAGATGCCATCTCAATAGCGATCATGCAGTTGCCGACGTTTCCGTGGTACTCCTTGGGGACTACCGTAGACGACGCAAGGCACTGGGCCATGCGCAGAGCCGTATTGAAGCTCGCGCCGTCAGCGAAGACGCTCAAGGCTCCCCCGCCGGCCGTTTTCTGAGCCACAGCCCCAGCGGGCGCCGTGCTCAGTTTGTTTTCGTTGCTCATGTTTACCTCCTGTTATTCTCCGGTTTTACCGGGTGCTGACGCTGGTGGTGTAGGTTTCGCGGAACTTGATACCGGGGATCTCGACCTGACCCTTGGACATCTTAATCAGGCGGAGCACCGCGGCCTTATCTACCGGCCGCAGCTCAATGCCACTGAGAGACACGGGAACCTTAGACCAGTCGCACTCGGACTCGCAGATTTCCCACGTCTTGCTCTGGGAGATGCCCTTGACCTTGGGCGTCTGATGCTGGACGCCACCGGCGATGGACACCCCTTCCATCATCTCGGCTTCGGCCATAGCGTACTCTGCGCCAACAGCGTCACCGTTAGCCTCGGCTTCGGCAGCTTCATTCAGGTGGCGGTCGATCTCGGACTGAGCCAGTCGGCGCATGGCCTCCTCCTGCTCACGGCGCTTGCGCTCCTGCTCCGCGCTGTACTCGTTCACCTTGGTCTTGACGATCTTCTCCGCCTTTTCCAGAGGCTCAATCATTTCCTTTCTGTGGGCCAGAACCTCGTCGTAGCTCTTCTTGGCGGACACGCGGAGAGGCTCCCAATAGTCCTTGACCTGCTTCTGGGCCTGCTTGATCTGCTTCAGGAACAGGCCAGCGTCCTCGAAATCCGCTCCAGAGGCGACGACGACCGCTTCGGCCCGCTGCTCAATCAAGCTGACTTCTTTGCCGAGCTTGCTCTCTTCAGCGTTCATCACGGTCACGTTCTCTTCTGCGGTGTCAAGGACAAGGGCATTGCTTCCGATGGTCTTTGCGTCGTTCATACTGACACTCCTTTTCATTTATTTGTAAGACTGTTCATAGTCGTACAGACATTTCAGTGCCCCGACTACGCGGCATCTGGCGGGGTCTTTGGCCGGGAACTCGCGGAACGCCCATTTCCCGTCCTTTTTCAGATGCAGGATGTGCTTTCTTTGCGGTGTGATGCCGTGGGAAATAAGTGCCTGCGAGTAGGCTTCAAGCTGGACACCGCAGGCCATTTCCAGCAGCGTGTACGTCGTCTTGAAGTCGATAAGCTCCAGCAGGCCGCCAATCTCGCAGAGCAGGTCAATCGTCCCGCCGTAGCGCATCAGCTTATGGTAGATGCGCACCTCAGAGCCGAAGACCCGCGGTTTATACTGCTTCCACCACTCCACGAAGCCGTTGAAGTAGCCGCGATGCTCCGACGGAATATCGTCGATGCCGAACTTGATCCAGTTCTCGATGCTGTTATGCACCGCAGATCCTTTGATGGCGGCGTTCTCAAGCGTTCTCTTGCTGATACCGCCGTAGCACTGGTCTTTCAGCGGCTCCATCAGCTTCGACACGCTCGGGATGATGTCGCCGTTCAGCCGGTAGATGTGGCTGGCCTCGTCGAACGTCAGCTCTGGCAGTTCAGGAACCTCAACCGTCATATCCATCTGGAATGTCCTCCTCGCTCGCGGTTCTCCATTCTCCTCCCAGCTTCGGTATCAGGACGCAGAGCGGCAGGTCTTCCAAGCAGTCCTCGCACCACGCCTCACCGTCGATGATGCCGTACTCGTCGCCGGGAATAATCGGCTCTCCGCAGGAGCAGCAGTGCGTCACCGGCGTCGGGTCTGGCGCGTTTGGGCAGCCGCTCAGGCAAGGGCTGTGCATACAGATGTCGCACATAAGTTTCTCCTCCCAATCGCATTGATTCTTTCGCGCATCACATAATCTTCCAGCTCGTTTCTGAACAGGATCGGCACATACGCCTCGTCCTTGCCGTTCAGGTCTGCCTTGCGGACGGTGTGCTGCATGATGGCGACCATGTCATCCACATCGAACCAGAAGCCGGTCTCGTTCTGGACGTCCACGATGATGTTTCCCAGTTCCTCGGTGTTCAGCTTCGCCGTGTCGATCATGCCAGCACCTCCGCCCATGCGTCCGCGTATTCCATCACCGTGCGGCTGTATGACGTGGTCGTGTAGCCTTTGCTGAAGACGTGCTCCCGAGCTCCGCCCTCGCCGTAGTTGTAACAAATCAAGGCTTTGTGCCAGTCCCCGTACTTCCCATACAGGTCGCTCAAGATGAACACACCAGAGCGGATATTCTGGTACGGGTCGGTCAGATCCGTGACCCCGATTTTCTCAGACAGCCATTCGGAATTGATGCTGTTGATCTGCATATAGCCGTAGCAGCTTCCGTTCGAGGCCGTGGCCGTGAACGAGCTTTCGGCCTGAATGACGCCCAGAGCCACGCTCTGAGGGACGCCGTACTCTTCGCAGACCGTAATCAGGTGGCACTGCAGGTCAAAGTCCAGAGGGATCTCCTCATGCAGATAGCCTTGCTCCAGCAGAGCGGCCTCGATTTTCTCGTTCTCGTCCTCTTCCTCTACGGGTTCCGGTTCCTGAGCGGGCTCGGCCGTCATCTGGACGGGCTGGTATGTACTGTCGTGCTGCAGTCAGTAGAACCGGCTCAGCCTGCAACGCGGGCGGCTGCGGTGTTTGTTCGGGCGCCGTTTCGGCTGCCCCCCCTGTCAGGGCTACGATGCTGGCCGTGGTCAGTGCCAGCACGGCCGCTGTGGTCGCCAGCTTGATTCGCAAGATGCGGCGGCGTCTTCTTCGCCGTTCCATTCGGGTCATGATACTTTGTCCTCCTTCGTTTTCTCAGGTGTCGCGCAGAACGGGGCCAGATCCAACGGTTTCATCCGCCGAATGGCCTCCGCAAGCTCCCGTGGGCTTTTGATGCCATACTCTTCCGCGAGTATAGCCATCAGACTACTTTGATCCATGGGCATCACCATCTTCGTTCAGAGCCATCTCTCCGATGGTCTTCAGCTCGCTCACGGTCTTTGCCAGATCGTCGAGGTAGGCCAAAACCTCTTGAAGCGCCGGTTTCTCGTCTTCGGTGATTTTCCCGTCAGCCGCGATGTCAAGGAGCGTGTCCTTGACATCTCCGAGCTTTTCGGTCTTCAGGCTCTTCAGCAGCTTGACCGTCACGCGGTCAATGCCCACCACTTCATCGGAGAGCGAATGCCTGCATCCAATCGGGCACTCGTTCAAGCAGTAGTGGTTCAGCAGCCACGGGGCGTTGTACCTATCAGCCATGAGCACCGCCTTATCGACCGGCATGAACTTTGTGTTCCCCAGCTCTGCATCTGCCAGCGAAGATACCGACATTCCGAGTTGCTCAGCCGCGCTCTCACGGCTACATAGCCTGTCATCATATTCAGCAGCCTTTTTTCTGGCTTGATACCACGGATTTCCCGCCGCTTTCGTAGCGTCACGTCCCATTTTCTCTGAGCCTCCAATCGCCTATAATTACCGTAGTGGCAAGATAAATTATCCAAGCGGCTAATCATCGGGCAAAAAAATATACACCGACGCCGATGATGGCCTCGATTAACCAGTTGGCAACTTGCCGTCGAAGAAAAAGTCGTTCACCTGCGCATTGTTCAGCGTGAGCAGGCTGGCGACCTCCGGGACTTCATCCAAGGTAAACTCTACTTCGCCTCTCTCTTTTCTCCCATAGGAGACTTCCGTGAGGCCGAGCTTCTCTGCCATGTACTTCTGCGTAAATCCAAGCCTTGCGCGGGCTCCCTTGATTTCGAGTGGTTTCATAATGTTCACCCCTTTCTGCCTATCTTTTTTTGAAGATAATTGACCTATGTGATTATTATAATTATCCACGTGGCTAATGTCAATAGTTTTTTGCAGTTATCTCGCAAAAAATGTTTGCGATTTTACCCAAATAGCTTTACAATGGCTAATACAAACAATCACGCTGGCAAAGGAGAAGCACATCATGGAACTCGAACTCGATTTTACCGCCTTCAAGAAGAACCTGCGCGACCTGATTGAAAGCAGGGGCCTCTACGCCAAGGACATCGCCGCAGAGATCAACGTCTCAACGCCTACCCTGTCGAGATACCTTCAGGGCGTCCGTGAACCCGAACTCAAGTACGTCGTTCGGCTCGCCCGCTACTTCGGCGTTTCTGTTGACTGGCTGCTGGGCCTCAGCAACGACCGCTACGAGGCAGTCCCCACAGAAGTCCGCGAGTTTGCCACTCTGTACGCTCTGGCCTCGCCAGATGACCGTACCATCGTCGAAACTGTACTCAAAAAATATCGAGAGGAGAACTAACCATGATCTTCGGCAAAGACCTGGGACGTTCTGCCTTCTTTGCCGAAATCGGCTCGGAGGTTGAACGTCTGGACAGCATCCCCAGCAACTACACGAACCTCGTCTGCGTTGGGCAGGGCATCAGCCTCACCGATACCGTAGGACGTGAGTATCGCATCGACCTGTTCATCTCGCCCACCGGCTGTATCGCCGTTCGGCTTCCTCTTCCCCTTTCCGGTGCGTTGCCGACCGACGCCGATCCCAAGCATCTACGCCGCGTTGCCTCCATTGTGCGGGCGTGGAGCGTGGAGCAGCTCAACGAGGTCTGTGCCGACCATTTCTACCGCGCCGAAGGACAGGCTGCCGACATCATCGACGTCCTCGTTCGCGCCGGTCTTGCGGGTTTCTCCGACAAAGGCAATGTCAGCAAGGCTCTCGCCGCAACGCTGGCTGATGGCGAATTGCTCTTCGAGGTCATCGACTCAGCCTCCGCACACAAGGTCTTTACCAGCCGTGAACTCATTGACCGCTTCTCTGGCGTTGACCCAGACGACGTGACCGAGTTCATCGGTGCCCTCGAAGTCATGGACGGCTTCAGCGCCGTCTCCATCGGCCGCGAGATCATCGTTCAATATGCTCCGCTCGGCGACGGCCGCCCGTACCAGCTCTTCAAGTTCACCGTCGGGCAGCATCGCTCGGACGTGGTGGCCGAGCCCCGCGTCACCCGACACCAGCTCCAGAGCAACGGGCGAGGTCCTGCCGAGGCCGACGGTTTCTTCGAGGCCCTCATTCCCTATGCGGACACGGCCTCAATGCAGCCTGCACCCGACGGCTCCATCAGTGTCTTGCCTCTCAGCATTGACGCCCTGATGGGTGGCACGATGGGGCTTGTGGCAGCGGCCAGAGGCTTCGCAAAAGCAGTCTCGCAATAAAAACACATACGGGGCATCGCAGCAGCGGTGCCCCAAAACTATATCTAACGGTTACGTTACGTTTACGGTATAGGTTACGGTTACGGTATGGTTACGGTTATACACGGAACGTCCGTGGATTTTTGGTCGGACGTTCCTATGGAATATCCCGAAAAAGGAGGACTTCGTATGGCTTCTCGCATCGCCGAGAAACTGGCCGCGAAGAAGGCGGCCATCTATATTCGCGTCTCTACTCATTGGCAGGTGGACAAAGACTCCCTCAAAGTTCAGCGCCGCGAACTTATCGCCTATGTCACGCTGGTGCTGGGCATCACCGACTACGTCGTGTTTGAAGACCCCGGCTACTCGGCCAAGAACACAGACCGCCCCGAATATCAGGCCATGATGGATCGCATCCGCACAGGCGAGTTTACCCACCTTGTCGTCTGGAAGATTGACCGTATCAGCCGCAACCTGATCGACTTCGCCGCCATGCACGACGAGCTGCAGTCCATCGGCGTCACCTTCGTCTCCAAGAACGAGCAGTTCGACACCTCCTCCGCCATCGGTGAGGCCATGATGCGCATTATCCTGATTTTCGCCGAGCTGGGGCGCAAGACCACCGCCGAGCGCGTCACGGCCGTCATGCTCTCCCGTGCCTCAGACGGTCAATGGAATGGTGGCCGTGTCCCCTTCGGCTATTCGTGGTCGAAGGAAACAAAGACATTCTCCATCGTCCCCGAGGAGGCAAAGGCCATCCGCCGCATGGCCGAACTATACGAGCAGTACCAGTCCTTGCTCTATGTCGCCAAGTACCTCAACGACGCCGGTATCGTCACGAAGACGGGCGGCCAATGGACGCCAACCACGGTGCGCACCATCCTGACAAACCCGTGGTACATCGGCCAGTATGTCTATAACGTCCACTCAGACGGCAAGGGCATCGAGAAGCGCGACTCTGACGAATGGATCACCGTCGAGAACCACCACGAACCCATTCTGAACGAAGATGTATTCTGCCGCATGAAGTTCCTGCTGACTCGGAACAAGCGCGGCGGCGTTCCATCTCACAAAACATACGTCAGGAAGAACATCCACGTCTTTGCTGGCCTGCTCCGCTGCGGCCAGTGCGGCTCCAACATGACAGCCAACCTCGACCGGCGGCGAGCGAACGGCTTCCGCCCCTCCCAATACGCCTGTGGCAGCCGACGGCGCAAAGGAACCTCCTGCACCAACAAATACATCTCAGACACCACGCTCGGCCCGTTCGTCCTGAACTACGTTGCCAACATCATCAGGGCCTCCAAGAACTCCTCTGAGGCCACGACGCCCGAGGTTCTGGAGCGTAAGTTGCTCCGCGGCGAAGCGTTCGAGGACGTGGCCTCCGTCAGCACCGACGCTCTGGGCCAGCTCCTCGATGCGTTCCGTTCTGCCGGCGACGCCGTGGAGTACCGCCCGCAAATCGCCTTCTCCGGCGATGACAACTCCATCCGTGAAATTGACACCCTCCGCGCTCGGCGCCGCAAGCTCGACAACGCCCTCGCCAGATTGAACGCCCTGTACCTCTACGACGACGAAGCCATGCCGGAGAAAGACTTCGTCATGCAGCGCGGCCAGATCACCAAACAGCTCAAAGAAGTCAATGCCCGCATTGAGGAACTGCAGAACCAAGAGTCCAGCGAGGAACTGGGTGACGGCTTCATCGGCAAGGCCAGCTACTACATCATGGCGAACAAGCTGATCGAAGACCGCTACATCGACTACGAGAAGTACATCCGAGCCATTGACCCCTCCATCCCGCACAGCTTCCTCCAGCAGATCATAGACCACATCGTCGTGAACGATGGCCGCGTCACCTCCATCACATTCAAGAACGGTGCGACCCACACATTCACCTACAAGACATGAGAAAAGCCCCGGCCTCATATACTGAGGTCGGGGCCATCTTATGCAGTCTATGCAGTATCGCCGCAACATTATGCGTCAAAAAAGTTGTTCAATTTTATAAGCATCCCCTCAAAGCTAACGATGCGTGATGCTTTTCAGTTATCCATGCGGCTTTTTCTGCTTTTTGCGCCGGTTAAGCCGTTTCCCCCGAAAACCCTTATTTTTCGGGCTTTTCGCCGTTTTCGGCCTTGGATGGCATCACGTCTCCAATGAACATCGCATCACCGATGCTCACGCGAAGCGTGATTTTCGGATTTTCTGCATAGTAATTCATCGCATTTCCTCCGTATTTTACAGAAACAAGGCGCAGCAGTCAAGACCGCCGCGCCACATTCTGCAATCTTTCTCGTATTTTCAGACGGTTGGTGTCTGGGGCTGCTTCCCTATTTCGGAGCAGAACGCCAGATAGTCGTCCACTGCCTTATGAAACTCTTCCTCCAAGCCCTCTGCATTTGCGGACTCGAAGTTCACTAAGTCGTTGATGCCGAGGAGCCTTCCGAAGAAGACTCCATCCTCGGCGGAGTATTCGGCCCTTGCCGAATACCCCTTGTACGTCATCGCCGCCTGCTCCATAGTTCAGAACAGGTCGCTGTGGGTTCCAGTTCTGGACAGCAGCAGCAAAAGCTCCTGCTCCCTGTACTGGTACACCAGCAACCAATCGGGCGTGATATGGCACTCACGGAAACCGCCGTAATCGCCGGTCAGTAGGTGGTCTTTGTACTTCTCGTCGAGCTTCATGCCGTTGGCAAGCAGTTCGATCACCTCGAAAATAAGCCTCTGGTCGTACCCACGTTTCTGCACCAGCTTCATATCCTTCTTGAAGCGGGTGGACATTCTCACATCGTACTTCATGCCTCCAAAGCCCTCTTCAGGTCTTCCATGCTGTGGAAGGTCTCATACTGCTCAGGGTGGTTTACCATGTCATCAGCCTCCCGCATAGCGGCGATGGTGTCCGCATTGGGAACCTCGCGCTGAATGGCAAACGGGATGCAATTCTCGCGGATCGACTGCCGCAGGAAGATGTTGATTGCGGTGGACAGGTCAAGGCCGAAGTCTGCGAACAGAGCTTGAGCCTGTGCTTTCACATCGGCGTCAATGGAAATGCTGGTTGATACTTTCGCCATCTGAAATCACTCCTTTAATTTCTTTGAGTATATTATATCACATTATACCTCAAAGTCAATATGTTATACATATTTTGTGGCAAGAACGGCAAAGAGGCCGGGAAATCCCCGGCCTCTCTCCTGTTCAGTCTTCGGTTTTCAAGGTGCCAACGCGCCGCCGAACATCGTTGACGGCGTGGATGGCATCCACCACTCGGCAATCTCCAGCCAGACGGTCGAGGTCATCCGACACCTTCCTGATGGCGTCCCAAATGGCATAGAAGGCATCCGTCGCCATGTCGGCTCGCGCTCTGTCAGCCGGCGCCACATCCAGCTCCAGATAGGTATTCTCGAAAGCAAACATGATGGCCTCCACCTTTGCGATGTCGAAAATTGCCTCGTTCAGATTTCTGTTCATTTTCTTTACTCCTTCGTGATGTATTGGCACTCGTACACCGGGGTAAAGACTTCATTCATAGCGGCACTGTCGGCTGCTCTCATGGGTGGGGAGTTGTTACGGGCCCTGTGCGAGCGTCGAGAGCAACGTCCGTGCCTCTTTTTGCTTTCCGCTTCTGTATTTACTTTGCAGCGTGAGCCGTCACGAATCGGCCCAGCATTTCTCTCGCGTCCTCCACCCTGCCGGCGGCGCAGACGTCGAAGATGTACGCGCAGTCCTTGGCCGACATGATATGCTCTGGCAGCGTGTCGTCGCGGATCGTGTCGAGGAACAGCTCCTCGCGCTCATGGAGCGTAAGGCCCGTCTCCCAGACTACGCGGCATATCTGCTTTGCGAGGCGATCCTCAATGACCGGCTCAGCGTACACGCCGCTCGTGGCGAAGTAGAACGTCAGCATTCCCAGCTTCAGGGCATCGGTGTATCGCTTCTCGCTCTCAAGTATCTCAGCCATCTCCATCAGCCATTCGACAGCCTGTGCGATCTGGCCGGCGCGGATGCAGTCGTTGTACTGTCGTGCGGCGGCCTCGTAGCCACCGTGCTCGCCTGTTGTCATAGTCATTCCCTCCGTTATCAAAGAGGCCGAAAGCGTTCGCAAAGCCTCTGTATTTGTGATTATACCACCAGAAAATGTGATTGTGAAGTCAGGACACCGTCAGAAATCTCCAGAAACCGTCTGTAACGTGTCCGTTTCGCTTCCGTGGGTGTGTGGGTGGGTATCTGCAAAATCGTCGTACGCGGCCTCTACGCCGTTTTTACGCAGGCCGTCTATGATGGCCTCTTCCGACGGAAAGAAACGGAGAGCTGCCGACTCGTTTCCGTTGATACGCACCGACAGCTCTCCAGTATCAGGCCACGAAAACCGTAGCTCACTTTTCATCGGGGTCGTCCATCACGCACTGCTCCCCGTTGGGAAACTTCTGATTTCCGATGCGATTGTACTCCTCGAAAATCTTGTCGAACGCCTCCTGCCATACCTCGTCGTGGTCGTGCTCAATGCCGACCGCCACATGGGCGAGTTCATGTGCGAGGACTTCGACTGCATCCGCAACCTCAAGGCTCGGCTTGACGAAGACGGCAACAGAACCATCATCAGCAAAGTCGGTCAGGCCATACACGGGCTTGCCGTCCTCTTCGTCGCGGATCTGCGGCTCCCAGTAGATCTCGCACTCCTTGTCGGGGTACAGCTTCTTGAACGCTCCCCAGACCATAGCGAACATATCGTTCTGGAACGGCGCGATCAGCCGGTCTTTCAGATCCATCGGAGAGAGCCGCGTCTCCTCATACATCCGCAGGCGCTCTCTGGTCTCTGCGAAGGCCCACGCCATCGTGTAGAGCAGGGCAACCACGCCCTCAATCGTATCAATGCCGTCGAACAGCCACTCAGAGGTCGCGCACGAAAGCTCCAAATCGTCTTTGAGGCGTACGTTCTCCAAGGTTTCGGGGCTGTACTTCTGCAGAATATCCCGCGTCACGTTGCTCAGGGTCGCGTCTGAGAAGTCAGGCGCCGGCCCATAGCCGCGGACGTAAACCTCTTCGTCCTTGATGAACACCAAGTTCAGCGCCGCCTCCACATTGTCCTGCGGGTCGTCGGTCACAATGGGCACATACTTTTTCATTTCGCTTCCTCCTTCTCCTGCTCCCAGCGCAGGAACTCAACGCTTCCGATGACCCACTTCAGGGTCTTCCCGCCGTACATTTTCTGCAACTGCTCAAGCACGTTTTCGGGGACGCTGAAGCTGTCGCAGACGCAGACCGCCGGCACCTCGCCTCGGCTGTTGCGTACCAGCACCAGATCATCCTTCTTCAAGTCTCTCTCCTCGGGTACTCCGAAAAGGTAGTGCTGCGCATCGTTCAGGTGATGCACGATGACGATTTTCATTTGAAATCACCTCCTTCGTCGCGGATCAAGCCCTGCATACGGGCCGCAGACAGCAGTTCTCCGAGCACCGCCTGCATCTTCCGAGGCCGATCCTCTTCGCTTGCACGGTTTGCCTCCGCAGCCCGCCACGCCAGTTGGCTGAGCACCCCTCTCAGATGGATCATCCGGTCGTGGTCTTCCTTGGCAGAGGCAGCCATTCGCAACGCCTCCGCCATATCCTCGTTGTTCCGTCTGGCCGTGTCGTAACGGGTAATGCCAGTCTCCTGATAGTTCTGGAACGCCGTGTCAGCCTTGCACTGATACCGCTCTGCCAGCTCCATCAATTTCTTTTTGTCCATGTCTCGCTCCTTTCTACACCGCCACCATGTCCAACAGGGCGGCCATTGTCGTGATGGTGTCGCCCACTTTGGCGACGTATTCGGGGAAGTTGGCCCTTGCAACAGCCGTA
>ERZ780148.1629-NODE-1629-length-14743-cov-3.443287_pt1 | contig 14743 bp, 18 predicted proteins | sample MGYA00510984_ERZ780148 | MGnify/ENA primary metagenome ERZ780148 (study PRJEB29588, sample SAMEA2160902) | human gut metagenome | biome: human gut; feature: human-associated habitat; material: faeces | place: Denmark | collected 2008/2010 ...
CCTTTATATTATATTTGTATTTTACCACATTTTTTGTGCGACAGATAGATTAAAATTGTCAAAATACAAATATTCTAACTATAATATTTTGGAAATACACATTATGACTAAATGTAATAGGAAAAATACACAAAAATAACAATAAAAATTTGTTGAAAACAACTAAAATATGTAAAAATACAAAATAAATGTTGCAAGTTGCCACAAATGGTAGTAATATAAAGGCATCAAAGGAACAGAACAAAAACTTAAAGCAAATTTAGGAGGAAGTAACATGAAATTACAGTTAGCATTAGACGATATCACATTAGATGACGCAGTAGAATTATTAGATAAGGTTCATACTTATGTAGACATCATTGAAGTAGGATCTCCATTTATTATTGAGGAAGGAATGAGACCTGTAAGAATCTTCAAAGAAAAATATCCAGATTGTGAGATCTTAGCAGATACAAAGATCATGGATGCAGGAGAATACGAAGCAGAAGAGACATTTAAAGCAGGAGCAGACTACTGTACTGTACTTGGTGTGACAGACACATTAACAATTGAAGGATGCGTAAAAGCAGCGAAAGAATATGGAAAACAGACAATGGTTGATATGATCTGTGTAGAAGATGTCCCAAAACGTGTCAAAGAAATCGAAGCAGTTGGAGTAGATTTTATAGGAGTTCATGTAGGAGTTGATCAGCAGGCAGTTGGAATCACACCTCTTGAGAAATTAGCAGAAATGAAATCTTGTGTAGAACATTCTATCGTATCAGTAGCAGGAGGAATCAATTTAAAGACGATTGAAGAGTATAAGAAATTAAATCCAGAAGTCATCATTGTAGGTGGTGGAATTAATCACGCAGAAGATCCAGTTGCAGCAGCTAAAGCAATTTATGAAGCAATCAATCAATAAAACAAATTCAAAGAAGAAAGATTTTTGTTAAAATAGATAGAAAGGAAGATAAACTATGGAAGCAAAGACTTTACAGATTATTACAAATGAACTTTATAAATACGGAAAACTTATAAAAGAAGATGAAGTAAAAGAGGTTGTTACTTTATGCACCGATGAGATTGATAAGACAAGCGGAAGCAAGGACGGAAAAGCCATGTTTATCAATGGTGTTGGCAAACATGGGGACGAACTGATATCTTTATTTGAGATCAGTTCGATTGTAGAAGAAAAAGAAAATGCGTAATTCCATAAAGTGAGACCTTTCTTACAAGGTCTCACTGTGTTTATTATGCAGAAACAGATGGAGAAAATAAATGACAAAGTATACGTTGGATGAAGTTAATGATATGTACGTGGACGTGCTCAAGGAGATCGGAAATGTCGGCTCCGGTAACGCAGCGACCGCAATCGCAAATATGGTCGGCACCCGCATTGACATGAAAGTCCCAAATGTAAAATTGATGGACGTAGGAAAATTAGGAAGTGCGATCGGACCGGAAGAAGAGACGGTGATCGGTATTTTTCTTGAGGTATCGCATGATATTGATGGAAGCATGATGTTCCTGCTGGATTTAGAATCCGGACATTATCTTGCGGATAAGCTTTTAATGAAGGAAAATGTGGTTCATGAGCAGATGGAAGTTTTTGATGAAATGGAACTTTCAGCATTGAAAGAGGTGGGGAATATTATTACAGCGTCCTACCTTTCAGCACTGGCTTCCATGACAAATTTAACGATTTTGCCATCTGTTCCGTATATCTGTGTCGATATGGCGGCTGCTATTCTGAGTGTTCCGGCCATTGAGTTTGGTCTGGTTGGTGACCGGGCATTATTGATCGAGACAGAAATCTGTGCAGATGTAGCGATCAGAGGCTATTTTATTCTGATGCCGGAACAGGAATCTTATTACAAAATATTATCAGCACTTGGGTTGTCACTGTAAGGAGTTTGTATGGGGAATATCATTAAGGTTGGAATGGCGGATTTGAATGTATGCAAGGCTCCTGACGGACTCACAACACTTGGACTTGGATCCTGTATTGGCCTGACACTCTATGATCCGGTTACAAAGATTGGCGGCATGGTTCATTATATGCTTCCGGACAGCACAAAAGTGAGCAACAATTCAAATAAGGCAAAATTCGCAGATACAGGAATTGAAGAATTATTAAAAAAAGTCATTGCTGCAGGGGCAAGTAAGACAAGGCTTGTTGCCAAGATTGCTGGCGGTGCGAAGATGTTTGAGGTCAGTGGTTTATCAGATGTCGGAAATATCGGTGCGAGAAATGCAGAAGCAGCAAAGAAGATTTTAAAAGAAAAAGGAATCCGGCTGGTTGCCGAAGACACCGGATTAAACTATGGACGCACGGTCGAGTTACATTGTGACACCGGAGAATTTCTGATAAAATCAGTAGGAAAGCCAATTAAAACTATTTAAAAAATCGTGAAAAACGTTTTTAGTGGAGAGATTATGAAAACAAAAGGCATACCGGCAGTCGTGATGCTGCTTGCAGGGTTTGTCACATGCATCATTGGAATTGTACAGCATATGGAAACGGATGTTTTTATCAAGACATTGCTTGCGGTTTTAATTATTTTTTATTTATTAGGATGCATTGTGAAACTGGTTCTTGATAAAAACTTTAAAGAAATGGATGAACCTGAAGAAAACCAGGAAGAGTCCGGAGAAGAACAGACACAGGAACAGTCAGACTCGGACGGGGAGAAGAAGAGTGAATAACTTGAACCTGGGGGCTTCATATGAAAACGGTAGATAGAGAGAAACTCTGGGAAGAATATCAGAAAAAAAAGACACCGGAGTTGAGAGAAAAACTAATAATAGAATATTCGCCGCTTGTCAAGCTTGTTGCCGGAAGATTGAGCATGTATCTCGGATATAATGTGGAATATGATGATCTTGTAAGTTATGGTATCTTTGGTTTGATCGATGCGATCGATAAATTTGATCTCGGAAAAGAGGTTAAGTTTGAGACATATGCGAGTCTGCGGATCCGTGGAACGATATTAGATCAGATCCGCAAAATGGACTGGATTCCAAGAACCGTCAGACAGAAACAGAAAAAAATCGATGAGGCGATCAAACAGGTTGAAATGCGTACCGGAAAAAATGCTTCTGACGAGGAGATCGCACAGGAATTAGGACTTTCAGAAGACGAACTTACCACATGGCAGTCACAGCTTAAAGTCACGAATATCGTCTCCTTAAACGAGTATCTTGAGCAGGGTGCGGAACCGGTCATGGATGCACGGAGAAATTCCCATTTTATCCAGCCGGAAGATAAGGTTGAGGAAGAAGAACTGAAACAGAAACTGGAAGAATCCCTTGAAGTCCTGACAGAGAAGGAACGTAAGGTAATTCTTTTATATTATTATGAAGATCTGACATTAAAGGAGATCAGCAGCATTCTTGAAGTATCGGAATCGAGAATTTCCCAGCTTCATACGAAGGCTCTTTTGAAAATGCGCAAAAAGCTTGGAAATTATCTTGGAATTCTCATAGACAGAGAGTAGAGGTGATCATTATGTCCATCAGACCAGTTGATTTTAACGGAATGATACAACGCACGCAGGACGTGAGTACTTTAAAACAGAATGAAGACAACAGACCTGTGGTGGAACAGCAGACGATTTTTTCACAGGAAATGAAAAAAGTGGAGCAGAATCTCCATCAGGTGGTTCATGCCCGGGAAAAAGAGAATGCCGGTTATCGTTATGATGCCAAAGAAAAGGGAAATGGGCGTTATGAAAAGGAAGAACGGAAGAAAAAAGACAAGAAGCAGCAAAAGGCTGACAATGTTTATTTGAAGGGACAGACTTCCGGATTTGATATCAAGGTATAAGGAGCAGAAACATGACGATGATTGAAATTATCTTACTTCTGGTTGGATGTGTTTTTATGATTGGAAGTTTTTTCATCAGCGAAAAATTATCTTCTTCAGAGTTGAATAAGATCGCAGAATTAAGTGAAGATGAATTAAAAAAGATTATTGAACGTGAAGTGAATAATGCCGGTACACAGATGGATGAAGTGATCGAACAGAAAATCGAAGAAGCGGGTGAACAGGCAGAGCGTGCCATGGAGAAAGAGTCTAATGAACAGATCATGCAGATTCATGAGTACTCTGAAACGGTTATGGAATCCATGAAGAAAACACATGATGAGATCATGTTTCTTTACAGTATGTTAAATGACAAACATACCGAGATGACATCTATGACAGGAGATTTACAGCGTCTGGCTGCAGATATCCGAAATTTACAGGAAAATCTGTCCGCGAAAGCAGGCACTTCAATCAGGAAACCAGTTGCAGAATCCCATGTTGTGCAACAACCTGTAATGAAGCAGAATGCAGTTGTACAACCGATGACAGAGACGATAGATGTGCAGCCGGAACCTGAAGTTCAGGTGAATCGTTTCCAAGAAATTCAGGAACCTGAACAGAAAACGGAAAAACCGGAAACAGCGGATGCACAGGGCATGTCAAATGATATGATTTTAAAACTTTATGAACAGGGACTGAGCAAAGTCGAGATTGCAAAACAATTGGGACGTGGCCTTGGCGAAGTGAATTTAGTGATCGAATTGTATAAAGGGGACGAAAATCTGTGAAATTAAAATATTATTTAAGAGGTCTTGGCATTGGAATTATTGTCACAACGATTCTTCTGATGATTGCATTTGCACTGCATAAACCTACAATGTCAGATGCGGATATCATTGCAAGAGCAAAACAGCTTGGAATGGTTATGCCGGAGGATGAAGAACCGTTGCAGGACACTGAGACAACAGAGAGCACGGAAGTGACAGCAGTTCCTGAAACGGAAGCTGCACAAATTGAGGAACAGACGACAGAGGCTGCTGCAAATACAGAAGAACCGGTGACTGCAGATGAAACAGAGAATCCGGAATCAGAGATGACAGATACAGAAGTGGCAACAGAAGTATCATCAGAGGCAAATGAGGAAAACAACACAGCCGTGAATGCAGCGCCGTATACATTGGTTGTAAACAGAGGAGATGTGTGCAGAATTGTCTGTGAAAATCTTCAGGCAAACGGAGTTGTGGACGATGCGGAGGCATTCCGCAAGTTCCTTGGACAGAAGGGCTTTGCATCTTCCATCAGTGTGGGAAGTTACTCCATTCCTTATGGATTAGATTATGAGGAAATCTATCAGATTTTAAAACTTGGTCCTCAATAGAAAAAAATGCTTGCATACAGGAAAAGCCTGTGCTATAATCTACAAGGCTCAACTTGGAAGAAAAGAATCTTCCGGGAAAAATCACATGTGCTGACTTACAGACCGGTGCCAGATTTGGTTGTCTGCAAGAATGATACACATGGAAGAAAACAAAACCATGGAGGTAAAAAAATGAGTGTTATTTCAATGAAACAGTTATTAGAAGCAGGTGTTCATTTCGGACATCAGACAAGAAGATGGAATCCTAAAATGGCTCCATACATCTACACAGAGAGAAATGGTATCTATATCATCGACTTACAGAAATCTGTAGGTAAAGTAGATGAAGCTTACAAAGCTATGTCTGATATCGCTGCTGAAGGTGGTACAATCCTTTTCGTAGGAACAAAGAAACAGGCTCAGGATGCTATCAAATCTGAAGCAGAGCGTTGTGGAATGTTCTATGTAAACGAGAGATGGTTAGGTGGTATGTTAACAAACTTCAAGACTATCCAGAGCCGTATCGCAAGATTAAAAGAGATTGAGACAATGGCAGCTGATGGTACTTTCGAAGTATTACCTAAGAAAGAAGTTATCGCTCTTAAGAAAGAATGGGAGAAATTAGAGAAAAACCTTGGTGGTATCAAGGAAATGAAGAAAATCCCAGATGCTATCTTTATCGTAGATCCTAAGAAAGAGAGAATCTGTGTTCAGGAAGCTCATACATTAGGAATTACACTGATCGGTATTGCTGATACAAACTGCGATCCAGAAGAATTAGATTATGTAATTCCTGGTAACGATGATGCTATCAGAGCCGTAAAATTAATCGTTTCTAAAATGGCAGACGCTGTTATTGAAGCAAATCAGGGTGCAGAAGCTTTAGAAGAAGTAGCTGAAGAAGCTGCTGTTGCAGAAGAAGCAGAAGCATAAGACGGACCTACAATATGCTGTCTGGTTAACCAGACAGCATATTTTTTAAAAACATTTATTCATATTGGAGGATACGAAAATGGCTATTACAGCAGCTATGGTAAAAGAACTGCGTGAATTAACAGGCGCAGGAATGATGGATTGTAAAAAAGCTTTAGGCGAGACAGACGGAAATATGGACGAGGCTGTTGAGTACTTAAGAAAAAATGGACAGGCAAAAGCTGAGAAGAAAGCAAGCAGAATTGCTGCAGAAGGTCTTTGTACAGTAGTTGTAAAAGATGACAAGACAGCAGCTGTTGTCGAAGTTAACTCTGAGACAGACTTTGTTGCTAAAAACGAGACATTCCAGCAGTTCGTAAAAGCTGTTGCAGAGCAGGCTGTTGAGTCTGATGCAGCTGATATGGATGCATTCATGGAAGAAAAATGGAATGAGGATCCATCTAAGACTGTAAAAGATGCTTTAGTAGAGAAAGTTGCAGTGATCGGTGAGAACCTTAAAATCCGTAGATTTGAGAAAGTTGTTGCTACAAACGGATGTGTTGTATCTTACGTACACGGTGGCGGTAGAATCGGTGTTATCGTTGAGGCTGAAACAGCAGTTGTAAACGATGCTGTAAAAGAAGCTTTAACAAACCTTGCAATGCAGATTGCAGCTTTAAATCCAAAATATGTTTCCAGAGATGAGATCAGCGAAGAATATATCGCACATGAGAAAGAGATTCTCTTAGCTCAGATCATGAACGATCCAAAAGAGTCCCAGAAACCGGAGAAAGTGATCAATGGTATGATCGAAGGACGTGTAAGCAAAGAATTAAAAGAAATCTGCTTAGTAGATCAGGTTTATGTAAAAGCTGAAGATGGAAAACAGACTGTTGCTAAATATTTAGACGAAGTTTCCAAAGCAGTTGGTACACCTGTAAGCGTTAAGAGATTTGTTCGTTTCGAGACTGGTGAAGGTATCGAAAAGAAACAGGAAGACTTTGCAGCTGAAGTTGCAGCTCAGATGAACGCATAATAAAATCTGATTTTGAAATGCCCTGAGGACGATTATGTTTTCAGGGCATTTTTTGTCGGTAATTTATAAAAATGGCTGTAAAATATTGTTGAAAAAACCTTGCTAAATATTGGAAAGTATCTTATCATGGTATTAATAGAAAAGTTAACATAAGTATTACAAACGTAGGACTGTTGTTACACAGACCAGAAAATAAGAAGGAGTGTTATAGTCATGGAAGCAAAAGAAAAAGTATCATTTATCCACTCCATCACAGCAAAGATCATGTTAATGGTGGTTGTGATGGTGGCTTTATCGCTTATGGCGTGTATTTCTATCGCAAATGTAAGGGCTTCGGCGACAGTCAACAATGTCAACGAGAATTTTATTTTGAGCCTTACGGAATCAGCGGCAAAAACATTGGACAAGATTCCGGCAGAGGTAGATTTTTCCACCCAGTGTGCAGCTGTCATGCAGGATATGCGCATGGAGGGTGTGTCGTCTGCCTATGGATATCTTGTAGATTCTGACGGCACGATGCTTTATCATCCGACTGCAGATAAAATTGGAAAATCTGTGGAAAATGAGGTTGTAAAGGGCGTTGTGAGCCAGCTTCAATCAGGCAATATCCCACAGGATGCGGTTGTAACCTATAATTTTAACGGAACAGTCAAATATGCTGCATATGCACTGACATCTGACCACAAGATTGTTGTGATGTCTGCAGATAAAGGTGAGATCATGGAACCAATCACCAATATGGTAAGGTTAATGCAGATTACTATGGGTGTCTGTCTGATCATCTGCTGTCTGGCTGCATTGGTTTTGACAAACATGATCACAAAACCAATTCACCAGCTGACTTATATTATTACGAGAACAGCTAATTTTGACTTTACCCATAACGCTAATAGCAGAAAATTATACAGCAGAAAAGATGAGATCGGGATTATGGCAGCTGAAATGCATATTATGCGCAAAAATCTGCGGGAGATGGTTGCAAGTATCCAGGATGCAGGACAGAAGATCAATGAGAATGTGTCTGAGTTAAACGAGGTTACGGATACAGTAAACCAGATGTGTTCCGACAACTCGGCAACCAGCCAGCAGCTTGCTGCCGGTATGCAGGAGACAGCAGCGACAACTGTCACGATCAATGAGAATGTGTCCCAGATCAAGGGAGAAGCTGAAACTATCAATACCATGGCAGAGGAAGGTGCAAAGAATTCAGAAACTGTTATGGATCGTGCTTTACAGCTTCGTACCAAGACTGTCACCGCAAGCAATAAGACAATGGAGATTTATAATTCTGTCAAGGAGAAAGCTGAAAAAGCAATTGAAGGCTCCAAAGCAGTTGAGAAGATCAATGAACTGACAGGAACTATCATGGAGATTTCTTCACAGACAGGTCTTCTGGCTTTGAACGCATCAATCGAGGCAGCAAGAGCAGGAGAAGCAGGAAAAGGCTTTGCTGTAGTTGCAACTGAAATTGGAAGCCTTGCAGACCAGACTTCCCAGGCAATTGCCAATATCAGTGCGATTGTAAAAGAAGTAAACGAGGCAGTCGGCAATATGTCGGAATGTCTGGAAGAGACAACAGAGTTCCTTGAGAAGAGCGTATCTGCTGATTACAAAGAATTTGAACAGGTAAGTGAACAATATAAGGATGATGCGAATGTATTTAAGAACAGCATGGAGGGAATCAAGACATCCATGGCGCAGCTTGCAGGTGCGATCGAGCAGATCGCAAGTGCTTTGAGCGGCATCAACGATACGGTGGGTGAATCCTCTGTGGGCGTTACGGATATTGCAGAAAAAACTTCCGGCATGGTAGAGAAGACATCATCCGCAACAGATAAAGTAAAAGAATGTTATCAGTGTGTAGATGAACTGAGAGATATTGTTACTAAATTTACATTAGAGTAACAGATTTGTAATTGGATGCGGAGGGGCAGAGCTGTTTTGACGGCTTGCCCCTTTTAAAATAGGAAAATTCTGACAATAATTGCAATAATTTGAAAAAATCATACGATTATATGCTGTTTTCTGCTTTGAAAAATCAAAAAATGTGTTACAATAGATAGGAGACAAATGATAAGCTTGGGGGTTATTCCATGCAGGATAAAGATACAGAGGCAATAAATAATCAAAGAAAACGAAGAAAAAGAATCGGACGGATTCGGAATGGTATTATAATGACGATTGCCGGATGGATCATCCTGTCGATGATACTGATCATTGTTTTATTTGTGCAGGTAATAAAGATTCAGCATAAACTGGATAATATTGTGACAGTCAGTTCGAAGGAACAGGTTCAGCAGGAAAATGCGCAGAAACCGGAAAGTGCCGGGGAGTCTGTTTATACCGATGTCACTGAAGCAACAGAGACACCAAAAACCTATGAGCCTGCGACACCGCCGGCTACCGGTATTTCAGAAGAAGAGAATCTAGCCAGTGATGGGGATATACATAAGGTTTATCTGACCTTTGAAGACGGACCTTCCGATAATACGGGAGAAATTTTGGATATATTGGCTCAATATGATGTGAAAGCAACTTTTTTTGTGGTCGGCAAAGAGGATGAAGAATCCAAGGCATTGTATCAGAGAATAGTGGATGAGGGACATACACTTGGAATGCATTCTTATTCCAACAAATACAGCCAGATCTATCAGTCGGATGAGGCATTTGAAGAAGATTTTGAACGCTTACGTGATGAATTGCATCAGGTCACAGGAGTGAACAGTATTTACTATCGTTTCCCGGGTGGAAGCAGTAATCAGATCAGTAACGTACCAATGAGTGATTTTATCCATTACCTGAATGAACAGGGAGTTATTTATTATGACTGGAACGTTTCTGCGGGGGATGCAGCATCGAATGCATATTCATCCGAGGAAATAGTTGCGAATGTGATGGATGATGTAGTAAAATATAAAACGTCAGTTGTTTTGTTACATGACGCATCAGATAAGTCAGCAACGGTAGAGGCTTTAGCACCATTGATCGAGGCATTGAATGAAATGGGCGCTGAGATTCTGCCGATTGATGAAGATACATCAGTTATTCAATATGTGAAGGCAGACAGTATTGACTAACTAAATATAAATGGAGGAAGATTATGGGATTTTTTAAAGATTTTAAAGATGATTTTTCACAGGCAGTGAATGAATTGATGCCGGGTGAGGACAATTTAGAAGATGGCGCAGCAAATGAAGATTTAGTTGTGAACACTTTGGAAAATGAAGTGGATGTTGAATCTGAACTTTCCAAATTAGACGGTCTTTTAGAACAGGTGACTTCACAGACTGCAAAACAGCAGACTTCAGTGCAGAATCAGCCAGTTCCGTCCGCACCGCAGCCACAGCCAGCAGGTGGAATAAAAATCGAACAGCCGGTGATCCCGGAAAATCATGTGAAAAACACTCAGGAGGAAAGAAAAATGGCAGACAATATAACACCAGTTGTCAATGAAACAAAACCAGTATCAGATGAGGTATCTGTAATTACAGAGGGAACGATCATCAAAGGAGATATCGTATCAAACGGATCTTTAGATATCAGAGGAAACGTTCAGGGAGACATTGGATGTAACGGAAAACTTGTTGTAACAGGTACAGTAACAGGTAACAGCAATTCTTCTGAATTTTTTGCTGATGCAGCTAAGATTGAGGGAGAAGTCGTAAGCACAGGTACTGTTAAGATCGGACTTGGCTCTGTGATCATTGGTAATGTAACATCTTCATCTGCAGTTATTGCAGGAGCAATCAAAGGAGATATTGATGTTCAGGGACCTGTTGTTGTCGATACATCCGCTGTTGTTATGGGTAACATCAAATCCCGTTCCGTACAGATCAACAATGGTGCAGTCATCGAAGGTTTCTGCTCCCAGTGCTACTCAGATGTTGATGTTGAGAGCCTTTTTGCTTCCAAGAATAATGAATAATCCAGAAAGGAAATGGATGCATAAATGAAACGAGTTTTTTTGAAATTAAGTGGAGAAGCATTAGCCGGTGAAAAACACACTGGTTTTGATGAACCAACCGTTACAGAAGTTGCAAAACAGGTAAAGCAGATTGCAGATAAAGGAATCCAGATTGGTATTGTGATCGGTGGTGGTAATTTCTGGAGAGGAAGAACTTCCGAGACGATCGACAGACCTAAGGCGGATCAGATCGGTATGTTAGCAACCATTATGAACTGTATCTATGTATCTGAGATTTTCCGTTCTGTTGGAATGGATACAGAGATTTTTACACCATTTTTATGTGGAAGTATGACAAAGCTTTTCTCTAAAGATGAGGCAGATAAATGTTTCAATGAGGGAAAGATTGTTTTCTTTGCAGGTGGAACAGGTCATCCTTATTTTTCTACCGATACGGGAATCGTATTACGCGCAATTGAGATGGAAGCAGAAGGTATTTATCTTGCAAAGGCAATTGATGGTGTCTATGACAGTGATCCGAAGCTGAATCCGGCTGCTAAGAAGTATGATGAGGTATCTATTCAGGAGGTAATTGACCAGAAGCTCGCTGTAGTAGATCTTACAGCATCCATTATGTGCATGGAAAACAAGATGCCGATGTATGTGTTCGGATTAAATGAAGAAAATAGTATTGTAAAGGCCATGAGTGGAGAATTTAATGGCACAAAGGTAACAGTTTAGGAGGCTAAATCCTCTCCTCACTCGGAGTTCGGATTTTTGCTTCGCAAAAACAAGGAGGCTAAATCCTCTGCTCCTGCATGGGCAGTCGCATTTTGCTTCGCAAAACAAGGAGGATTAATATGGACGAGAGATTAGTTCAGTTCGATGAGAAAATGCAGAAAACAATGAACAATTTATCAGAGGAATTTGGAAGTATCCGTGCCGGACGTGCCAATCCACATGTTCTTGATAAATTGAGAGTTGATTATTACGGAACACCAACACCTATCCAGCAGGTGGCAAACGTAAATGTTCCGGAACCTAGAATGATTCAGATTCAGCCATGGGAAGCTTCTATGGTAAAAGAGATTGAGAAAGTGATCATGACATCTGATCTTGGAATCAATCCTACCAATGATGGAAAGACAATCCGTCTTTTATTCCCGGAACTGACAGAGGAAAGACGTAAAGATCTTGCAAAAGACGTAAAGAAGAAAGGTGAGAGTGCAAAAGTAGCCATTCGTAATATTCGTCGTGATGCAAATGATTCCTTCAAGAAACTTGCAAAAGAGGATGTTTCAGAAGATGAAATCAAAGCATTGGAAGAAAATGCTCAGAAGATGACAGATAAATATATTGCAGCTGTCGATGAAGCAGTAGAAGTTAAAACAAAAGAAATTTTAACTGTATAAATAAATTGACAGAATAAAAGAAAGAGTGGGGGCATGAGAAAATCGTGTCCTCATTTTCGTAACTTATAAAAGAACAATATTTTGCAATGACAGCGGAACAAAAAAATTACAAAGTTTTGTGCCGTTTGACTGGAACAGAAAGGATAAACAGAGAGCATGAAGATCCCACAACATGTAGCAATTATATTAGATGGAAATGGAAGATGGGCAAAAAGCAAAGGAATGCCAAGAAATTACGGACATACGGTCGGGGCTAAGAATGTGGAGACAGTCTGTCAGGCAGCCCATGATATGGGAATAAAATACCTTACCTTATATGCTTTTTCTACCGAGAACTGGAACCGGCCGGATAACGAAGTAAATGCATTGATGAAATTACTGGAATATTCATTTTTTTACACTGTTCTATAATTTCAATTTTTGCTGTAACTGTATCTACACAATCAACTACATACGATAAGTTTTCGTTTATAATTTTTGTTTCTGAATCTGGCATAAAAAATTCTTGATATACTTCTACTTTTGCATTTGGGTTTATTTCTAAAATTCTTTCCTTTGCAACCTCTACTTTTGGCTTTCCAATTGTTTTTCTAGTTGCAATTATTTGTCTATTCAAATTTGTTAAGCAAATCTTATCATCATCTACTAATATAAAATTGCTAACTCCTGCTCTTACAAGTCCTTCTACTACAAATGAGCCAACTCCACCAATTCCAAATACTGCAACTTTTGCATTTTGTAATTTTTCTATTCCTTCTTTTCCTATCAATAATTCTGTTCTTGAAAATTGATTTAACATTTTATTTTTCCTCCTCCAAGAACTATGTCTCCAACATAAAATACAGCAGATTGACCTGGTGTTATTGCTCTTTGTGGCTCATCAAATGTCACTTTGATATTTTCTCCATCTTGCTCAATTTTTGCCTTTGCAACTTTTGATGAATATCTAGTTTTCACATCAACTTCCATTGTTTCTTCTATTTTATCAAATAATAATAAGTTGATATCTGAAACTGTAATCTCTTTTTTGTATAGTTCTTTTTCTTCTCCTACTATTACTTCATTTTTTGCTTTGTTAAATCCTAAAACAAATAATGGTACTTTATATGATATTCCAAGTCCTTTTCTTTGACCTATTGTATAATTATATAGACCTGTATGTTTTCCTAATATTTCACCTTTTGAATTTACAATGTTTCCTTTTTTAGGTTTTATACCTGAATTAGTTTCAAGGAATTTTTTGTAATTTCCATCTGGCACAAAACAGATGTCTTCACTATCTGGTTTATTTGCAACTTTTAAGTCGTTTTCTCTTGCTATTTCACGTATTTGTTCTTTGTCTGTAAAATCTGCTAATGGGAATACTACATGTTCTATTAATTCTTTTGGAATATTCCATAATACATAACTTTGGTCTTTTTTACCTGCTTGTGATTTTTTTAGTACCCATCTTCCATATTTTTCACTATATTCTGTTTTGGCATAATGTCCTGTCGCAATATAATCACATCCAAGTTCTTTAGCTTTTTCCCACATATATCCAAATTTCATATATTTATTACATTCTATACATGGATTTGGTGTCTTACAATTTGAATAACAATCTATAAAGTCTTGTATAACATGCTTTTTAAATAATGCTTTGCAATTATCCGTAAAGTGTGGTATTCCTATTGAATTACATACATTTTTGGCATCTATATATGTGTTTATATTACAACAACTACTTCCTGTAAATAATTCTAATGTTATTCCAATTGGTTCATATCCATTTTGTTTTAATAGTAAGGCAGATACACTACTGTCTACGCCTCCACTCATTCCTAATAATACTTTTTTATTTTCCATTTCATTTTCCTTTTTAATAATTAATGACAACAATTTATTGTTCCTTTTCCATTTTCATCATTTTTATTTAACATATCCTCTGTTGTATGCCATGCTAAAAGTGCACATTTTACTCTTGCTGGCATATTTGATACATTTTTAAATGCTATAGCATCTTCTAATTTCTTTAATTGTTCTTCATCAGTTGTTTCTCTTTTTATCATTTCTATAAATGTTTTTATGATTTCTTTTGCTTCTTCTATTGTTTTGCCTCTTAATGTGTCTATCATTATTGATGTTGAAGCTTGTGATATTGCACACCCATGCCCTGTAAATGCCATATCTTCTATTTTGTTTCCATCTAATTTTAATTCTAGTGTTATTTCATCTCCACAATTTGGATTATGACCAACCTCACAATAGTCTGCATCTTTAAGTTCTTTTTTGTTATATGAGTTCATGCTATGTTCCATTATTAGCTCGTTATAAACATCTGTTAAGTCTT
>ERZ780148.1639-NODE-1639-length-14681-cov-2.251402_pt1 | contig 14681 bp, 10 predicted proteins | sample MGYA00510984_ERZ780148 | MGnify/ENA primary metagenome ERZ780148 (study PRJEB29588, sample SAMEA2160902) | human gut metagenome | biome: human gut; feature: human-associated habitat; material: faeces | place: Denmark | collected 2008/2010 ...
AAAGCAAACCGTAACCGTCGATAATCAAGCAATCGGCACGGGCGGCACTTTCTTCCGTGACACGGGAATAACGCACAAACGGACGGCGCAACTTTCCCTCTATCTCCTTCAAATGGTCTTCACTGACCACATGGGGCGCCAACACCAGCTTCATTTCCGGATGAGCGTTGAAGTAAGGAATAATCAAATCCTCATCCGGTGCCCATGAGCTTCCGGCCACCAACACCTTGGCATCTTGCTTGAAAGCTTTCACCAACGGCAAATCCTTGGCCTGCCAGCAAATGTCCAGCACACGGTCGAAACGCGTGTCTCCGGCCACGGTGACGTTCGTGATGCCCTTGCGTGCCAACAATTCGCGCGAAGCTTCGTTTTGCACGAAGAAATGGGTCACACAACGCAACACATCGCTGTAACTGCGCCCATACCAACGGAAAAACACTTGGTTCTCACGGAAAATACTGCTCACGCTGTACACCGGAATCTGACGACGGCGGCAAGCATGCAGGTAATTATTCCAAAACTCATATTTGATGAAGAACGCCATACGCGGACGAGCCAACCGCAAAAAGCTGCGCACATTGCCCGGTGTGTCGAACGGGAGATAGCACACCACGTCCGCCCCCTCGTAATCCTTGCGCACTTCATAACCCGAAGGAGAGAAAAAGGTCAGCAATATCTTGTACTCCGGATGCTCCCGCCGCAACCGCTCCATCAGCGGACGCCCCTGTTCGAACTCGCCCAAGGAAGCGGCATGAAACCAAACATACATTTCCTCCCGGCGGATGTTTTTCCGCAAAATACGGAAAGTATTCCATTGCCCTTTCACCATCAGCCACGCTTTCTTGCGGAAAGGCGAAACCAATACGACTGCCAGGGCATACAGATAAAGCGCGATCGAATATATCATTTCAGAATCTCTACGGCTTTACGCATTCTACGTAATGTTTCCTCCTTCCCAAGGAAAGCTGAAAGTTCATACATGTCGGGGCCCTTTCCTGTGCCCACCAAAGCCACACGCCAAGGATTCCAAGGTTTCTTGCCTGTCTCTTCCGCCCAACGGTCTACGGCCGCTTTCTGTCCCTCTACCGAGAAATCATCCAGGCCTTCCAGCAATGCGGCCAGTTCGGTCATGTCGGCCGCCGCCGTTTCCGTCCAGTTCTTCCGCACGAACTTGTCCTCGCGGTCGTACGCTTCCGGGGCAATGAAGAAGAAGTCGCAAAGGGGCCACAGTTCTTTGATGAAATTGATTTTCTTCATCTTCATCATGCCCACCACGGCTTCTACGCGTTCCATCGGTGCTTCTATCCCATTCTCGCGCAGTATCTTGTCGAAAGCGGGAGCCAATTCCTTGTTGTCCTTCATCAGGATATATTCACGGTTGAACCACAGGCCCTTCACATAATCGAACTTGGCACCGGCCTTGCTGCATTTGGTGATGTCGAAAAGCTCCACCAGTTCGTCCAACGACATGATCTCTTGGTCTGTTCCCGGATTCCAACCCAACAAGGCCAGGAAATTGATGACAGCCTCCGGCAGATAGCCGCTCTCACGATAACCGGAGGACACTTCGCCCGTCTTGGGGTCGTGCCATTCGAGAGGGAAAACCGGAAAGCCGAGACGGTCGCCGTCGCGTTTGCTCAATTTTCCCTTCCCGTCGGGCTTGAGCAACAAAGGCAAATGGGCGAACTTCGGCATCGTATCGGCCCATCCGAACGCACGGTAAAGCAGGACATGCAACGGAGCCGAGGGCAACCATTCTTCACCGCGAATCACGTGGGTCACCTCCATCAGATGGTCGTCTACGATGTTGGCCAGATGGTAGGTCGGCAATTCGTCGGCACTCTTGTAAAGCACCTTATCGTCGAGAATGGAAGAGTTGATGACCACATCGCCGCGAATCATGTCGTCCACATGTACGTCCTCGCCTGGCTCTATTTTGAACCGGACGACGTACTGCCGGCCTTCGGCCAGCAGCCGCTTCACCTCGTCAGCCGGCAACGACAGCGAATTGCGCATCATGCCGCGCGTAGAGGCATCGTACTGGAAATTCTGGATTTCCTGCCGCTTGGCCTCCAGTTCTTCCGGCGTGTCGAAGGCGATATAAGCCTTACCGGCATCCAGCAACTCCTGCACGTATTTCTTGTAAATGTCCCGGCGTTCCGACTGACGGTAAGGACCATGCTCCCCACCGAAACTTACTCCTTCGTCGAAAGGAATACCAAGCCAACGGAAAGATTCCAAAATGTATTCCTCCGCTCCCGGGACAAACCGGTTGGAGTCTGTGTCCTCGATACGGAAAATGAACTCGCCGCCATGCTGGCGCGCAAAAAGATAATTGTATAAAGCCGTACGTACACCGCCTATATGCAAGGCTCCCGTGGGACTGGGAGCGAAACGAACCCTTACTTTTCTCTGTGTCATAACAACATTTGTGAATATTGTGCAAAAATACTACTTTTTATTTAAACGCCCCGTATTTTTTTCGTATTTTCGCCCTATATAAAATACGGAAAAAGAGATGAACAGACATAACCAACAAAACAGCCTTACCCCGAAGGCTTTGATTTATAGAATCGTCATCACGGTCACGGCCTTGTTTATCGTGTGCCTGTACATGCCGCGTGACGAACGTTCGACCTACCAGTTCGACGTGGGCAAACCTTGGCGTTACAGCCAGCTCATCGCGACCTACGACTTTCCGATATACAAAAGCGCGGAAACCATACAGACGGAACAGGACAGTATCTTACAGCACTACGAACCTTATTTCGCCATCGACGAGACCGTGGGGAAAGAACAGATAGAAAAGTTCAAGGCCACCATAAACGGACAGAAACCGGCCACCATACCGGCCAATTATCTGGCATACGTGGAAAACAAACTGGAACATATTTACGCGCAGGGCGTCATGGACACGGAGAATTTCGACCAAATGCACAGCGATGAAGTGGCGTCTATCCGCATATTCGCACAGAACGTGGCCAAGGAACAACCGATGACTCAGGTCTTCTCGCACAAAACCGCATACGAATACCTTATCGACTTGGGAGAAGACAGCTTGCATTATGACCGCAGAGTATTGCGGAAATGCAACCTGAGCGACTATATCGTACCCAATCTGACCTACGACAAGACAAAATCCGAAGAATCCCGGAAAGACTTGCTGTCTTCTCTTTCCTATTCGTCCGGTATGGTCATGAGCGGGCAGAAAATTATAGACCGAGGGGATATCGTGGACAAGGAAACATACGACATCCTCACTTCTCTGAAAAAAGAATATACCCGCCGAAACACGTCCAAAATGCAGACGCATACGGTATTGCTCGGCCAAATGCTTTACGTGGCTCTCATCATTGCCTGCCTGACGTTGTACTTCAACCTGTTCCGCCGTGACTATCTGGCCAACACGCGCCACATCCTGTTCATCGCCTCCATGCCGGTCATCTACCCGTTGATAACTTCATTCCTCATCAAGCATAACCTGTTCAATGTCTACATCATCCCGTTCGCCATGGCTCCTATTTTCATCCGGGTGTTCATGGATTCCCGGACGGCTTTTGTGACTCACGTGGCTACGGTGCTCATCAGTGCCATATCCCTGAAATACCCCTACGAGTTCATCGCCACACAGCTTGTGGCGGGCATGGTGGCCATCTACAGCCTGAGGGAGCTTTCCCAACGTTCGCAGCTTATCCGTTCGGCATTTTATGTCACATTGGCATCTATAGCTTTTTACATGAGTATGGAACTTATTCACGAAAAAGACTTCGCACGCCTGGAGTATGGCATGTATATCTATATTATCATCAACGGCATCCTCTTGTTATTTGCCTACCCGTTGCTGTTCTTGTTCGAAAAGGTTTTCGGCTTCACCTCCAACGTGACTCTCGTCGAATTGTCCAACACCAACAACGAACTGCTGAAACGGCTCTCGGAAGTGGCTCCGGGCACATTCCAACACTCCATGCAGGTGGCGAACCTGGCTACGGAAGTGGCGAATAAAATCGGTGCCAAGGCACTGCTCGTCCGAACCGGAGCCTTATACCACGACATCGGAAAGATGAACAGTCCGGCCTACTTTACGGAAAACCAGAATAACTTCAATCCTCACGATCGTATCAGTTACGAACAAAGTGCGGCGATTGTCATCAGTCATGTCAAGGATGGACTCAAACTGGCCGACAAATATAACCTGCCGCAAGTCATAAAGGATTTCATCTCGACGCACCACGGCAAAGGCAAGACCAAATACTTCCTGATTTCATACAAGAACCAGAATCCGGACCAACCGGTAGACGAATCCCTTTTCACTTACCCCGGTCCGAACCCGTTCACGCTGGAACAGGCCATCTTGATGATGGCGGACTCTGTGGAAGCCGCTTCCAGAAGCCTGAACGAATACACGGAAGAGAGCATCAGCGGACTGGTGGATAAGATCGTGGACAGCCAAGTGCAGGAAGGATTCTTCAAAGACTGCCCCATCACGTTCCACGACATCACCGTGGCTAAAGACGTGTTCAAAGAAAAGCTGAAGACGATTTACCACACGCGTATCAGCTATCCGGAACTGAAAAAGAAATAAGCGTCCTGCCTTACATGGGGTCTACGTCATAATAGATTTGGGCACTGCGGTAATCGGGATGTGCCATCAGGTTTTGGCGGAGATAAAGCAACTGTTCCCGAACCTTGGCCAGAGAAGCTCCGAGTTCTACTTTCACTACGATTTTACGGATGTAGAGCAATTGGATTCGTGCCACGGGCGGCGCGTCAGGCCCTAAAATACGGGAACCGAACACCTGGCGCAGACGGCTCCCCATTTCAGCAGCCAGATGATCGAGCACATCTGCCCGCTTATGTTTCATATAGACATAAATCAAACGGCAAAAAGGAGGATATACAAACATCTGACGCTCTTCCATCTGCCCTACGTACAACCCGAAATAGTCATGTTCCGTCACTTGACGAATGAGAGGCAGATCCGGACTCTTGGTCTGCAGGATGACACGTCCCTGCCTGCTGCGGCGTCCGGCGCGCCCAGCCACTTGTGCCATCAACTGGAAGGCGCGCTCAAAGCTTCGGAAGTCCGGGATATTAAGCATGGCGTCGGCATTCAATATGCCGACCACGCTGACTCGTTCGAAATCCAATCCTTTGGTCACCATCTGCGTTCCGATAAGCACATCAGTCTTTCCGCTTTGGAAATCCTCCAAGATTCCTTCGTAGGCCGAACGTGTACGGGTCGTATCCAAATCCATCCGGGCCACGGCGGCCTCCGGAAAGACTTGATGTACGGCATCTTCCACCTTTTCCGTACCGAACCCTCGCTGCACCAGCTCCGTACCTTCACAGGCCGGACAGCGAGTCGGCACGTTACACGTGTAGCCGCAATAATGGCAAGTCATTTGGTTCAGTCCCTTATGGTACGTCAGGCTGACATCGCAGTTTTTGCACTTGGGCACCCAACCGCACGTGTGGCATTCTATCATCGGAGCGTAACCTCGCCGGTTCTGGAACAGTATGACCTGTTCCTTGTTTTCCAATGCCCGGCGCATCTCCTCCAACAAACGCGGCGAGAACGGACCGGCCATGCGCCTTTTGCGTTGCAGCTCTTTGATATCCACCACCTCGACTTCCGGTAAACGTACTTGTCCGAAACGTTCGGTCAGCTCCACCAAACCGTATTTGCCCATGCGGACGTTATAATAAGTCTCCAACGCCGGAGTAGCCGTACCGAGCAAGGTACGGGCACCGTACATCCGGGCTAACATAATCGCCGCATTCCGGGCATGATAACGCGGCGCAGGCTCCTGCTGTTTATAAGATTGTTCATGCTCTTCGTCCACTATGACCAACCCCAGATGCCGGAAAGGCAAGAAGACGGACGAACGAACGCCTACAATAATATCGTAAGGCTGTTCGGACAACTGCTTTTGCCAAATCTCGACACGTTCGGCATCGGGAAACTTGGAATGGTACACGCCCATACGGTTACCGAATACGCGATATAACCTGTCCGTCAACTGGGTGGTCAGCACAATCTCCGGCACCAAGTAAAGCACCTGTTTCCCTTCGGCTATCATCTGACGAATCAGATGAATGTAAACCTCGGTCTTCCCGCTCGATGTCACTCCGTGAAGCAGGCATACCGGATGACGAGCAAAAGCTTCTTCCAGTTCCCGGAACGCCCGTGCCTGTGCCTCGCTTAAAGGAGAAACACCTATCGTTTCGGTGACCTCCGTATGCGCCAAACGGCCTATCTCGTATGGATAGGCCTCCAATACGCCCTTCTCTTCCAAAGCACGGCAAATCGCCAGACTGCCACCAACAGCTTCTACCAGGGCTTTCCGCCCCACCTCCGCCAGCATCTTCGGATTACGCAACCGGAAAGCCGTTCCGGCACCTGCCAGCTCTAAATACTTTAATAAAAGGGACTGCTGTTTGGGTGCTCTTCCTAAACCCTCAAGCAATTCATGAAGTTTGTCCTCGTCAAAATAGGTTTCCGATAAGCGCACATGTACTTCCGTACGTTGCTTATAGCTGCGTTTGACTTCCTCTTTCATGGCAAGGACACCCTTGTCCATCAAAGACCTTACCACCCGCAACACCCGAAAATCCTCACATTCTTTTTGAAGTTGCGTCACGGTCGATTCGGAACGCCTCGAAACCCAAGTAACGACCCGTTGCTCCCGTTCCGACAATACGGCATTTCCCGCATATTCACTGTTTACCACCACCTTGCTCTCGCTTTCCAGTTTCATACCGGACGGCAGGGCAGCCTTATACACATCCCCTACGGCACAAAGGTAATAGTCTGCCAACCATCTCCAAAAATCCAACTGCACCGGAAGTAAAACGGGATCCGAATCAAGTATCTCCCACACGGTCTTCACGGCATAACCTTGCGGTTGCCGCCCGTGAACGTCAACCACAATGGCCGTATAAAACTTTTTGGCTCCAAACGGCACGATAACCCTACAGCCCGGCCGTACCACCTCTTGCCGCTCTTCGGGCAAAGCGTATGTATAAGCCGCCGGCAAGGGAAGAGGAAGAATGACATCTACAAACTTCATACGCACGGATTTTAATGCGTTACAAAAATACGACAAAAGAAGCTAACAGACAAAAGGAAAGCCGTCCGCTTCATGCAGACGGCTTCCGTTTATTCCATTTTTCTATCGGACTACATTAAAACAAGTAAGCCAAACGAACTTGCCATGTGTTGTTCTTTACGTCAAACTCTTTTATGACATCGCCCACACCGCCTAATTTTCCAGTCTCACCCATGGCGATATTGTAAGTCACACCTACTTGCAAATGGCTAAGCAGTGTCACACCGGCTCCCACATTCCAACTGAACGTAGAGCGTTCCAAACTTCCGATACTTTCACCGGCATACTTTAAATTACGGCTCCCCAGATACCAATTGTATTGCGGACCTGTAGCCAAATAAACGCCGACCAGACTGCTAAAGCCAAAATTATACCTTAAATTAATGGGGATCTCCACGTAAGGCATGGATTTGTTAGGCGTACTCCCGTTGACATTCTCCCCGTCTACTTCACCTGAAAAGTCCATCTTCATGTACTTCTGGGAGTAGAGAAGGGAAGCATCGATACCCAAACCGATGACCGGCATGGTCATCTGCACTTTCGGTCCGACGAACCATCCCGTACGATTGGAAGCATCGAACAAGCCCCCGTCACCTTTTATACTTGCCTTACTCAAGTTCACACCGCCTTCAAGTCCCCACTTGAACTGCGCATTGGCAGGTGCCGCCCATAAAAACGCCACCATACACATCAATACTGCACTTAATTTCTTCATAGAAGTTTGCTTTTTATTTCTTATCGAAAAACAAAGATAGCAACTGTTTGCCGTACTTTCAACTTTTTCCGAAAATATATCTCTTTTTTATTATCTACGTTGTCTGCGTACGGTCACTCTGGGCGTGGAGGCTCCTCCCCCTCCGGAACTCCCCCTACGCGTCTTGGAAACCTTAGTCTTTTCTGCCTTTGCCTTTTTCGAGTCGTCCGACGATGCCGAAGCACGACGCGAATTACGTGTAGTTCGGGAAGCTTTCTCCTTTTTCGTTTCTACAGCCTCCTTGGCTGCCGTTGAATCTACAGCCACCGAGTCGTCGTGCCCCCAAACATGTTTTTCAAAGTCGGAAAGTTGTTTCTCTATCCGCTTCTGTTCGTTGGCCATGGCACTGTCCGTCTTACAATAGTTAGCCAGCACCTTCCCCTGCATATTGTTCGTCTTATAAATCTTTCCGTCATACAGATTCATGGAGAAATAATCCGCCGCTGTCATGTTCGTCACGTTGTTATAATTGCTTGCCATCATCGTGTGACGGGCCAAATACGTACTGATATCATCATATTTGAGCCAGAACAAAGGATATGGGGTAGCCTCTCCGCCAAAATCATCTCCGCGCATAAGCACTGGGCATAAGGCCGTGACTTTCGTACGGAACGTCGAGGTCCTTTGGTCGAAATAAGAGCTCTCCTTTATATAATAACGGGAAACTTCAGCCGAGGGAATATCGCTGGCATTCACACGGGGACGCCCGTTCTGCTCCTCGTAATATATATGGTAACGCTCTAACAATTCTTTCACGTCCACCTTATCGCGCGAAGTAAAAGACTCGTTACCGTCCAATTTATATTGGTATGCCGTAATCTTTCCCGTCAGCAATAAATCGAACAGATACGTAAACAGGTTTATCTGGCCTGCGGAAGGCTCCACCGGATAATACAGGGGAGCGTTCTTGTCCAGCGTCAGATCCAACTGACGATACACATCGCGACGCCACACCACGTCCTCAGGCACTTCCACCGCCACGGGGAACTGCAAACTGGCACGGTCTACGGTTTTCTCGGCCTTGTCTGCATCATTGGGTTTCACCCTGCGGCGAGCCGGCTGCGCCTCCGCCTGCACGTACAGGGCAACTCCTAACAAAACAAAAAACAGACGTTTCATCCTTATCTTATTTTTACTCATAGTCTTCATTTCCATCCATTCATTAGTTGACAATCACTTCCATAGAGCCGTCGAGCGTCCGCTCCGCCCCGTCGGGGCCTACGGCTCTTATACGGGAAATATAGAACCGTTTTCCACGTCCCAACGAACGGAACATCGAACGTTGCTGTTCAGTGAAAGACGCGCTGTTCGACACCGCCGGTACGGCATTACCCATATTGTCGAAAAACACCGTCTCGAACCCTTGCACCCGGAACTCTATATTCAAAAGTCCGTCGTCAATAGCTGCGCCGATGCCTTTCGTTCCCATCAACACTTGTTTGGACAAACGCCCGCCACGGAAACGGTTGCTGCCGCCTTCCGCCGCATACTCTATATAAGCCGACGGGTCGGGCAACTTACGCACACGAAAGGCAAACTGTCCCATCTTCTGCATACGTCCCTCCATATTGGCATTGACCGTAATCACGGCATCTTTGCCCACTTCTGCCGGTCGGGCTATATATTTGCCCGCCCCTGTGGGCTGCAACACTCCTCCGCTCATGGAAGCCACCACCTTATTGGCCGGAACCCCGGGAATAGACACGCTCATAGGGTTCTCATATCCGGCATACAACACATTCATCAAGTCTGCCGACACCGTAGCCGAAGGAGCCACCACGGTGTAAGGCTGAGAGAAGTCCCTGCGCACCATCTGGCCACGCCCGTCCATCATCTCGATATAACCTTTCAGCGTATAATCGCCCGTACTACTGCAAACCGTCTCATACAACCCGCCCGGTGAAGTGATTTGCCGTCCGTTGACATATACCGTCGGACGTTGGGTCGTATCCACGGCAGCCATGATGATCTGGGCACTGAACTTCCCGCCTTGTACCACCGTACGCGAAGCCGGTATCACAAATGCATTCAACTCGTTCACACGCAAGTCTTTCATGTCTATATTGGCCACCAAGGCATGAAGCACCTCTCCTTCGGCATAACGCACATCACTCTGCAATTTGGAAAGCAAAGTGACGGCCGCAGCCACCGGCGTATTCTCAAACATATCCTCCTGCCAATTCTTCCCTAAAGTACCGGCCTTGTTCGGAACCTCCGTACTCAGGTTGTCCGCAATGATTTTCTTCTGCGTCTCGTCTGTCAACATGCCGACGATGCTTTCACGAAAACTGTTGATGGCCGCGAACAACCTCTGTCCTTCTCCTCGGCGCGGCGCCAACATCACATGGGAAGCCGCCTCCAGATCCTCCTTGTTCTGCACGTCTTTCACGTCGCCGTCTTCCCCGTCCGCCTGCTTCACGATACTGACCTTCAGGGCTTCCGCATAATTATATAAAGAGTCTGAGATTTTCTTCACATACTGTGCCTTGTCGAACCATTCCTTCACTTTGGCCGGATTGGCCTCCATCTGTCCCTGCAAATCCTTATAAAGGGCTTCGTTGGACGCAGAAGCGTTCGCCGTAGTCCGCAGAAGGCTGTCTTCCACCAATGAAAAACCGTTCAACACATCGGAAGACACGTTCAGGGCCAACATAGCCATCAGCACCACATACATGAGGTTGATCATCTTCTGACGCGGAGACATTCTATTTTGCTGGGATGCCATTTCGTATTCCTTTCTGATTAATCCGTTTATTCTGTTATCGAACCGCCCGGCGTATGCTTCATGTTCACCGTCAAGGCCTGAATCATACGGTTGTAAATGCCGTTCAATTCTTCTATCTGACGCGCCATCTTGCGGGTCTGTTCATTGATTTGGTCTATCGTACCCACCTGCGTACTGATACTCTTCAACTGCATCTCGTATATCGTATTGATGCCCGTCAGCGTACGGTTCAGATTATCCATCTCCTTGGCATCACGCGTCATGTGTTCAGCCTGTTCGGACACGCGAGCCAAGGTTTCGGTCAATATCTTCAGCTCTTCCACATAATTTTCAGCCGCCTCCTTCATTTCGGGAGTAGAAGCGTTGCGGGCATCTTCAAGCACTTTGGCAAAAAGCTCTGCGTTGGAAGCATTCACCATATCGGCCAAAGCCTTTATATCCAACGCCTGCTGTCCCACGCTGCCCTGCACGCCTTGTGTTCCGCCGCCTGCTGCGCCAGACACTTCCGGATTTACAGTCGCCGCCGCCCCGGAAAGAGGGGCACCTCCATTTCCTCCGACTACGACCGGCCCTCCCACGACTATGGGCTGGGATACCCCTCCACCGGACACAACCGGTTGGGCCACTCCACCTTGCACAGCCTCAGGAAGGTTCCCGGCTTCCTTTTCGCCGACAGCCTCTTCGTCCCAATCCTCTTCATCCGAAGCCAGACTCATCCGGTCTTCATCGCGCTTCAGTTCTGCCGGACGGTCGAAACCGGAGATGAAAAACACCAGAACCTCCGTCCCCATACCGATGAACAACATCGCATTGGCCCCGGGAATATGAGTCAGTTTGAACAAAGCTCCAAGAATAACCACGGCCGCTCCCCAACTGTACGCATAATTCAGGAATGTCTGTCCGGGCACCGACTCAATCCAATCCTGAATACGGATAATTATGTTTTTTCTATTCTTAGCCATATTTTTACCTCTTTAATCTTTTTATTTACGTTTATTGGTTGTCCCCGACACAGAACGTACACAACGGAAACCGATGTACGAACGCGGTTGGTTTTGATATTCGTATGAACGCCATACGGAACGTATCATGGATTCCGGGTCTTTCCACGAACCGCCCCTCACCGACTTCTTTTTCAGGCGATAAGGATCTTCTTTCGCGGCATTGTATTTCAGTTCCGGATTCATGTCGCTCATGCCGTCCACACCCGATTCGGTGTACACCGTACTCGTCCATTCCGCCACATTTCCCGCCATGTCGAACAAACCGTTGGAATTGGCCGAATAAGAACCGCATTTGGAGGTTATCAAGCTCCCGTCGTCCGTATAGTCCCCACGGTCGGGTTTGAAGTTGGCATAATAACAGTCTTTCTCGCTTTTCACCCCTTTTGTCTCCCACGGGAACAAGGCTCCTTCGGGACCACGTGCGGCAAATTCCCATTCCACCTCTGTCGGCAAACGGTAAGGCTGTATCTGACTGGCTGCGGCTCCCAAGCCACGTTTCAGGAACTCCGTACGCCAATCGCAGAAAGCATTGGCCTGTTCCCAGGTCACACCGACCACCGGATAATCGTTATAAGCCGGATTGGAGAAGTATTGCAACATGTAGCGTTCGTTTTCCGCATTGGAAAAATCGTTCACCCAACACGTCGTATCCGGATAAATATTCACGATATAAGTATTCAGGAAATCATGCAGTCCCGAAAGCGGGCGGGTGATGGTTTCACGCACGATACGCCCTTCGTCGTCGATGTAAGCTGTGTCCTTGGAAATCATGACCACTTCGTCCGCATCCACGGCATGGTCGGTATTCAGGTTGCGTTCATCCGGATTCAGGCGGTGCTTGCGCAAAGCGGCAGCGGTATAATCGAACACCTCATAACGGTAATTCATCTGGCGCGCATCCAACATACGCTCCCCCGTAGCCGGATTCGTCACGTACACACTTTCTATGGCCCTCAACTCGTCTTCGTTCGGGCGTTTCCAGGGTATCGGCTTTTTCCAGTTCAGATAAGGAGTCACAGGATTCCCGAACTTGTCCTCCTCTATCTTGTAGGTCTCGTCGCCTGCGTATGCCGGATCGGCCAGGCGTTCGCGGATAATAGAGTCGCGCACCCAAAAGACAAACTGGCGATATTTGGCATTCGACACTTCATTCGCGTCCATCCAGAAGCCGTCGACCGAAATTTCCCGGGTAGGAATGGTCATTCCCCACAACGAATCGGTTTCTTCCGTACCGATCTTCAATGAACCTTTCTTCACGAAAACCATCCCGTAAGGAGTCGGTTCACTGTAGGCCGTTCCCCCGACACCGGTCACTTCTCCACCCGTGGCGGTGGATGCCGAACGGGGACCCAGACAAGCGCTGAACGCCAGACCTGCCATTATGCCCCATATCAACCCACAACACTTCATATTCATTATTATAATATTCTTACGCTTTTATGTTTATTCTTTCCTTTCTTGAACAGATTCAACTCCGTCTTATAGCCGATGATGATCTCATGACTGCCGTTCAATGCCCCGATGCCGGCCGTGTACATTTCGTACGCATAACCGAGATTGATGCCATGAAAGTCTCCGCCGAAGAGGAAACTGACCGAATTCATCGGACTGTACGACACCCCGCCGTACAACTCATGCTTGCTGCCATGATAAGCGATGCGTCCCGTCATATCCGCCCGGAAACCCACGGCATCGGAACGCAGCATGGCGGTCGTATGTATGGTATATAACGGACTTTTAAGCCGTATATTGTACCCGCCCGTCAAATAATAAGAAGGAGAGACCTTAAATTCGTTCACTTTTTCCTCTCCCAACGTGACGGTCGGCGAGGTACAGTGCATCATGGCAAAACCGGCATACCACGACTTACGGGCATACTGGATGCCGAAATTCATATCGAAACCGGCACCGTTGGCCTCAGCCGTAGGAAAGGCCGGGTCGCCGGACTCTCCCAAATCCAACTCTCCTCCGTCGAACGTCTCACTGAGCATGGACAAATGGATACCTCCGCTCAGTTTGCCTCCCCACAAAGGCTGATGGTAAGCATATTGCAGAAAAAACTTCTGGTGCTTGAACAGACCGATCTGGTCGTTGGTGAACCCCACTCCGGCACCGTGCCTCGCGCTGATGAAAAACAACGGCAGATCCACATAAGCAAACATTACGGCGGGGGCGTTTTCAAAACCGGTCATCTGCATGCTGTAAGCTCCTTGAAAGTTCAGCATGGGAGACTGTCCCGTCGCTGCGGGGTTATAAAAGGGCGTCATGGCCCAATAATTGACAAAAGACGGGTCGTACTGAGCCTTGGCCCACCGGGGCAACAAGCTCAATATCAAGATAAACCCTATCAGTTTTCCCTTTGTCTTCACTGTCTCTACAACCGTTGTACTTTAAGAAAACAGAATCTTTTTCTTTTTATTGTCCGGCATCGCACGAAAATCGCGGTTTCAGGTAAAACAATGGAGCGGATGCACACTTACACCCGCTCCAGTAATCATTTCAGGTTTTCCGTATTTCCAAGTCCGACGCACATCAATACTCGTCCTCGTTGAAAAGAAAATCCTCCTTCGTCGGATAGTCCGGCCAAACATCTTCTATCGTCTCATATATTTCGCCTTCATCCTCTATTTCTTGCAGATTCTCGATCACTTCCAAGGGAGCGCCAGAACGCATCGCATAATCAATCAGTTCATCCTTGGTGGCAGGCCATGGCGCATCTTCTAACTTTGAAGCCAATTCCAGTGTCCAATACATAGTCCTTAATATTTATAACAACTTCGTTTTTCTATTTTGTGCGCAAAAATAATAATATTTTCGATACCATCAACGTTTCTTCCACACAATTTCATCTTTCCCCTCAATAAATAGCATTTTACGGGACAACACAAACAGATAATCGGACAAGCGGTTGACATACGCACAAACCTCCGGCATCACCGGCGCACTTCCGGACAGTTCCAGGATACGCCGCTCCGCCCTGCGGCACACGGTGCGGCAAACATGGCACACGGCCGCCCCCCGGGAGCCGCCGGGAAGCACGAATCCCCGCCATCCAGGAAGCCCGTCTTCCGCCTCATCTATGGCTTTTT
>ERZ780148.1649-NODE-1649-length-14623-cov-3.225975_pt1 | contig 14623 bp, 9 predicted proteins | sample MGYA00510984_ERZ780148 | MGnify/ENA primary metagenome ERZ780148 (study PRJEB29588, sample SAMEA2160902) | human gut metagenome | biome: human gut; feature: human-associated habitat; material: faeces | place: Denmark | collected 2008/2010 ...
TCCATCTGCCGAATCAAACGCTAATTCATAGCTTCGGCAGAGCCTTCTATTCTACTTGAATGACATATCCGAACTTCTAGCCGATTTATTCAACAATTGTCAAGCGTGCAAACTTCAAAAGCAATTGTTTTTGACCGAAATGAGCAAATGAAACGGTTGCTTTCGCATTACCCCCTTCTCCTTCAATGGCAGTTACCTCACCTTCTCCGAAACGATCGTGCCGAACTTTAGCCCCGACATGCAAACCCGACAGAGCCGGAGCAGAAGACGAAGACGGGGTCGAAGACAAAGAAGCCGTTTCCATCCGTGTCAGACGAGCCTGACGTCCGACTGCCTGAGTGACCGGAGAGACATAGGCCTCTCCTTCCATTGCCTTCGGTTGCTGGAAAACCGAGGAACGACGAGTAGCCAATAAACCGTCGGTAGTAACGGCATCTGCCGACGTATAAATATATTTGGGATCGATATCTTTCAAGAAACGACTGGGCGAACACATCGTACTCTGGCCATTGCGATAACGGCTTCTGGCGTGTGTCAATACACAATTTTCTTCCGCACGAGTAATGGCGACGTAGAAGAGGCGGCGTTCTTCCTCCACCGCTCTCGGATTGTCTTTCGACATGGCGGAGGGAAACAGGTCCTCTTCCAGCCCGACAACGAAAACATTCCGGAACTCCAGGCCTTTGGCGGCGTGCACCGTCATCATCGTCACCTTGTTTGCCTGCTCTTCCTTATCATTATCCTGATCTGTCAACAGCGAGACTTCAGACAGAAAGTCAGCAAGCGAGACATGCTCCATTCCTTCCTCGCGGCGTATCTCGCAAAACTCGGCAATACCTTTCAACAACTCCTGCAAGTTTTCCTGCTTGCTGATTCCTTCCACCGAGCGATCCTGAAACAAGGTACTGACAATGCCACTCTCCTTCACTACTGCAGCGGCGATTTCCTCGGCAGAGAGCTTAACATTCCGTTCGATAAAACCGGAAATAAGCTCCCGGAAATCGCTTAGCTTCTTTGCCGTACCGTTATTGACCGGCAGAGCGTACCCGATCGGATCGTTCAACACGGTCCACAAACTGACATTATGATCTGTAGCGGCAACGACCAATTTATTGAGAGTCGTATCGCCTATCCCACGAGCCGGATAGTTTATCACACGTTTGAAAGCCTCTTCATCATGCGGGTTGACAATCAGACGAAGATACGAAATGACATCCTTCACTTCCTTACGCTGATAGAAAGACAAGCCTCCGTATATCTTATAAGGAATTCCCCTTTTACGCAAGGCCTCTTCCAAGATGCGTGACTGTGCATTTGTCCGATACAGGATGGCAAAATCAGCATAATCGTAATTCTGCATCCTCATATCGTTAATCTTACCAGCAACGGCATATCCCTCTTCATAATCGGAATAGGACGAACAAATGGAGACCTTGCTACCCTCCTCCTTTTCTGAATAAACGGTTTTTGGGATCTGCTTCGTATTCTTATGTATCAAACTGTTCGCCGCATTTACGATATTCTGCGTCGAACGATAATTTCGTTCCAGTTTGAAAATACGGCAACCCGGATACTGGTTCTTGAATTGCAGGATATTATCGATATTGGCTCCCCGGAAAGAATAGATACTTTGTGCATCATCTCCGACCACGCAGATACGTCGGTGTACTTCGCACAAGCGCTGTACAATCAGATGCTGGGCAAAATTCGTATCCTGATACTCGTCCACCAGCACAAACTGAAAAAAGCTCCTGTACTTCTCCAATACGTCCGGATGATCGCGGAAGAGTATATTCGTTTGCAACAGCAAATCGTCGAAATCCATCGCCCCCGCTTGCTGGCAACGATTCTGATACCGCTTATATATTTCACGCAGCAAAGGAACTTTAGAATCTATATCATGTTGCACCAGCTCCTTGTTCTGTTCGTATGCCTTATAGGTAATAAGTGCATTTTTTGCATTCGAGATACGGCCCTGTACCATTCCCGGCCGATACACCTTGTCGTCGAGCTGCATCTCCTTCATGATGGAACGGAGTAGACTTTTGGAATCTGTCGCATCGTAAATGGTAAAATTAGATGGATAGCCGATGCACTCCGCCTCGGAACGGAGAATACGGGAAAAAACGGAATGGAACGTCCCCATCCACAACCGCCGTACCATCCGTTCGTCTGTCAGGGAGGCGATACGATCTTTCATCTCGCGTGCCGCCTTATTCGTAAAAGTCAGTGCCAAAATGCTTTGGGGAGGCAGTCCCTGCCTTAAAAGATAGGCTATCTTGTAGGTCAGCACGCGTGTCTTTCCCGATCCGGCTCCGGCTACCACAAGCGAAGGCCCGTCTGTATAGACAACTGCTTCGCGCTGACTTTCATTCAATTGTTTCAGATATTCTTCCACGTATCTTGTATTTTTAGGGATACAAAGGTACGAATTTTTATTTACTGTCCTGCCTCAGGTCACTGTTCTCGATGCTATGTGTGCCACTATCCGTACTCATTCTTCGGATTACCAAGTGTGTAAAAATGCCCCGTTCACTGATTATACGGCCTATAAGGCGAATGCATCACATTCAATGTCTTCGGCAGCCACACCCGGTAACGCTGCGTCTTGTCCCAGGTATTTCCGGCAGAAGCAAAATCGCAGAAATGAATTTGTTTCGGAGCCCGGTTGCTTTCCAAGTCCGTACCCAACACCATCGGGGCGGTAAAGGCCAACCAGGCAAAACCAGGAGTCTTTACAGGCGTCAACTCCACATACCCGTCTTTACTAACAACAACAGACGCCTCATCGACAAAGCCATCCCCGAAACGGCTGTCGCGAGCCAAGACGATCGGACCGCGCACGATGGCCTGCGCTTGATTCCTTTCCACCAGACGGGCACGTAAATCGAGTTTGACAGTGATCCGGTCGCCCTTTTTCCACTTACGGTTCACTGGCAAGTATGCACCTTGCAGGACACCATCCTGGGGTTGGCCATTTACGGAAACCACCGCAATCTTGCTCCATGCCGGGATGCGCAAGGCAATGGTGAAAGCCGTCTCTTTCGCAGGATCGACCTCTATCTCGATCTGATCAGTCCGCGGATAATCGGTCGTTTGCTTCAACAGGACCGGCTTCTTGCCCGGCAATACCAACTCCGCTTCCGAGGGAGCATAAAAATTTACCCGGACACAATCGTCCTGAACCTGATAGGCAAATTGAGGAATCATGGCAAAGGCACGCGGGCCGTTCGCATTGCAACAGTTGATGTGCATGCCGCACTGCTCCTCCCCTTCATGACGCCAACCTTCCAACGGGCTGTATTTGGCTATCTGCGAAGCATCCGCCTTCAAAGATGCCATCAAAGCATTATAGATAGCCGTTTCCATATAATCAGCATACAGGGAGTTACCCGTCATCTGTAACAAACGGTTACAGAGCTGCATCCAGGTAAAGGTCACGCAAGTTTCCATCGTATGGTAAGTAGGTTGCGTCTGACGTTCTTTCCCGCCATACCAGCATTCGAATGCACTACCCGATCCGGCCACGTTGATCTCTTCGCGTACGATATGCCCGACCGTCTTTTCCACGACAGAGAGATAGAGTGGATTGCCCGTTACCTTATACAGTTCCAACAAGCCTTCATAGCAGGACATCATTTCATATGCTTTTTGTCCGTTTTCCCTCGAAAACCAAGTTTTCGGATGCGGAAAACGGTTGGCTACGGGCACATCGGCAATAGCTTTGCTGATCAGCTGCGGACCACCGGGTGTCTCCCATTGTCCGACAATATATTTGGCAAAATCGAGATAACGTTTTTCTTTCGTTCTGTTATACAGATACATGACAGGTTCGAGGACGGACGAGCTCGGCATGCCAATGTAATTGCCGGTTGAGACGATATCCACCTTTCCGGGCCCAACCTGCGTCATTAGATGGTCGACAACTCTGCAAGCTGCTTCCAATGCCTTCTTATCACCCGACAAGTCATACCAAGCGATCAATCCCAATGATGTATACTTGCGCCCCCAGACATCCCATTGCTGTAACTGGTATTCCGGCGCATAATTCCCGATATAACCGTTCGGCAACTGCGTTGCCATAAGCGATTCGGCCGCATCCTTTATGATCTGGTACAGTTCGGGGTCCCGGTTATAACGATAGGAGGCGATCGCACCCTGTATCCATTTCCCCCAAAACTCGCTTTGCCAGCGCGACTTCTCGTTCTGGTGGCGGAACGGTTCGACCAAATGGTCCACATCCTGCGCTTTCACACGATGTTCGATACAATCTGTGATTCGAGTCCCTACATAACCAGATATTTTTACCTGCTTTACAGGAGAGTCATTGCCTACTTGCGCCATCCCTGCCGTCGAGCAGGCACAAGCCAACAGGAAAGAGAAAGTCTTCACCTTAAACGGAATCATCATAATATTGAGAATTTAAGAATTATAAGAACAAAAATAAAGAGTTAACCGTGATATTATGTTATAAAATTGACAGAATACCTGTCAATTATGATAAGTGTCTGCTCCTCTACTACACTCCGCCAACATATTTCATGAAAAAAAAACGAGAATCGATTATTTTATTTCTATATTTACCCCAAATAATACTTAATAGATATGGAAGAATACATCGGTACAGTCATCAAAGTCGGAGGTATCCTGATCGGAAGCATCATGGTCCTATTCGTGATTTGGTACATAGTCAAGGATATACTGGACATTAGTGGAAAGGATTCATCCGATGGCAAATGAACCAATATATAATTAAGGAAAGACATCTGAATTTAAAACATAGGTGTTTTACCTACAAACCATATATGTCAGCATGTAGGTATGACACATCAAGAATACAGAGGTAAAGCCTACATCTATTGAATTTGAATATACCAAAGATAAGGCTTCTCGTGATGGGACGCCTTATTTTTTTGACCTATTTCTACCTCATTGCCTCTTTGATACACATAGTTCTCATAGGACTAATTCAATTTAGATGTACAAAGTTATAATAAAATTATCATAAACTTTTAATAGTGAGGTCTAAATTCGATATGATATTCAAATCGAATTTGCCTCCATTTGGAGAAGTGTTTCTCTTATTAAATTCCCTAATCAATTGATATTCTTTTATATACAGACGGTCTAATTAACGTAGTCCTATGAGAACTTAGTAAATATTTGTTGTCATCAAACGAAAACATGAAGGAGACACTGCCACATACAATCGACAAGTTGTTTTGGAACATCGCTGTAAACGACGACGAGAATGCCTTTAAAACATTATTCTTCCAATTCTTTTCTCCCCTCTGCATCTTTGCCCACCGGTACATTGAACGTTGGGAAACATGTGAAGACGTCGTACAGGAATCTTTTCTCAAAATCTGGGAAAACAGAAAAAGTATCAGAATCGAAACATCTGCCCGCAATTTTTTGGTCACAAGCGTACGCAATAATTGTATCGACTATCTCCGAAAACAGGAACTCGAGTTGGCCTGGAAACAATGGAAGATAGGCAAGGGAGACGAACCAAGTGGAGATATCTATTCGATTGTCGAACTTAGAACGATGTTGGCTGAAGCATTGGATAAACTACCGGAGAACACTCGCCTCATTTTCGAAAAGAATCGTTTCGAAGGAAAGAAATATACAGAGATCGCCGAGGAACAACAAATATCAGTCAAAACAGTCGAAGCGCATATAAGTAAAGCACTTAAAATTTTACGCGTCGAACTGAAAGACTATCTGCCATTCCTTATTTTATTATTTCAAACTCCTGATAAATATATTTAACATAGGGGAATCTCCCCTTTATGCGTCTAATCACAAATACATGACAAACGTGAATATACAAACCGAACATATCATAGCCTATCTGGAAGGCAAACTATCGAAAGAAGATAGCCTTGCTTTTGAAAAACAAATGTTGGATTCACCTGAATTACGGAAAGAGGTCGATGATCTCCGTTTTATCTGTGACACCAGCCAGATGCTATATTTGCAAGAAAAAATAGATGTAGACAACCACTGGAAAAATGTATCGAGAACCATGCAGAAAAACCGATTCCGACAAAAGATCAGTCGCTATTTTCGTTACACGGCAGCCATATTGCTCATTCCAGCCTTAATTAGCAGTATCTACTTTTACCAGCGTATCTACAGATTGGAAAATCAGCCGATCGAACAGGTGGAATTGTCTAGCGCTTATGGCCTTGTTTCTAAAATTACACTGCCGGATGGTTCCGAAGTATGGCTGAATTCAGGTTCCAAGCTGCATTATCCTAAACAGTTCGTCGGAGACCATCGTAAAGTATATCTGTCCGGCGAAGCTTATTTCAAGGTTTCATCAGATAAAAAGCACCGCTTCGATGTAGCACTTTCAAACGGAATCACGGTAAGCGCCTACGGCACAGAATTTAATATTAATGCTTATAACACTTTGAAAAAAATTAACGATGATTGTTTAATTTCTTTCGATAATACAAGCCACTCTGGCAAACGGTTCCATAGAAATCAGAAATGAAAAGAAACCAATCCCCCAAGTTCTGAATCCGGGTGAACAGGCCGTATATAATAAGATAACAGATAACACTAAGGTTTCAGACATCAATCTGTATATGGTTACTTCATGGAAGGAAGGAAAAATGGTCTTCCGCCGGACCGAAATGGCAGAGATAGCTCAACGCCTGTCACGCCATTTCAACGTAAACATCATCTTACAAAGCAAAAAAATATTCAATTACAAATATTCTGCAACCTTTACGACCGAAACCTTTGAAGAGATCCTGCAACTGCTCGAAAAGACTGCTCCTATCAAGTGCACAATGATCGAACCGAAACAGGCCAGCGACTATTCTTATACCCGTCGGACCGTTATTATCGAAGCAAGATAAAAAAATTGCATTTTGGCGTAGGGGATTTTTTATCTCCTACGTCTAATAGCCGTAATAAACAGAAATGAATGATTAACACAAAAATTGAAATACCATGAAGACATAGCTGCTACACACATCTGAATCAAAAAGATGGAAAGATGCTTGCAACATCTTCCCATCCCGTGATCAAAAATAATTATCAATCCGAAAATCTCACCTGACGAATGATAATTGTCTAATTAAGTCATATAACTACCTAATTAAATTTGATAATGTAAAGTTATGAAAATTACATCAAAACAAAAAGGTTTCAGGTCATATTTCGACTTGTCTCCTCAAATTCCTACGCGTATGAAAATCGCCGCTTTATGTTTAACCTGCTTTCTTAGTGCAGCAAATGCAAATAGTCTATATTCGCAATCTGCACGTCTTTCTATAGAAATGAACAACGTTTCGATAGAAGAGGTATTGAACAAAATAGAGGAAAACTCTGAATTCCATTTTATTTATAACAATGAACTGGTAAATGTAGACAGAAAAGTCAATGTAAAATTCGACAATGAGACAATCGAATCCATCCTAAAGAAAGTTTTCAAATCCACCAATGTCGAGTACAAGGTAAATGAGAAACAAATTATCCTTCGTCCGAAAGAGATGGATATCGTTGCCAAGGTCCAACAAGAGCAGAAAACCGTTAAAGGTGTTGTTTCCGACCAATTTGGTCCTATCGCCGGAGCAAACGTTTCAATCCAGGGAACGACCGTCGGGACCATTACTGATATGGACGGAAACTTCACGATCGAGGTTCCTGAAAACGCAACTTTACAAATTTCGTTTATCGGTTACAATACTTGTTTTGTGAAAGTTGCAGGACAAAGCAACCTGAATGTCACACTGACGGAAGATACACAAAAGCTGGATGAAGTGGTCGTGATCGGTTACGGTACGCAAAAGAAAATGAACCTGACCGGTTCGGTCGCCACTATTTCGGCAGATAACATTGCGACAATCCCGGTTTCCAATATCTCCAATGCGATGGCAGGACGTATGCCGGGTATTTTCTCTTACAATAAATCCGGTATGCCGGGTGTATCTTCCCCGATCACGATCCGTGGCGTCAATACACCCAACAATACAAATCCGACTTACGTCATCGACGGCGTTGTTCGTGAAAAAGCAGACTTCGATGCTTTGGATCCGAACACGATCGAGAACATTTCCGTATTGAAAGACGCAGCATCCGCTGCCGTTTACGGCTCTCGTGCCTCTAACGGCGTGATTGTCGTTTCGACAAAACGCGGTAAAAACCAAAAGCCTCAGTTTAGCTATTCAGGTCTATTCGGAACGGACCGTCCAACCCGCACACCGGAAGTGATGAACGCTTATGACCGGACTGTATATCTGAATAACCAATTCATGTATAATGGCATCCCGGAAACAGATTCCCGCTACTACACAGCCGACGAACAAGAATACTTCAAAACACACAGTACAAACTGGTTCGACCTCGCTTGGAAAAACCCGTTTACGACACAGCACAACCTAAGTGTCAACGGGGGTAGCGAACGTATCAATTACTTTATGTCAGCCGGTTATTACAGCCAGAGCGGAACATTCAACAACCTGGACTTCACACGTTACAGTTTCCGTTCGAATGTAGATGCCAAAGTTGCGGATAACTTTACGATCGGATTGGATGTGGACGGTAATATGAGCGACCAACGCACACCTTACTGGCCTCATGACTCTGATAAAGATTTGATGAACGATATGTATCGTGCCCTACTAAACTTCCCGACTACCGAGCCGGCCTATATAAACGGAAAGCCGAACGCAACCATCTACAACTGGAATATTCTGGAAGCAATCAACAACGGGCATGTTTCCAAAAAACATAACACACTGAACACGAAGTTAAGCGCCAAATGGGAAATTCCTTGGGTAGAAGGCTTGACAGCAAACGCGATGTTCAACTATCGCCGTTATTACGAGAATGAAAAACAGGTAGGAAAAGAGTATACCTTATATATACACGAAACGAGCGGCGGACATAACCATATCATCCGCGACGACGCCCCGGTTGTCGGCACACGTACGAGAACCGAAAACGGAAACTTCGTCCGAAAAGACTTCAACGAAACGAGCGCTTATACGCTAAACTTGCAGTTAAACTATAACCGGACATTCGGCAAACACGACATCGGCGCCATGTTCCTCTATGAGCAATACGAAGAATGGGGTGATATGTTTTGGGCACAGCGCAAGCAATTGCTTTCATCTTCCCTTGAACAGCTATTCGCCGGAAGCGCGGACAGCCAGTGGAAAGATGCCGATGGTCACGAATCGGAAATTGGACGCATCGGTTACGTCGGCCGTGTGAACTACGGTTTCGACAACCGCTATCTATTAGAAGCCAACTTCCGTTACGACTCGTCCGTAAAATGGATTCCGGGCAAACGTTGGGGATTTTTCCCGTCTGTTTCAGCCGGTTGGCGCGTGACTGAAGAAAATTTCTTCAAGCAGAACGAAAAACTGAACTTTATCAGTAATCTGAAATTACGTGCATCCTATGGTACATTAGGGAACGACGGAGGAGACGATGTTGCTTATTACCAATATTTAAGTAAATTTACAACAGGAACCAATGCCGTCTTCGGTTCAGGTGCAACCGGTATTCTACCGGGTGTTTATCCAAGCAAAGGCATCACTTGGGAAACAACCACGACAGCCGACGTCGGCTTTGACTTGGGATTGTGGAACGGACTGCTAAGCCTCGAATTTGATTACTTCCATAAGAAAACTTCAGATATCCTGATGGACCGTAAACGTACGATTCCGGGGACTTTCGGAGCCACATTACCGAAAGAGAACTACGCAGAGATGGTAAACCAGGGATGTGAGTTCATGTTGCGCCACGATAATAAGATCGGTAACTTCACATATTATGTATCCGGTAACTTCTCTTTCGCCCGCAACCATTACACGTATATCGACGAATCGGCAAACGCCTATGAATGGGAAATAAAGACAGGACGCCCGATCAACTTCATCACTGGCTACATCGCCGACGGTATCGCCCGTACGGATGAAGATTTAGCTGGACTGCCGCTCTATAACGGCGGATTCGAATGGTCGAAAGGCGATATTATCCTGAAAGATATCCACGGTGCAGGCGGCGTCGGAGGCCCTGACGGAGTTGTCGACGGTAACGACCAAGCCGTTCTTTCGCTCTACAGCAAAGACCCGGAAATCATCTACGGTATCAGTTTAGGAGGTGAATGGAAAGGTATCGACTTCACAGCCTTCTTCCAAGGCGTAGGCCATCGAAGCATCATGTTCCCGAACCGCGGCGATACCTGGACAGAACAGACCGTTCTGAACATATGGTCGGACGCTTATTCACCCGACAACACAGACGGTAAATATCCGCGCGTCGGTGGTACAGGCTCGAAAGGCGCCAACGGACAGGCTTCTTCATTCTGGTTGATGAACGGTAACTATTTCCGTTGCAAAAACATCGAGCTCGGCTATACGTTGCCGAAACAGTGGGTGAATTCGATCGGTGTAGATCGTTGCCGTGTCTACGTTTCAGGCACAAACCTGTTCGTATTCGACCACATCGGCATCTACGATCCCGAAAACAGCGGTGACCGTGGAGCTTATCAGTATCCGTTGACAAAAAGTTTCAACTTTGGTATCAATGTAAGTTTCTAACAATTTGAGTAATTAGATATGAAAAAGATATTTATAACATGTGCTGCCATTCTGGCATTATTCTCTTCCTGCACCAGCGTACTGGATAAGGAAGACCTAAGTTCAATCTCGGAGGACAAGGTTTGGGTTGACAAAACGCTGACTACAGCTTTTCTCAATGCCTTATATGTTTCCATCCCAAGTTGGGATACGGCCGTGGCCGATGCGACCGACGAAGCGACGGGCGGAGGCAACTGGACACAGGGAACCACCACACCGGACAATATGAGTGACACGAAAGATTCCGCCCCGACCTGGTATTGGCCCTATTCTGACATCCGAAACTGCAATATTTTCATTCAGAATGCACAGAATCCCGAAGTCTGTACGATAGACCGTGAACTAGCCGACCGTCTGACTTACGAAGCCCGTTTCATTCGTGCTTACCTCTATTTCGAAATGGTCAAACGTTACGGTGGTGTCCCACTGATCACTATCCCGCAAGAAATGACGGACGACCTCTATGTGAAACGTAACTCTACAAAAGAATGTTTCGATTTCATTATCGACGAACTGAAAGCTTGTGCAGAAGGGTTGCCAGACTCTTATTCGGCTGAAGACTTGGGCCGCGTGACGAAAGGTGCAGCCAAGGCATTCCTCGGACGCGTATTCTTGTTCCGTGCTAGTCCACAGTTCAACCCGAACAACAACAACGAACATTGGCAAACCGCCTACAACTACAACAAAGAGACACTGAATTACCTGATCGGACAAGGCCATGCCTTGTATGATGATTACAGAAAACTGTTCCTAGATGAGATGAACAAAGAGGTAATTTTTGCCATCCGCTACGAAAACCCGACCCGCACACAGAAAAGAGATGCAACCGTCCGTCCGATCACGTTCTCGATGAACAACACCGGTGGTAACCACCCGACACAGGAAGTGATTGACCGCTTCCCTACTATAGACGGAGGGACTTACACCTATGCCGATTGGGAAAAGGAAGGCAAAGATATCTTCGCCTTGTGGGAAAATCGGGACAAACGTTTTTATGCGACAATCGTCTATCAGGGGGTGACTTATTTCAATACCGTAATGGAACTGAACGAAAATGCGCAAAACGACTATGCCTACGGCAAAAACGTCGGATCGAAAACCGGCTATTATTCCCGTAAAGCCATTGACGAAAGCCTTTCAGTGACAGACTGCCAAAAATCTGGAACCGACTATATTGACATTCGCCTGGCCGAAGTAATGCTGAACTATGCCGAAGCTGCCGTCGAGGTCGGAAAGACAAACGAAGCATTCGATATGTTGAAACAGATCCGCAAGCGTGCAGGCATCAATGAAACTAGTTCCAATCCGGAAATGAAAGGCAAAGTTTACGGATTGAACCCAAACATGAACCAGACGGAAATGCGTGAAGCAGTTCGCGAAGAACGTTTTATCGAATTGTTGTTCGAACAAAAACGTTTATGGGATATGCGCCGCTGGATGATCTACGACAAATTGATGAACGGGCAAGGCAAACGCCATGCCTTAGTGATGAACAAGCAGGCCGATAATACATACACGACCTATCTGTTCGACCGTGATAACACGCCGATGATCACCAACCAGAACATCTACTTCCTGCCGATGAAACGCAGCGAGATGAGTAACAATCCGAACCTGGAACAGACGAAAGGCTGGGAAAACGGGACGTTCGACCCGCAAGCTGGACTCTGATCCCTCCTACATTTAATAACGAAAGCCCTCCCCGCTCCGGAAGGGCTTTTGTTATTAAACTCTGCTTCCATCGGATTCCCGATATGGCAGGAAACAATGTCAGAACTGGAAGTAGATAAATGGTTGCACCCCGGCACTCTTGAACTGCACGACAACAAAGATCGCAATCGCCAGCATCACCGCCTGAACAAGCAAAGGAGAACGGGTAACGACTGCCTGCAAACCGTTTTCCGCCGATTTCGGCATGAAATGCAGGATATAACCACCATCAAGACGAACACTCCTTTATAGCCCACCACAAACTGCATAAAGACCTCCGGATGGAAATTCGTGAAAATCTGCGTCAGCACCTCGCCAACCGTTTGCATCGAGTCAGCCCGGAACAGAATCCAGCCAAAGCACACCAGATGGAAAGTGATCAGAACACCTATCACTCTTCTCCAGGGTTTCATTTCTGATCCTAATGGTTTGAAACTGCTGAAATGGTTCATCACGAACTTATGGACGGCCAGTGCAACTCCATGCAGGGCGCCCCAAAGGATAAAACTCACGGAGGCTCCGTGCCATAAACCACCCAACAACATCGTTATCAGCAGGTTGATGTATGTCCGTATTTTCCCTTTCCGATTACCTCCGAGTGAAATATACAAATAGTCTTTCAACCAAGAAGAGAGCGAGATATGCCAACGTCGCCAGAATTCCGTAATGGTCGCCGACTGGTAAGGCGAATCGAAATTCACGTTAAAACGGAAACCTAACAACAATGCAATCCCGATCGCCATATCCGAATAGCCGGAAAAATCGCAATAGATCTGCAAGGCATAACCATACACACCCAACAGATTTTCCACCCCTGTATAGAGCAAAGGAGCATCGAATATGCGGTCGACGAAGTTCAAGCTGATATAGTCGGATATGACGGTTTTCTTAAAGAGCCCACATAAGACGAGAAAAAGCCCCTCTCCGAACTCCGCCCGCGTAACAACCGGAGTCTTATAAATCTGAGGAATAAAATCGCGTGCCCGAACGATTGGACCGGCCACCAGCTGCGGGAAGAAGGATACATAGAAAACATAGTCGATCCAACGCCGGAGGGGGTCTATCCTACCCCGGTACACATCAATCACGTAGCTGATGGTCTGGAAGGTAAAGAAGGAAATGCCGACCGGCAGAAATATATCCAACGGCTGATAGGTAATGTTCTGCAACGAGGTATTCCCTAACTGATACCCCAACTCATGAGCAACGGCAGCCATGATCTCCCGTAGGAAATTGAAGTATTTGAAATATCCCAACAGCCCTAAGTCAACGCACAGGCTCAGGACAACCCATGCTTTGCGTCCCCACTTGGAAGCAGTCTTAGTCATACACTGCGCAATGCAAAAATCGGATGTTGCGACAAACAGCAGGAGAAAGAAAAACAATCCGCTGCTCTTATAATAGAAATAGATGGAAAACAACGTAACATAAATGATACGCGTCAGCAAATGCTTCCTGAGCGACATATAAATAATCAGGAAACCGATAAAAAGGAAGAAAAACAATCCGCTGCTGAAAAGTATCGGAGCATTGTGATGGTAGGTCAATATATCGCCAAGTTTGTCGAATGAGAGCTGAGACCAATATTCTCCCATTTTATTTATAAAATCATTCATCATCTTTTCTGATTTTCAACATTTGATTATAAGATTGCATTAGGGCACGATATAACAAGGTCCCTTGCTCACGATAGCCATCCTTTGTGAAATGAATACGGTCACGGCCCATCAGTTTTTCCTTGCGCCATTTGGTGCAGGAGCTTTTCCCTCCCGTAGCGGCAAAGAGATCCCAGCAAGCTACGCCCTCTTCATGTGCCGCCTTTACAATCGCCTTTGCAGCAAGTTGGGTATTCGAGTTACGGACATACGTCCGTTTTTTATTGACATAAGTCCGCTTGTAGCATTCCGGCGGAGTGGTGAGCAGAATAGCCGTTTCAGACATCTGTTTCTTGACGAGGGAAACGAACGCACGTATCTGTCCGCCAAATTCTTCCGAACGGAAGCGACGGCCGAAGGTTTCGTTCGTACCCAACGAAATAATCAGCAAAGAAGGTTTCAACAGGGCCAACTGACGAACGTATGCTTCGTCTGTGTAATTGACATACATCGCCCCGTTCACGCCGACCGAATGGTAGAGGACACCCGGATAACCGTTCGTCAGGCTGAAACCATAATAAACATTTTTGAAATTGGAGGCCGGAAGCAGCTTATCCGTGCCTTGTTTCCGCCGGGTACTGTGCAGCTGCAACGTATCTACCGGATGAGAAATACGGAAGGGATCGGCCAAAACACCTGCGACAGCCC